>Ga0307423_1000242_pt1 | contig 36457 bp, 32 predicted proteins | sample SalMarWE160310MG_FD_202154 | JGI IMG/M metagenome (GOLD analysis project Ga0307423, IMG submission 202154) | Salt marsh sediment microbial communities from the Plum Island Ecosystem LTER, Massachusetts, United States - WE1603-10 | ecosystem: Environmental > Aquatic > Marine > Intertidal zone >... | reverse complement strand
ATCCGTGCAGCACGTCGATCCCGCGTGCGCGGAAGCGCTCGATCATCCGGCGTCCGGGCGCGGCGCCGCCGGAGGTGACCATCTTCAACGTCGGCACGCTCGAGCCGGTCTCGTCCCAGTGGGCCAGAAGCCCGAGATGGACGGTGGGTACCCCGCAATACAGGGTCACGGCTTCGGCGTTCATGAGCTCCGTGAGGCCGGCGCCATCAAGACGCGGTCCTGGCAGCACGAGCTTGTAGCCGCACATCGCCGCACCGTACGGCACCCCCCATGCGTTGACGTGGAACATCGGCACGACCGAGAGAATAGCCTCACCCCGGCCGACGCTGATTGCTCCCGGGAGCCCGGCGCCGTACGCGTGCAGGACGGACGAGCGGTGGGAGTAGACCACGCCTTTCGGGTTGCCCGTCGTGCCGGATGTGTAGCAGATGCCCGCGGCGGTGTTCTCGTCGAAGGTGGGCCATGCGAAGGCTCCGTCCTGCTGGTCGAGCAGCTCCTCGTAGCAGAGCGCTCCGGCGACCTTCGTGTCGGGCATGTGCGCCCGGTCGGTCATGATCACGAGCTGGCGCACGGTCTCCAGATCGTCCCAGACGGCCTCGACCAGCGGAACGAAGGTCAGATCGACGAAGAGCACCCGGTCGCGAGCGTGGTTGAGGACGTAGACGAGCTGCGAGGGATGCAGGCGCGGATTGACGGTGTGGATGACGCCACCCATTCCCGAGACGCCGTAGTAGGCCTCGACATGCCGATGCGTGTTCCAGGCGATCGTGGCCACCGGGTCGCCGTCGTGGACGTGCAGCCCCTGCAGGGCCTGGGCGAGCTGCTTCGAGCGGTGGTGGGCGTCGCGCCACGTGTAGCGGTGGATCGGACCTTCCACCGTTCGGGTGACGATTTCGACGTCTTGGAAGACCGTGTCCGCGTGCTCGACGAGCGAAGAGATGAGGAGGGGGGTGTCCATCATAAGACCGCGCATGCTGCCTCCGGGAGGGGGAGAGGTTCCGCCAAGCTAGGAGCGACGCCGGCGGTGCCGCAAAGGAATCTGTCCGGAAGCCCGCTACCCGTCCCATCCAGCCATGTCGTCGTCCCGAGCTGGCGCCGACGTTGGCGGGAGCGGAGCGGAGGTCCCGACGGGGCCGGGATGCGAGGGGCCGGCGGTGCCAGCACCGCCGGCCCCAGGGTGCGGCCTCCTTCCGCCGTCAGCGTGTACAGGTCGCCCGGGAGCTTGAAGGCGCGTCTCACCGTCAGGGGCTGGAGATCATGGGGTGGAACCCCACGCGCGAAGACGTGCGGGCCGTGTGCGGCGCACGCGCGCACTCGCCCACCCCCGACCGCACCCCTACCTTGGCGCTTCCGCCGGGCCCCGGCGAAGGACCTGCCCACCGGAGATCGACATGGACGCCCGTTCCCTCCAGGAGCTCACCGACGAGGAGCTCGACGCCTACATCCTCACGCGTCTGAAGGCCGCAGGGGTGGATCTGAGCGTGCTCCCCGAGGACGACCCGGACGCGCCCGCGGACCGCCGCGGCATCCTCGCCAGCGCGCGCCGCTTCCTGCGCAGCACGCCTCCGGCGATCCTCGCCTGGGAGCCGGACGTACAGCGCCTGGCGCCCTCGATGTATCCGGCGGCCCTCGCTCCGCTCCTGGAGGAGGCCCGGGATGGGTGATCCCCACGACAACGGACAGCCACTCGACCGCCGGATCGACCGACGCCTCTTCCTGGAGCGCATGGGCATGATGACCGCGGCCGCCGCCACCGGCACCGCCTTCGCGCCCCGCTCCGTCGCCGCGAAGCTGCCCGCCCCGGGACCGTTGAGGCTCCCCGACCTCGCGCGGGTGCGGGCTACGGAGCCCTGGGAGATGACCCTTGCCGAGCTTGCCGCCCTCATCCGGAGCCGCTCCCTGAGCCCCGTGGAGCTGCTGGGCGAGTACCTGGAGAGGATCCGCGCGTACGACGGTGTGCTCAAAGCGTTCAACACCGTGCCTGCGGAGGACGCCGCGGCCGCGGCCCGACGGCTGGCCGACGCCCCGTGGACGGGCCCGCTGCACGGGATCCCGCTGGCGATCAAGGACAACTACTACACGCGCGGCGTCCGCACGACCGCGAACTCGCACATCTTCGCCGGCTTCGTCCCCGACTTCGACGCGACGGCGTGGGCGCGCCTGCAGGCCGCCGGGGCCATCCTGCTCGGCAAGACGCAGATGGGCCCTTTGGCGACGAGCCGCGCTACGACGCCGGACGGCGAGACCACGACCGTGAACGCCTGGGCGCCGGCGGAGCCCTCCGTGGACCCCGGAGGCTCGTCCAGCGGCTCGGCGACCGCGGTGGCGGCCCGCCTGGCGGCTTCGAGCACCGGCACGCAGACGGGCGGATCGATCACGAATCCGTCGAGCCGGCAGGGGCTCACGGGGCTCAAGCCGACGATGGGTCGGGTGTCCCTCTACGGGATCATCCCGCTCACGTACACGCGCGACCATCCGGGCCCGCTCGCCAGGGACGCGAAAGACGCGGCCATCATGCTCCAGGCGATGGCGGGCCCCGACGCGAACGACCCGCGCACGCTCGGCCATCCCCCCGTACCCGATCTCGTCACCGCGGCGGAGCCCGTGCTGCGCGGAAGCGCGGTCGGCCTGCGCTGGCCGTCCACGATCGGCGTCCTCCCCGGCTACCTCGACGTTCCCGGTGAGGAGGAGGGCGGCTTCGGAGGGTTCCGCCGGCGAGAGGAGACGCCGGAGGAGCGGGAGCGACGTCGTAGCCAGGCACGGGAGCGCGCGCAGGCTGAGGTCACGGCCAGGCGCGCGATGCTCTCCACCTTCGAGTCCCTCGGTGCGCGCGCCGTGGAGATCGAGCTTCCCCAGGAGTGGGATCTGCTGACGGGCGGAGACTTCAACAACGTGCGGCTCCCCGAGCGCACCGAGCCCTTCCTCCCGTACCTGAAGGAGGACGTGCGGCTGTTCGGCGTGTCGCTGTCGCCGTGGATCAACGGCCTCCTTCTCGGGGGGCCGGAATACCTCCGGGGCCAGCGGGCCAAGCTGCTGCTCCTGGAGCGCGTCCTGGACGGTGTCTTCCACCAATGCGACGCCGTCGTGCAGACCGCACCCTTCCCCTTCGATATCATCGGCCTGCCCCTGATCGCTTTTCCGATCGGTATGGAGCGCTCGCGCGGCTTCGATCTGCCCGTCGCCGGGTTGTTCGGGGGTCTCCCCTGGGGAGAAGAGCGCCTCCTTTCACTGGTGGCGGCCTACCAGGCGGTCACCGACTGGCACACGCGACGGCCGCCGGATCCCGAGGTTGGAGGTGGGGAGGGTCAGGCGGCGGCCGTACCGCCGAGGCGCCTGGACGTCCACGATGTGATGGCGGAGGGCGAGTAGGATGGAGACGACGCCGGAGGCGCGCGGTCGCCTCCTCGAGGAGATGACCTGGCCCGAGGTCGAGCGGGCGATCGCGGATGGGCGGACGACGGTCGTCGTCGCGGTTGGAGCCACCGAACAGCACGGGCCGCATCTCCCGCTCCTGGTCGACGCCGTGCGCGGGGACCGGCTCGCGCTGGAGGTCGCCCGCCTCCTGGGGGAGGACGCTTTGGTCGCGCCCACGATCCGCGTGGGGTGCTCGGAGCACCATATGAGCTTCGCCGGCACCATCTCGCTCCGCCGCTCCACGCTGGAGGCGATCTGCATGGACTACTGCGTGAGCCTCGCGCGTCACGGCTTCCGCAGGATCTGTCTGGTGCCCTCGCACGGCGGCAACTTCGGACCGTTGAGCGACATGCTCGACGACCTGCGCAGCGCGGTGGCTCCCGACTGCGAGGTCGTCGCCTACACCGATCTCATGGGGTTCATGGAGGTCTGGGTCGGCGCCGTGGGGGAGGTCTCGGAGGAGCTCGCGGGTCGCGTCGGAGGCCATGCCGACGTGGCCGAAACGTCGGAGATCATGGTGCTGCGCCCCGACCTGGTGCGCGAAGACCGGATGGAGGAGGGATACGTCGGCGGCGCGGACCCGGCCGTCTTCCAGCGCATCTTCACGGAGGGGCTGCGCGCGGTGACGTCGAACGGGATCCTGGGGGACGCGAGGGGTGCGAGCGCCGAGATCGGGCGGCGGTGCATCGAGCGGGCCGCCGAGGCCGTGGCGCAAGGGCTGGACGGCCCCTAGCATCGACGACACCTCGTCGTCGTCGATCTACGAGCAGATCGTGGCGCAGGTACGGGAAGCGCTGGCCACGGGAGGTCTCGACGCCGGCCAACGCCTGCCCTCGGTGCGCCGCATGGCCGACGACCTGGACATCGCGCCGGGAACGGTCGCCCGGGCCTACGGGGAGCTCGAGCGACTGGGCATCGTGGTGACGGACGGAGCACGGGGGACCCGGGTGGCCGAGACCCGGCGGGCTGCCCCGCCGGAGTCCGAGCGACGCGAGACGCTGGTGGGGTTGCTCAGGAACGTGGCGGTGGCCGCCTTCCACATCGGAGCCACCGCCGCCGAGCTGAGGGAAGCCCTCGAGCCGGCCATGGAGGGAATCCTGGAGTGAGGATGGGCCCGGGCCGACATCCTTCGGCGCGAGGCGCGTTGTGGGTAGTTTTGAAGTATCGAGGCCCTCCCCGAACCCATCGAGCCCATGACCGAGCGTGTGCTGATCCTGGGAGCCGCGGGCCGCGACTTCCACGTCTTCAATACCGTCTACCGCGACCATCCCCATGCCCGGGTGGTCGCCTTCACTGCCCAGCAGATCCCCCACATCGACGGCCGGCGCTACGCCCCCGAGCTGGCGGGGCCGCGTTACCCCGAGGGCATCCCCATCCGTCGGGAGGAGGAGCTGGAGGAGATCATCGCGTCGGAGCAGGTCACCCGCGTGGTGATGGCCTACTCCGACGTCTCGCACGAGTACGTCATGCACATGGCGAGCCGGGTGAACGCGGCTGGGGCCGACTTCGAGCTCGGCGGAGCCGCGCGCACGATGCTCGCGTCGACCCGGCCGGTCGTCGCCGTGTGCGCCTCCCGAACCGGCGTCGGCAAGAGCCAGACCAGCCGCGCGGTCGCGAACCTCCTGCGGCGCGCGGGCCTGCGCGTGAGCGTGGTGCGCCACCCGATGCCCTACGGTGACCTGGTGGAGCAGAGGGTCCAGCGCTTCGCGAACGACGCCGACCTCGTCCGCTACGAGGCCACCATCGAAGAGCGCGAGGAGTACGAGCCGCACATCGCCAACGGCTCGGCGGTCTTTGCGGGCGTGGACTACGAGGCGATCCTGCGCGCAGCCGAGGCCGAGGCCGACGTGGTGCTCTGGGACGGCGGGAACAACGACACCTCCTTCTTCAAGGCGGACGTCTACATCACCCTGGTCGACCCGCATCGGCCGGGCCACGAGCTCCTGTACTATCCGGGCGAGACGAACGTCCGCCTGGCGGACGTCGTGATCGTCAACAAGGTGCAGACGGCGGATCCCGAGGCCGTGGAGCGAGTGATCGCCAACGTCCGCAGCGTCAATCCGGACGCCATGCTCATCCGGGCCGCATCTCCCCTGACCGTGGACGACCCCTCGGTGCTGGCCGGCAAGCGCGTGCTGGCCGTCGAGGACGGGCCCACGCTGACCCACGGAGGGATGAAGTACGGCGCCGGCGTGCTCGGCTCGCGGGACTCGGGCGCCGCGGAGCTCGTCGATCCGCGACCGTTCCTGGTGGGAGAGCTCCAGGAGACGTTCCGCAAGTATCCGGATCTGGGGGCTCTACTCCCCGCCATGGGCTACGGGGAGCAGCAGGTGGCGGACCTGGAGGCGACCCTGCGCCGCGCCGCGGAAGGCGGGGTCGAGGCGGTCGCGATCGGAACGCCCATCGACCTGCAACGGCTGGTGGACATCCCGGTGCCGTCCACCCGCGTCCGCTACGAGCTGGCAGTGCTGGGCGAGCCGGACCTCCACGACGCGCTGACCCCGATCCTGGAGAAGGCCGGCGTGAAGGCGGGCAGGAGAGGCGCCGCGGATTGACCGGGCCGTCGATCGCGGTCTTCGTCTCGCCCCACGGATTCGGCCACGCGGCCAGGGCTTCGGCGGTGATGCAGGCCCTGGCCCGCATGGGCGGAATGCGCTTCGAGCTCTACGCAGCGACGCCCCGCTGGTTCTTCGACGAGTCGATCGCCGGTGAGTACCGCTACCACGAGCTCCGTGCCGACGTAGGCTTCGTGCAGCGCTCGGCGCTCACGTTGGACGTCCACGCCACCGTGTCCGCGTTGAGCGCACTGCTCCCGTTCGACGACGTCCTGCTGGACGGGCTCGCGCTCGAGATCCGGCGCGCGGGGTGCCGTGCCGTCCTGTGCGACATCGCTCCCCTGGGGATCGCGGTAGCGGAGCGGGCGCGCGTGCCCTCCGTGCTCGTCGAGAACTTCACCTGGCCCTGGATCTACGAGCCGCTTCTGGATGAAGCGCCGGCGCTGGCGACGCTGTCCGCCGAGCTGGAGCGGTGGTTTTCGCGGGCCGCGTTCCATGTACAGGCCGAGCCCTTCTGTCACCCGGCATCCCGGCCCACGCTGGTGGTGCCCCCGGTGAGCCGTCTGCCCAGGCGCACGCGCACCGAGGTTCGCCGGGAGCTCGGGCTGGACGAGGAAGCGCCGACCGTCGTGGTTACGCTGGGGGGTGTTCCGCAGCAGCTGGCCTTCGTGGACCGGATGCGCGCCGCTTCGGACGTGACGTTCCTCGTCACCGGTGCGGCCGCCACCAGCTCCGAGGGCAACGTCCACCTCTACGACAACGACACGCGCATCTACATGCCGGACTTCGTGCGTGCCGCCGATGGCGTGGTGGCCAAGCTGGGATACAACACCATCGCCGAGGTGTGGCGCGAAGGCCGTCCCCTCGCCTGGGTGGCGCGTCCCCACTTCCGTGAGGCGGTTCCACTCGGCGCCTGGGTGTCCAGCCGGTTGCCGGGCTTCGAGATCGAGCCCACCGAGTTCGAGTCGGGCCGCTGGCTGGATCGCCTGCCGGATCTCCTCGCCACGGACGCTCCCACCCCCGGGGCGGAAGGAGGGGCGGAGCGCGTGGCGCGGTTCGTCCTGGACGAGGTGCTCGGCGGTTGAGCGGGGTCCGGTCGCCTCAGGGTCCCAACAGCGGGTCGCTCACGCCCAACACGTGCACGGCCACGAGCCCGAGCACGCCGATGACCGCGAGGTAGTAGAGCGTCGGCAGGATCGTCTTACGCAGCGTGGCGCCCTCGCGGCCCAGCAGGCCGACCGTGGCCGACGCGGCCACCACGTTGTGGATCGCGATCATGTTGCCGGCCGCGGCGCCCACCGCCTGCAGCGCGACGATCATCACGGTCGACATCGCCAGCCGCTCCGCGACGCCGTACTGGAAGGCCGAGAACATCAGGTTGCTGACCGTGTTCGAGCCGGCGATGAAGGCCCCGAGAGCGCCCGTGGCGCCGGCGAAAAGCGGCCACACCCGCCCGACGTTGCCCGCCACCCACTCGGCCATCGCGATGGGCATGGACAGCAGGCCGGCCGCATTCACGTCCGAGTTGATGTAGACGCGCACCATCGGCACGGTGAACACCAGCACGATCCCCGCGCCGACCAGCACGCCGGCCGACGACCGCACCGCGGCGGCCACGTCTCGCGGCGGCATGCGGTGGAGGAAGGCCGTGACCACGACCACGACGACGAGGATGAATCCGGGAAGGTAGAGCGGGGTCGTCGAGGCCGAGATTCCCGTGCCGAAGATGTCGTTCCACGCCAGCGCCGGCGCGCGCAGCCAGGCCCCGACGGGGAGGGACGGGAGCCGCGTCAGCACGAGGAGGAGCCCCACCAGGGCGTAGGGCGCCCACGCCATGGGCGTCGAGATGCGCACGCGCCCCTCCGGTACCTCGGCCATCTCCTCCTCCAGGCCGCTCACCCAATCCTCCCGCCACGACGCGCGGGCGGGGAAGTCCCAGGTGTCCTTCGGGAGAAGGAACCCGCGGCGCGCGGCCACGACGACCACCGCCAGGCCGACCGGCGCGCCGAGGAGGGAGGGGAACTCCGGGCCCAGGAAGGTGCCGAAGAGCACGTAGGGCACCGTGAACGCGATGCCGCCGAAGATCGTGAAGGGCAGCGCGCGCAGACCTTCCGTCCAGGACCGGTTGGCGCCGAAGAAGCGCGTCATCATCACCACCATGAACGTGGGGATGAGGACGCCCGCGGTGGCGTGCAGCAGCACCGCCTTCGCCGTGACCAGGCGTAGGTAGTCCATCATCGACAGCCCCGCGGCCGAGAGCTGCGCCGAGAAGGCCTCGCCGCCGAGGCCGCCCTGGACGCCCACGAGGATCGGGGTACCCACGGCGCCGAACGTGACCGGCGTGCTCTGCACCATCATCCCGAGCATCACCGCGCACGCCGCGGGGAAGCCCAGGGCGACCATCAGGGGTGCGGTCACGGCTGCGGGCGTCCCGAACCCCGCCGAGCCCTCGATGAACGAACCGAACAACCAGCACACGATGACGGTCTGGACCCGGCGGTCGTCGCTGATGCCGTGGAAGCTGCGCCGGATGGCGGCCACCCCACCCGATCGCTCCAGCGCGTGGAGGAGGAGGAGCGCGCCGAAGATGATGAAGAGGAGGTCGAAGGTGAGGAACAGCCCCTGGACGGACGCGGCCGCGATGCGCGACGGCGCCATGTGCCAACCTTCGAGCGCGACCAAGGCGGCCGCGACGTAGGCGGCCGGCATCGCGTGCTTCGCCGGGATGCGGAATCCAACCAGGAGCGTGCCACCCAGCGCGATGGGGAAGAGGGCGAGCAGAGCCTGCGTGCCCAGGCCCATCAGAACGCCACCTCCGCGGCCCGGCAGAGGAAGGCCATGAAGTCCGATCCGGCGGCGAGGACCCCGGCCAGCTCCTCAGGGAGGTCCGGGCTGGTCACGAAAGCCTGCGTCAGGCTGCGTCCGCCGATGAAGTCCTTCCACTTCAGGTCTTCGACGAGGGGGTGTTCGGGATCGAAGCCCCGCGGAGGGCGGGACAGCCGGTCCCCGGACATCTCGAAGACGGCCGTGAAACGCTTCCCGTGCGCCGCCCTCTTCCACCCGGCCGGGTCCTCGACGATCGCCTCGCGGATCTTCCGGGTCGTCGGCCCGTCCGGGTGCCACAGGCCGAGGCCTACGAAGCACGCGCGCGGCTCGATGTGCAGATAGAAGCCCGGCGCGTGCACGTCACCGCCGCGGTCGTGGCGGAACTGGATGCCCGTGTGCGTCTTGTAGGGGCTCTTGTCCTTCGAGAAACGCGTGTCGCGGTGGATGCGGAAGAGGGAGCGCGGGCCCGCCGAGAAGTGCGGGCTGATGCGCCGAAGCCGGTCGGAGAAGTCCTGGATGAAGCGGAGCGCCGGGACCTTCACGTGGTCCTCGTAGCGCGCCTTGTTCGCGGTGAACCACGCGCGCTCGTTGCTGGCGGCCAGCTCACGAAGGAACTGGAACGTCTGCGCCGTGAAGTAGCTCGCTTCGGCCACCACTCTCCTCCAGGCAGTTTGGACGGTGGCAGCAAGTGACCTTCTGGAGGCCCGGCCCACAAGGGCCGCGGGCGCACGCGCCGGTCGAGGGAGGCGGGCGCGTGCGTCCGGCGGCTCGCCGGAAGCGGGGGCCGGACGCATGTTGGCGGAGTCGTCCCATCCGACTCTCCCGGAGGCCGTCCCATGCGCATCCTCGCCGCCGTCGCTCCCTTCCTGCTCGCGCTTTCCCTGGCCGCGCAGGAACCGGTGGACCGCGGCATGGTCGACCGAATCGAGGCGGAGGCGACGGAGCACTCCGGCGTCATGGAGGGGTTCGATCACCTGACCAACGTGATCGGACCGCGTCTCACCGGCAGTCCGGCGCTGAAGCGGGCCGCCGGCTGGGCCGCGGACGAGCTGAGAGCGATGGGGATGACGAACGTCCACGAGGAGACGTTCGACTTCGGGCGCGGGTGGACGTTGGAGGGCCTCACGCTGGAAATGACCCGTCCCTGCTGCTTCCCCCTCGTCGGGTACCCGGAGGCATGGACCCCTTCGACCGCCGGGGCGCTCGAGGGGAGCCCCGTCTACGTCGGGGACTGGTCGGAGGAGCAGGTCCGGGCGCGAGCGTCCGAGCTGCGCGGGCGCATCGTGCTTCCCTACCGACCCATGGAGGCCTTCATCACGATGGACCGGGAGCAGCCCACGGACCATGACGCTCCCGTGCGTATCGGTGCGCCACCCTTCCTGCGTCCCTCGGCGCCCGTCGACCGGCGGGCGCTGCCGGACCTGCTCCGCGACGTGGGGGCGGGCGTGATGCTCGCGCCCAACCAAGGCACCGAGGGAACGCTGTTCGTGCTGGGCGACACCGGCGCGACCGACAACGCCGATGGCGTCGCGTCGGCGATGGAGGCGATGCGCATCCTGAAGGCGCTGGGGGTGCGCCCGCGGCGCACGATCCGCCTGGCCCTGTGGAGCGGGGACGGAGCGCGCGAGGCGGCCATCGTGCCGGCCACCTTCCTGCACCACGCTGCGATGCGGGACGCGAAGATCCCCAGAGCTCCCGTGAGCTGAAGGAGACCCGAGGGCCGATCAGGGGTAGAGCCGCTCCGTCTTCCAGCCGTCGTCTCCGCGCCGGAACGCCAAGCGCTCATGGAGTCGGTCGGCCTTCCCCTGCCAGAACTCGATGTAGGTGGGGCGCAGCAGGTACCCCCCCCAGAAGGGAGGTAGGGGGACGTCGTCGCCCGCGTATCTCGCTCCGAATTCCCTCACCCGCGCCTCGAGCTCCTCCCGGGAAGGCAGGGTGTGGCTCTGTTTCGACGCCCAGGCCCCGATCCGGCTCCCCCGCGAACGGGTCATGAAGTAGCGCGTGCTCTCCTCCTCCGAGACCCGTTCCACCGTCCCCTCGACACGGACCTGCCGCTCGAGGATACCCCAGTGGAAGCACAACGAGGCGCGAGGGTTGGCCCCCAGCTCGTCGGCCTTGCGGCTCTCGTAGTTGGTGTAGAACACGAACCCCCGCTCGTCCACCCCCTTGAGCAGCACCATGCGCACGGACGGGACGCCATCCGGCGTGGCCGTCGCCAGGGCCATCGACTCCGGGAGAAGCATCCCCGAGTCGCGCGCGGCGTGGAACCAACTCTGGAACAGCTCGATGGGACCCCGACCCTCGTCGGCCTCGGGGATTCCCCGCACCACGCCCTTGCCCAGCGTGACGATCGTGCGAATGGAGGACTTCAGGGACATGCGTTCTCCAGTGGGAAGGGGACGCTAAGATCGTGAAAGGGGTGTCGCGGGGGCAACGTCGCTCCGGGGGCTGGCGCCTTGGCCTCTTGTGCTGGGGGCTCGGGGCGCGGCGTGCCTCCCTCGGGATCGCTCGACCCTTGGGGCCGGGTGCCTCCTACCGACCACGTGGATGGGGCCCTCGCTGAGCGGCGCCGGGATCTTCCTCGTGACCCCAGGCCCCTTGAATCGATCTCCGTCTCTTGCCAGTTTTGATACGTACCCCCTCCCCCCTGGGGGGGGATAGACGAGAGGGGACCCGGTGACCGACGAGCGCACGCAGGACATCGTCCGAAGGCTGAAGAGCGTCGAGGGACACATCCGCGGAATCGAGCGGATGGTGGAGGAGGAGGCGTACTGCGTGGATGTGGTCAACCAGATCCTGGCCGTCCAGCGGGCCCTGAAGAAGGTGAGCGGATTGGTGCTCGACCGGCACCTGCACTCGTGCGTGACACACGCGATCCAGGGGAACGACGCCCAGGCGAAGGAGCGGGTGCTCGGCGAGCTGCTGGAGGTCTTCGAGGCCACCGGCAAGGCCTGAGGCGAGCCAACGGAAGGAGGCCGGACGATCCGGCCGACCCGAACGACGCATCACGAACGGAAGAGAAGCCAACCATGACGACGAAGACGGTTACCGTGCCCAACATCTCCTGCGGACACTGCGTGATGACCATCCAGCGGGAAGTGGGGGAGCTCGAGGGCGTGAGCGAGGTGAAGGCCGAGCAGGAGACGAAGCAGGTGACGATCTCGTGGGACCCTGACGCGACCGACTGGGTCGTGATCGAGGACACGATGAAGGAGATCGACTACCCGCCGGTCGGGTAGCGGCGGTCGGATAGCGGACGGAAATCAGCGAGGGCCGAAGCAATGCCCGTCGAGCGGCAGATGACGATCCCGGTGACGGGAATGACCTGCACGAACTGCGCGGCTACCGTCGAGCGGACGCTGAAGAAGACCGAGGGCGTCCTGGACGCCTCGGTCAACTATGCGTCGGAGCGCGCTACCGTGCGCTTCATGCCCACCGAAGTGCGCGAGAACCGCCTCGTGGAGCGCATCTCGGGGGCGGGCTACGGAGTGGCCACGCAGCGCATGGAGATCCCGATCACGGGGATGACGTGCGCGAACTGCGCGACGACCATCGAGCGGACGCTCCAATCCCGCGTGCCGGGCGTGGTCTCCGCGGTGGTGAACTTCGCCACCGAGAAGGCCGTGGTGGAGGTGGTCGCGGGCACCGCCGGCTGGAAGGAGGTCGCCAGGGCCATCGGGGACGCGGGGTACGGCGTCGTGGACGCTCCCCCGGAACGGATGGAGGACGCGGAGGCCGAGGCGCGGCGCGCCGAGATCGCGGATCAGACGCGGAAGTTCTGGACGGGCGTGGCGTTCGCGCTCCCGCTCTTCCTGCTGAGCATGGCGCGCGACTTCGGCCTGGTCGGTGGGTGGGCCCACGCGCCCTGGGTCAACTGGCTCATGTTCGCTCTCGCCACCCCGGTCCAGTTCTACGTCGGCTGGGACTACTACCGGGGCGGGTGGAAGTCGCTGCGGAACGGCTCGGCCAACATGGACGTGCTCGTCGCGATGGGCTCGTCCGTGGCGTACGCCTACTCGGTGGTGGTGGCGGTGGCGCTCACGCTGGGGACGGCGGCGCTCGGAGAGCACGTCTACTTCGAGACGGCCGCACTCATCATCACGCTCATCAAGCTGGGCAAGCTCCTCGAGGTGCGCGCGAAGGGCCAGACGTCCGAAGCGATCCGGGAGCTGATGGGGTTGCGTCCGGCGACCGCACGCGTGGTGCGCGACGGCACGGAGGTGGACGTGCCGGTGGAGGAGGTCGTCGTCGATGACGAGATCCTCGTGCGGCCGGGCGAGCGCATCCCGGTGGACGGCGTCGTCCTGCAGGGCCGCTCGGCCGTGGACGAGAGCATGCTCACGGGCGAGAGCATGCCGGTGGAGAAGGCGCCGGGCGACGAGGTCGTGGGTGCGGCGATCAACAGGGAGGGCGCGCTCCGCTTCCGTGCCACGCGTGTGGGCGCGGACACGGCGCTCGCGCGCATCATCCGACTGGTGCAGGAGGCGCAGGGGAGCAAGGCGCCCATCCAGCGACTGGCCGACCGGGTGGCGGCGGTCTTCGTGCCCACCGTGATCGCGATCGCCTTCGGGACCTTCCTGCTCTGGTGGCTGGGAGTCGGCGCGGGCTTCACGCCGGCCCTCATCCGGCTGGTGGCGGTACTGGTCATCGCCTGTCCCTGCGCCCTCGGGCTGGCCACGCCCACTGCCATCATGGTGGGGACGGGGAAAGGTGCCCACATGGGCATCCTCTTCCGCAGCTCGGAAGCGCTGGAGCGCGCGCACGCGCTCGGCGTCGTCGTCCTGGACAAGACCGGCACGGTCACGCGCGGGGAGCCGGCGGTCCACGAGGTCGTCGTGCGCGCACAGGCGACCGTGCCCGCGGGCGACGGGAGGAAGGACGCCGAGCGGCGTCTGCTCGGACTCGCGGCGGCCGCCGAGCGCCGCAGCGAGCATCCCCTGGGGGCGGCAGTGGTGCGGGAGGCGGAGCGCCGAAGCATCGCCCTCGCCGAGCCCGACCGGTTCTCGGCGGTGCCGGGCCGCGGTGTCGCGGCCTTCGTGGAGGGACACGAGGTCCTGATCGGGACGCGTCGCCTGCTGGAGGAGAACGATGTGGTCGTCGACGCGCTGATCTCCGAGGCGGAACGCGTGGAATCGGCGGCACGCACCCCGCTATGGGTCGCGGTGGATGGCGAGGTCTCAGGGCTCTTCGCCGTGGCGGACGCCGTCAAGGAGGGATCGAAGGAGGCCGTCGCGGAGCTGCGCCGGCAGGGGCTGCGCGTCGTCATGCTCACGGGGGACAACCGGAGCACGGCGGCCGCTATCGCCCGCGAGGTGGGCATCGACGAGGTCCGCGCCGAGGTGCTGCCCGATCAGAAGGCGGATGTCGTCCGTGAACTGATGGACGGAGGGGCGTTGGTGGCGATGGTGGGCGACGGGATCAACGACGCCCCGGCGCTCGCGCGGGCCGACGTGGGCATCGCCATCGGCACCGGAACGGACGTGGCCATGGAGGCGGCCGACGTCACCCTCATGCGCGGAGATCTGCGCTCCGTGCCCCAGGCGCTGGCGCTCGGGCGGGCGACCATGCGCACCATCAAGCAGAATCTGTTCTGGGCGTTCTTCTACAACATCGTCCTGATCCCCGTCGCGGCAGGCGCCCTATATCCGGTGACGGCCCTGCCGATGATCCTGCGCCAGCTCCACCCGATCCTGGCCGCCCTGGCCATGGCCTTCAGCTCGGTGAGCGTCGTCGGCAACAGCCTGCGGCTCAAGCGCGTGCGGATCTGACCGACCGGCGGCATCCCCGGGGTAGGTCGTCACAGCGTGAGCTTCAGGAGGACGGAGAACTTCTGATCGTCCGGCACCACCCCGGGTGGCGGCCTGGAGTCGTGAAGGTATTCGTGTTCCAGCGAGAGCGACACGTCCTCGAGGACCTTCGTGGACACCGACGTGGTGGTCGTCACGAGGAAGTCGGAGGCCCGGTTCCAGGCCGGCTGGTAGAAGGTGGCGTTCTCGACGGTCGTGCTCTCGCTGATCGTCTTCTCGACCTTGGCCCGCCAGCTCCACCGCGCGAGGCTCTCGGTCCCGGCCTGCGTCGATCCGGGGTCCAGGTGTAAGTCCTGATAGTCCCACAGAACGGCGCCGCTGAGGGAGGCGCTGCCGCCCTCCTCCGACCAGAAGGTGTACTTCGCCCCGGCACCCCCGCTCGAGCGGAAGTCCAGCTTGCGGATCACGTCGCGGGAGGCGTCGACGAACACGAAGGGTGACCACCTGTCCCCGGGCCACAGGTCGAGCTTCAGGGACAGCCGCTGGTCGTTGGCGATGACCTTCTGGTCGCTCGAGCCGTACCGCACCAGCGTCGAGATCTCGAACTCGGCGACGTCGGTATGGAGGTGCTTCGCGCTCGCACCGGTCCGCAGGATCGTGAACTTGCTGTTGCCCATGGCGCCGTTGAAGCCGAGCTCCAGCTGGACGTTCCAGGAGTCGGGCGCCTGCTGGGCTGCCGACGGCCGGGCTGTGGCGAGCACGGTCGAGACGCCGACGACGGAAAGCAGGAGGGTGGAGGTTCGTGACATCGGAGGGAAGAGACCGGGGTCGGGAGGGCTACGGGCGGGCCGGAAAGGTCGACGCGTGGTGCGCAGTGGGCAAGGCATCGCGGCCGGCCCGGAGACGGTCGCGCGCAGGTTCCCCCGGCTCGCAGGCCGCGCTACCTTGAATATCAGCGAGGAGCGCCCCCCCGGGATCGCTCGCGTCGGTACGAAGACATGAACGATCGAATCGGAAGCAGCTTTCCCGGCGGTCCGCGTCGCTCCACCCACTCCCCGAGGCCGGATCACCCGCCACGCCTCCAAAGGGTGGAACAGATGGAGCGGCGGGTGTCGCGCCGGAAGCTCGAGCGTTCGCGTGCCCGCCGAGCCCGACGTGTCGTGCTGGGGTTCTTCGTGGCGACGGTCCTCGCCGGGTCCCTCGGTGCCTACGTCGGATTCGCCAGTCACACGACCCCCGAGGAGCTGAGCGACGCCCAGCAGGCGGCCCGGAAGCGCGATATCGACATCTCCAGCGAAGTCAACCGAACCCTCCTGGAACTCTGGAAGATGGAAGACGTCGAGGCCCTTCGGAACAAGGGTCGGATCCGCTGATGGAGGGCGAGAGCCAGCGATGAAGCGGTTCGGGTGGCGGGATGTCCTGGCGCGTACGCCGCGCCGCGCCAACGTGCTGGTCGTGGATGACGAGGTGGAGGTACGCCGCGCGCTCGCGGAGCTGGTGACACGCTTCGGCTACGACGTGCGCTCGGCCGCCTCGGCCGAAGAGGCGGACCACTGGCTCAGCGCCGAACGCTACGACGTTTGTCTGCTTGACATCGAGCTACCGCGGATGAAAGGTCTCGAGTTCCTGGGATGGGCACTGAGCCGCGATCCGGAGATGGCGGTGATCATGCTCACGGGGCTGGACCTTCCCGAGGTGGCCGTGGAGTGCATCGAGCAAGGGGCCCGTACCTATCTGGTGAAGCCGGTGGAGGCCGAGTTCCTCCGGCTGGCGATCCAGGACGCGCTCGCGATGCGTTCCCTTCTTGTGGAGCGCAACGAGCTTTCCCGCACCTGACTTCACCGAAGGCTACCCATGGCGACCATTCTCGTGATCGACGACGAGGCCCAGGTCCGGGCCACGATGCGCCGTGTCCTCGAGCGCTACGGGTACGCGGTGGCCGAGGCCGCCAACGGTCGGGAGGCACTCAAGGCGATCGCGAGCACGAGCTGTGATCTCGTGATCACCGACATCAACATGCCCGAGATGGATGGAATCGAGGTGATCATGGCGCTCTCCGAGCGCCAGCCGGGCCTGCCGATCATCGCCATCTCCGGGGGCGGTCGGCTGCCCAAGGACCTGCTCCTGGCCAGCGCCGACATGCTCGGCGCCGTGACCACCCTCGCCAAGCCGTTCGACATCCCGGATCTGATCGGGTCCGTGGAGCGAGCCCTGGCCGAGAAGGATCACGACGGCGATTCTACTGCTGTCCAATAGCACATCCAGTCGCGGTGAGGACCTCGCGGACGGGGTCGTCCACCGCACCGTCCACGGAGGTTGAACGGTGACAGGGACGAGCCCGGACGAGGGCCCGACGGAAGGCACGCGGACGCCGCGCATGCAGATCTCCGACGTGCAGGCCGTCATCGAGAGCGCCCGTGCCCGCGGGGGAATGGACGCTCTGGAGAAGTTCATCCGTCGCCGCCTTCCGGAGGCGGAAGACGAGGAGATCCGGGAGGCCGCGGAGGTCGCGGTCGAGATCATCGAGTCGATCCCGGTGTTTCTCGCCCGGGCACGACAGGAGGCGGACGAGCGGAACCTGCGGTCGGTCGTGGGTCCGCTGCTCAATCACGCCGAGCAGTACTTCCTGCAGCCGATGGACCTGATCCCGGAAATGACCCAGGGACTCGCCGGGCTGCTCGACGACTGCTACCTGTTCATTCGCGTGCTCCAGCACCTGGACAAGGGACCGGAGCCCTTCCTCGACTGGGACCTCGAGTACCCGGAACAGTTCCTGCGCAGCCTGATCGGCAAGGAGATCAGCCGGCAGCTCGACGCCATCGTCCTGGACGCGATGAACCAGGTGTCGCATCACCTGGCGGAGCTCTGGTCCAAGATGTCGCACCCGGCCTGAGCGCCGGCCCTCCGTCTCGCGTCAGCGACGCCTTCCCGCCGGCGCCGCCGCCGAGTCCGCCGGCGCCGGCTTCTTCCAGAACCCTTCCGTACCCTTCGCCTGCGAGGCGACCGGGCCATGGAAGAGGGCGCTGTTGAACAGCACCCGGAAGGTCCCCCAGGGCTGGCCGCGCCACTGGGGACGGAAGCCGATCAGCACGACGTGCCCATCGCCGTGCCGGACGTCCACCGCGGCGGCCTGCCCCAGGATGTGCTCGGCACCCAGGAGGTAGCCCGACATGAGCGGCGAGCCCTCCGGGGCGTAGCTGGCCAGGACCGCCCCTTCGAAGCCGTCCTCGGTGGTGAAGACCGGGCTTCTATCGAAGAAGATCGGGGCACGACGCGGCATTCCGGCCATGACCGGGTGCGCGGGATCCACGCGGACCTCCAGGATCGAGCCGCTCGAGAAGAAGGCGTCGCGACGGAGCGCGCGCGTGACGTCGGTGACGGGGAGGTGCAGCTCGTCGATGCACAGGTCGCTCGCCTGGTTCAGGCACACGAGCGTGCCCCCGGCGCGCACGAAGGCCTCCAGGGAGCGGATGCCCTCGTCGCCCAGGCCGCCGGCGTAACGGTCGGGCACGGACCCCCGGGCGTATCCGTCCCGCAGGGAAACGGGACGCTCGGCGGGAAGGAGGATCACGTCGTAGCGGTCGCGCAGGTCTCCGGCGCGGACGTCCGCGTCGCGGATGTTCGTGAAGCGGAACCGATACTGCTCGAAGAGCCAGCGGCTCCACCCCTCGTCCATGCTCGCTGTCCAGGGGCGATAGAGCCCGACTCGCGGGCGGGGCAGCTCCGTGCCCGTGCTCGCGCCGCGGGTCGCCTGCAGGGCGAGCTCCGAGGCGAGCCGGCGCGCTGTGGCGTCGGCGAGGCCGGCGACGACGTACGTGCCCCCGTCGTCCGGCGTCCAGCGAACGGAGGCGCCGGCGTCCCAGCCCTCGTTGATGGCCCGGAACGTGTTGTTCTGCGCAGGATCCAGCCGGAGCGCCGGGCCGCCGCCCGTGATGCGCCCTGCCGGCGGGCGGACGGCCGTGGCCACCGCGTTGTCGTCGAACCCGACGCCCGGTGCCGCGTCGAAGGGGGACGCGTCCCCGACGTCGGCATCCCAGGCGGTGGGATCTCCCTCGAGGGGTCGAAGTGCGGCGCGCTCCGCGTCGGCGAGCGGCTGCGTCGCCTCGACCACGCGTACGTCCATCTGGAAGGGGAGCGTCCACCCTGCGGCGTCGTAGGGCTGCTCGGGCGGCCCTTCCGGGTATTCGCGCAGGTCCGGGTACGTCTGAGCCTCCAGGACCTGGCGGGCCAGCTCCGCGAAGGGCTGGTCCATCGGAATCACCCAGGTGCCCGCCGGATACGTCAGGCCCTCGTGCGTGACCGCGGAGTCGAGCTCGCTCACGCGGATGCCGTTGTACGCGAGGCGGCGGAGCAGTTCGACGGCCGCCACCGGGTCGCGCTGGTCCCGGGGCACGAAGTACGCATACGGAGGCCCGGCGCGGTAGCGCGCCACCACCTCGCGTCCGGATTGGTAGCGGTTGTAGAGGAGGTCCTCCCTGTACTTGGCCGCGTAGTCGAGGACGGCCAGCGACGCGACGTGCATGTAGTGGACGGCGTCGCCCAGCCGCCACCATCCGCCCGTCCAAGGGCTCGAGTACAGCGGCTGCGGCCGCAGGTCCCGCATCCCTGCCGGGAAGTCGCCGAGGGTGTAGAAACGTGGCGTCGCATAGCGGTACAGCGCCGTCTCGGTCCAGAACGCCGCCTGGTTCTGGAGCATCGGCATGTAGTCGACGTAGCCGGGATACCATGCGTCGAAGCCGGTGCCCATGTGCGTGGCCCCCGGGAGGCCGCGCGACTCGAGCATCTGCGCGATCGTCATCCCGATGGTGTTCACCTCCCGTGCCATGAGCGCGGGGACCCGCGGCGCGATGGGGTCGGCGAAGGGTGGCAGCCAGATGCGCGTCGGAAAGGGGGAGCTCTGGTGGTGGACGTAGATGATCTGGGGCTCCCAGTACCGCCACGTCCGTTCCAGCGTGCGCGACTCGATCATGTTGAGCATGTAGGAGTCGCGGTTGTTGTCGTGGCCGACGTACTTCTGGTAGAGCATCGGCATCGGGGCGACCTCGTAGGGGGTGCCCAAGTTCTCTGCGTACCAGTCCGCGACGATCGTCTGCCCGTCGGGGTTGAGCGACGGCCACAGCGCCAGGATCACGTTGTCGCGGATGGCCTGGATGCGCGGGTCATCGCTGGTCGCCAGCTCGTACGCGAGGCCGATCGTGTGCTGCGCGCCGGCGACCTCCGAGGCGTGCAGGCCGCCGGAGATGTCGACGATCGCGCGCCCCTCCCGCGCCAACGCCCGGGCCTCCTGCTCCGTGAGCCCCTCCGGGTCGGCGAGCCGATGCGCGATCTCCCGGTTACGGTCCAGTGCCGCCAGGTTCGCCGGCGAGGAGACGAGCGCGAGCCACCAGTCCCGGCCGAAGGAGGTCCGCCCGACCTTGACCAGCATCACCCGGTCGCTGGCGGCGGCCAGGCGCTGGAAGTAGTCGACGGACTGCTCGTACGTGGCCAGGTGGAAGTCGGCCCCCGGCTCGAACCCGAGGACCGAGGCGGGGGTGGGGACGGCCTGCGCGCCCAGGAAGGCGGCGGGCGCGAGGGACAGGGTCGTCGCCAGGGCGGCACGGAACAGGAAGGATCGCACGGGTCGCAGCATCCGGCTCGATGGAGCGCTGGTCCAGGGAAGGGAACGTCCGGCCGAATATGGCCGCGGGACGGGCCGATGCGCCACCTGGGTCGGGTGCGCTTCCGCCCCGTGGTGTCGCGGTCCCCGTCGGTCGTGCTGCCGCCGTGTCAGCGCGCCGGGAGCGCGTCGAGGCCCGCCCGGGCTCGCTGGGCCCACGCCGAGGCGGCGGGGCCCGAATCCCCGAGCAGCCTCAAGGCCCGTTCGAAGTGGGTCGTGGCGGCTTCCACCTCGCCCCGACCCGCGGCCAGGACGCCGAGCTCGTATTGGGCCCGGACCGTCACCGGGCCGAGCCAGGTGGTGGGCGGCACCAGCGACGACAGCAGGGCCTCCCCTTCCTCCCGCTGCCCGGCGTCGCGGAGCAGAAGGGCGAGGTTCAGCCGCATCTGAGGGGAGGGGGAGGACTCGAAGTCGTTGTCCGCGTGGATGGTCCACAGCTTCATGGCCGCCCGCTCGAGGGTGATCGCGCCGTCACGATCCCCCCGTCGCGCCGCCAGGCGCGCCTCGATGTCCGACTGGAGTGCGCCTCGATAGTCTTCGGACGTGCCCCCGGCCGGCAGCGTACCCAGGGCGTCCACCCAGCGTCTCGCGATCGCGGTGTCGCCGAGCTGCGCGTGCCATGCACCCATCAGCCAGCCCGCCGACCACACCGGCCGTCGGCCGAAGTAGGCCAGCGCCGAATCAACGGGGATGTAACGGGTCAGCGAGGTCATCGCCTTCCGTCCGGCGACGGGGTCCTCCAACCCCGCGAGGTCCGCCGCGACGATGAGCATCTCCATCGTCGCCTGGTCGATCCGCCGGTCCTCCGGATAGGTCCCGGCCTCCAGCACGGAATCGACCTTCGTCGCCCAACCGTTCGCGATCCAGCTGCGCAGGACCTCGCCGAACGCCAGGCTGTGGTTGGGCGCGCCCAGGGGTGTCACGACTTCGAGGAGGCGTCGATAGCGGGCGGGGTCGCCCACGCGGAGCTGCCGAAGGAGCTGGACGAACTCCTCACGAGGGAGCGAGGCCAGCTCGGGAAGCATGCGCTCGAACTGGACGGAGTCGGCCAGCAGCGCACGCAGGGAGCGGACCGTCGCCCGGCCCACGACGCCACTCGTATCCGCTCGGGTCAGCCGCTCGAGCTGCGCGCGCTCGTCGGCCGTGTCCTGGAGGGCGATGGCCCACCACTCCCGCGCCGACAGGGCAGGAACCTGGGTCGAGTCCAGGCGCACCACCCGCTCCGCGAGGGCGCGGCTTCCGTATTCGGGTGGGGTCAGCTGCCACCCGTAGGCGCGTCGGTAGTATTCCAGCTTCGCGTTCGCGTCGTAGTCCAGGGAGTCCAGAGCGAGAAGGTGGTTCGCGGCGGAGATCGCCCCCGGCCCGTCGGTTCGGAGCGAGGCCCGCATTCCCTCCAGGCGCAGGCGGCTGCGCTCGTTCAGGTTGTGCTCGAAGGGCTCCGCGCGTGCGAGCAGCTCGACGAACCCCGTGAAGGGTTGCCCGCGCAGGCTGAGGCCCCAGGACTTGATGAGGATCGCCTCGACCGTGGCGAGGACGAACGTCGAGTCGAGGGCAAGCGATCGGTCGATCGCGCTGTTGGCCGAGTCGACCATGCCGCGGCGCATGGCGTCCTTGGCGGCGAGGTACGCCTTCAGGGCTTCCGGAGACTGCGTGGCGTCGAAGTCCAGCTCCGCGGGAATGTCGGGCGGGCGGAGCGGCCCCCATACGCGGGCGAGGATGCGCACCGCGGCCTCGCGCACGGCGTCCGCCATGCCGTCGGCGGTGGACGACACGGCGAAGACGTCCATCGGCTCCGAGCGGCCTACCCTGTAGAGTCGCAGGGCGACCTCCAGCGTGGCGCCGGTGGGAACCACGGACCCCAGGAGGAATCGGTGGGCTCCGGACTCCTCGGCCAGGCGCTCCGCCTCCGGGCGATCCGGGACGCGAGCCGCCGCCCCGGCATCCGGCCGCAGGGAGCTCCACAGCGACCATGGGTCCACCACGCGGAGTGACGGCGCTCCATCGAGCGCAGTGGCCAGGAGGTCGGCGGCGCCCTCCGACCACTCGTCGCCCGCGTCGCCCGCGACGCGGAGGGGGAAGATCGCCAGGCCGACGCTTCCGTCGGCGTTCGAAGAGGGGTAGCGGATGTGCGACACGGCGCCGGCGGTCGACAGCACGATCAGCGCGGCGACGGTGAAGGCGCCCACCAGCTGGAGGTACCGGGAGACGGGGACCGGGGCGCGGCCCTCTTCGGGCGTGATGTCCACGGCCCTGCGCAGGCCCTGTGCGGTCAGGTCGTAGACCCAGGCCAGCACCGCGACGAGCGGGAAGCCGGCGATCGCGGCGATGACGATGATCCGGTAGGCCAGGTCGGGGAGGGCGAGGGCCGCGAAGACCATGTCGGTCCCCTGGAGGACGGCGGCGACGCCGGCTCCATACGCCACGAGGGCGCGTACCACGCGCCGCTGTCGGAGCTGCTCGACGAGCGACGCGACCCTGCCCACCGGACGCCTAGATCGTCCCGACGGCCCTCATCCCCCGCAGGACGTCCGCCCAGCGTTCCATCTCCTCGGGGAGGCCGAAGGACACGCGGTTCCATTCCGTCATGGGCGGGAAGGCCCGGCCCACGCGGATGCCCTGTTCTCGCATGCGGTCGATGTAGGCCTGCAGGTCGCCGTTGATGCGGTGCATGATGAAGTTCGTCTGCGTCGGGATGTACTCGAGCCCGAGCCCGTCCAGCGTCCTGGTCGCGATCTTCTTGGCCTCGGTGTTGACGCCGACGCTTCGCGTCATCAGCCCGTCATCGGCGAGCGAGGCGATCCCGGCCGCGCACGCCAGGACGTTCGTGTTGCTGTTCGCCATGAACGCCGAGAGCTTCCGCGCTGTCTCGGGATGGGCGACGCCGTAGCCGAGTCGCAGCCCCGCCATCCCGAAGATCTTCGAGAACGTGCGCACGACGATGACGTTCGGCTTGTCGTCGATCCACTTCAGCGCGCTCCAGTAGGCGGGGTCGTCCGCATACTCGAAGTACGCCTCGTCCACCAGGAACGTCGTTTCCGCCGGGGCGTCCGCGATCCATGCGTCCACGTCGCGGGACGGCGTCACGGTCCCGGTGGGGTTGTTGGGGTTGCAGATGTAGACCACCGACGGGCCGGTGCCGGCCGCGGCGCGCATGCGATCGAGATCGTGTTCGCGCGCCGCGTTCAGCGGGATGGCCTTCAGGTCGTAGGGGGACGCCCGCTGATAGCGGGGCACGTCCTCGAAGGTGGGCTCGGCGATGACCATGGGCACACCGTCGCGGTGGTATGCCTGGACGGCCATCTGGAGGACCTCGGTGGAGCCGGCCCCCATGACGAGGTGGTCCTCCTTCACCCCCAGGTGCTTTGCGAGCGCCTCCACGACCGGCCGCTTCCACTCACCCGGGTAGCGGTTGGCGTCCACGATCGCGTCGACCACACCCTGACGGGCGGCCGGGGACAGGCCTAGGGGGTTCTCGTTGGAGCTCAGGCGGACGGTGCCGTCCGGCAGGGTCTTGCCGACGCGCCAGAACCCCGATCGCTCGAGCACCCCGGACAGTCCGCCGCCGGCGGAGGTGAGGCCGGCGAGGCCGGCGGCCATTCCCGTGGTAACGAAGCCTCGGCGATCCATGCGCACCTCCCGTGCTGACGCCCCGCGTGCGAGCGGTCCGGTGACCCCGCCGGGAAGCGGGGCCTGGGGCAATGTGCGCGCAACCCCCGCGGGATCGAAAGGGGCTCGTTCGGGTCAGCAGGTCGCTGTATCTTCCATCCGAGGTCCCGGGCGCCCTCCCCACCGCCCTCTCGATCCCATCCACTCCCCTGCCGCAGCGACGTTTCCATGCTCCCGAAGACCGCTGTGCTCGCCCTTTCCCTGGCCCTGGCGGCGGCGCCGGCCATGGCGCAGCAGGCCCTGCTGCTGCCGGAGGCCCCCGTCCGCTACGAGTCGGACTACCCGTCCGCGGACTTCCATCGCGGGCGGCGGCAGGCCGTGATGGATGCGCTGCCGGGGGGCTCGGTCGCCGTGATGGTGGGGGGGGTGCAGAAGGGGGCGTCTCTCGACGACCTGCAGTCGTTCGTCCAGGACCCCGATCTGTACTACCTCACCGGCACCGAGGAGCCGGGGTCGTCGCTCCTCCTGGCGCCGGGGGGCGTGGACCTCGACGGACGGACGGTGCACGAGGTGCTCTTCGTCCCGCCGCGGGACGCGGCCGAGGAGATCTGGCTGGGTCGGCGCTTCGGTGCGGAGCGCGCGCAGCGCGTGCTGGGAGTGGAGCTGGCGGTGGACAACGACCGATTCGACGAGATCGTGGGAAGGCTCGTGTCGGACCCCGCCACCGCGGTGCTCACCACCGGGGACGCCACGCTGCGCCGGATCCTCGACGGGCTGCGCGTGGTCAAGACCGACGAGGAGCTGAGGCTGCTCAGGCACGCCATCGACATCACCGCCGACGCACAGCGCGAGGTGCTGGGATCGGTGGAGCCCGGATGGACCGAATACCAGATCGAAGCGCTGGTGGAGTATACCTTCGCCCGGGAAGGCGCTGAGCGTCCTGGCTTCCCCTCGATCGTCGCGAGCGGGGAGAACGGTGTCCTGCTGCACTACGACACCAACCGGCGCACGACGAAGCCCGGCGACCTGGTCGTTGTGGACGTGGGCGCGTCGTACCACGGCTATACGGCCGACGTGACGCGCACCTATCCGCTCCAGGGCGCCTTCACGCCGGACCAGCGTCGCATCTACGACATCGTCCTCGAGGCACAGAAGGCGGGCATCGCCGCAGTGCGCCCCGGCGCCCCCTTCGGAGCCCCGGGAAAGGCGGCGTCGGAGGTGCTCGCGCGCGGATTGGCCGAGTTGGGCCTGATCGGGGGGTCCCGCGACATCATGGCGCTGAGCCGGTTCTTCCCCCACGGCACCAGCCACTACCTGGGTCTGGACGTGCACGACGTGGGGACCTACGACGTGCTCGCGCCCGGCCAGGTGATCACGGTGGAGCCGGGGATCTACATCGCGCCCGCCGAAGACGTGGACCCCCGGTGGTGGAACATCGGAGTGCGCATCGAGGACGACGTGCTCGTCACGGAGCGCGGGCCCGAGGTGCTGTCGGAGGCGGCACCGAAGGAGCCCGGGGAGATCGAGGCGACGATGCGTCCGACCGTCACACGTTGAAACGGATGTGCAGGATGTCGCCGTCCGCCACCACGTAATCCCTCCCCTCGACCTGTAGGCGGCCCTGGTCGCGCACCGCGGCCTCCAAGCCGTACTCCATGAAGACGTCGTAGGGAATCACCTCGGCGCGGATGAACCCCCGCTCGAGGTCGGAGTGGATGCGTCCCGCCGCCTGGCGCGCGTTCGCGCCGCGGCGGATCGGCCAGGCGCGCACCTCGTCCTCGCCGACCGTGAAGAAGGAGATCAGGTCGAGAAGGCCGTACGCGGTGCGGATGAAGCGCGCCAGCGCGGACTCGGACAGCCCGAGGTCGTCCAGGAACGCCTGCTGTTCGTCGGGCGCGAGCGCCGCGATGTCGGCTTCCACGCTGGCCGACAAGGTGAGCCCCGCGGCCCCCGTCTGCTCCACCCGCCGGGCGAGGCCCTCGGGAAGCGGGAGGGCCGCATCGGCCTCGCTACGGTTTAGCGCCACCAGCAGAGCGCGGTCCGTGAGCAACCCGTAGCCCTTCAGGAGGCCACGGTCCAACTCCTCGCGGGGAACGGAGCGGAGCGGGCGCTCCGCCTCCAGAGCCGCCGTCGCGGTCTCGAAGGCCGTGATCTCCCGGGCGTCCCCGCGCTCCTTGCGCAGGCGCTCGAGGCGCCGCTCGGCGATGCCGAGGTCGGCGAGGATGCACTCCAGGTGGAAGGCCTCCAGGTCCGACTCGGGGTCCGGCTCGCTGTCCAGCGCGGGGTTGGGGAAGCCACGCAGCACGAGGCACAGCGCCTCCTGGTCGCGGATCTGCTGCAGCGCCCTGGGCGACAGCCCCTTCTTCTCGGAGCCGTGCTCTCCGGGGATGTCGCAGAACGTCATCTCCGCGTAGGTGGTCTTCTTCGGCGAGAAGATGGCCGACAGCCGGTCGATGCGCTCGTCCGGTACCTTCACGGTCCCCAGACGCACCTCGCCCCCGTAACCCACCGGCACGTCCAGGCCGGTCATCGCGTTGAATACGGTGGTCTTGCCGGAGCCGGCGAAGCCGACCAGCCCGATCTTCACGGGATTCCCTCGCGCCGCGTGATGCGTTCCGCCGCGTCAGTCCGCCGCGGCCTGCATCGGTCGCTCGAGCACCGGCTGCGCCCTGGGCAGCCCCTCCCACTCGCGGTCCACGCGGTCGATGTAGACGGAGGCCGAGATGTCGCCGCACACGTTGAGCGTGGTGCGGCACATGTCCAGGATCCGGTCCGCGCCGAGGATGATCGCGATCCCCTCGGGCGGCACGCCCACCGTCGCCATGACGAGCATCATCAGCGGGAGCGACCCGCCCGGCACGCCCGCGGCGCCCACGGCGGTCAGCACGGCGAGCACGACTACGATGATCTGGGTGGGCAGGCTGAGCCCCGCCCCGAAGACCTGCGCGACGAACAGCACCGTGACGCCCTCGTAGAGCGACGTCCCGTTCATGTTCATCGTCGCGCCCAGGGGCAGCACGAAGCCGGCGATCTTCGGCTGCACGTCCAGCTCCTTCTCGGCCGTGGCGATCGACGTGGGCAGGGTCGCCATGCTGGACGAGGTTGAGAACGCCGTGATCATGGGCGCGTTCACGGAGCGCCAGAACGTGACGGGGCTCATCCTCCCGAAGATCTTCACCAGGGCCGAGATGCCTATGGTGGCGTGCAGGAACAGGCCGAGCACCACCACGATGATGTACAAGCTGAGCTGTTGCAGGATGCTCCAGCCGAACTGGGAGGTGATGCCGAAGATCAGGGCGAAGACGCCGTAGGGCGCGAGGTTCATCGCCATGTCGATGATCTTGATGACCGCGTCTCCCACCCCCTCCAGCACGGCGATGACGGGATCCGCCTTGGCCTTGGGGATAAGCGTGAGCGCGGCGCCGAAGATCAGCGACGCGAAGATCAGGGCCAGCATGTCCATGTTCGCCGCGGCCTCGACGGGGTTCCGAGGCACGATGTTCACGAAGGTGGAGACGCCGAAGTCCACCGGGCCGGTCTGGATCAGTCCCTCGCCCGAGAAGCGGCTCATCAGCTCGTCGCGGATCTCGGGCGGCAGGCCGGCGCCCGGGCGGATGGTGTTCACCAGCGTGAGCCCGATCGTGGCCGCGATGAGCGTCGACATCAGGAAGTAGCCGAACGTGCGGCCCCCGAGGCGGCCCAGCGTCTTCATGTCCCCGATGCCCGCCACGCCGAGCGCGATCGACGTGAAGACGATCGGCACGACCGTCATGAACAGCATCCTCAGGAAGATCTGTCCGATGGGGTAGGCGACGTTGTCGGCCACCCACCGGACCCCACCGGCGTCTCCGAAGAAGGCGTTGGTGAGGCTGCCCACCAGGGCTCCGAGCACGAGGCCCAGGCCGATCTTCGTATGGAGTTTCACGGGGTGCTCCTCGTCGGCGTGTCGAGCGTCGCCCGACCGCCCTGTATTCGGTTCAACGGCGCCGCGGCGGGCGTTGGGACGGTGCGACGGTAGATCCGGATTTCCGGCCGAAACCGTGCCGCCGATCGCCGCCGTGGGCTGTGGGGCTCGAAAGGACCCGCCAATATGAACAGGTGGGGGACTCCGGCGCTACCACCGTGGCGTCGCCCGCTTCGCCCGTTCGAGTCCGCTCGGGTCCGACGGACCGGCGCCCGTGCCGCGTCCTTGCACGCTGCGATCGCCCATGCCATATGTGCGTCCTCTCGTGGCCTTCCAGGAACACCGATTCCTCTCGCCTCCCCAGGGTGGAGTCCCCCATGAAGACCCTCCTCAAGGTCGTCGGCGTCCTGCTCGTGGTCCTGGTGCTCGCCGCCGGTAGCGTGTACGGCTGGGCACGCAGCAAGGACGCCTCGCTCCTGTCGCGGACCATCGACACGCACCGCGTGGACTTCCCCATCCCGTTCCCGCTCTCCGACGACGAGGTGGCCCGGGTGCGCCAGGAGCGGACCGACGCGGGCGAGCCGCCGCCCACGGACGCGGATCTCGACTCCGTGGCCCTGGCGCGGGCGAGGGCGAGCGGAGATCACCTGGTGCACGCCCGATACGGGTGCGTGGAGTGCCACGGTGCGGACTTCGGTGGCGGCGTCATGGTGGACGATCCGATGATCGGGAGGATCCTCGGCCCGAACATCACGAGCGGGAACGGGGGGAGAACGGCCGACTACACGGCGGGCGACTGGGACCGGATCGTTCGCCACGGTGTGCGTCCGGACGGGACGCCGGCCGCCATGCCGTCGGCGGACTTCCAGCGCATGTCGGACCACGAGCTGTCCGACATCCTCGCCTACATCCACTCGCTCCCCACGGTGGACGCGAGCGTCGCTCCGGTCCAGCTCGGACCCCTCGGCACCGTGCTCCTGGCCGCCGGGAAGATCCCCCTCTCCGCGGACCTGATCCCGGACCACCGGAAGGCTCACCCGGTGGAGCCTCCTGCCGAAGAGGCAAGCGCGGAGTTCGGCGCGCACCTCGCCAGCACGTGCTCGGGATGCCATGGCGCCGACTTCACGGGCGGACCCATCCCGGGTGGGGCACCCGATTGGGCGCCCGCTGCGAACCTCACGCCGCACGCGGACGGTCTGGCCGGCTGGACCTACGACCAGTTCGTGTCCACGCTCCGGACCGGAATGCGGCCGGACGGGACGGATCTGCGCGCCCCCATGTCTGGGATGATGCCGTACGCGCGGAACATGACCGACGTGGAGCTGCAGGCGCTGTGGGCCTACCTGCAGTCATTGCCGGCGAAGCCGTCTCCCCGCTGAAGGCCGGTCGCGTGTGAAGGGGACTCAGCGGACGGGCTCGATCGCCGCCCGCTCGATCAGAGCACCCTCGAGCACCTGGTCGACGACGTCCATGCCAGCGGTCACCACCCCGATCGTCGTGTAGTCGTGGTCGAGGCGGACGTTGTCGACCAGGTTCACGTAGATCTGTCCGTCCCCGGTGTCACGCCCGCGCGTCGACACGCCCACGGTCCCGCGCCATTGGACGACGAGGCCGACCTCGTCGCGCGTATAGGCGCCGTGCCCGGCGTATTCGTTGGCGAGTGGGCTGCCGCCCTGGATGACGAAGTTCGGCACCACCCGGTGAAATGTGAGTCCGTCCAGCGTACCCGCGCGCGCCATCTCGAAGAAGCGGAACGCGTTCGTCGGAGCGGTGAAGGGGAGCAGGTGGATGCGCACCTCGCCACCGCCCTCCATGCGCAGGACCACGTCGCTGCGCTCCATCGTCCGCAGGTCCGCCGCGGTGGGGAGGGGGAGACGCTCCGGGCTCCGGGGCGCGGCGAGGTAGGGATGCCCCGTCCAGGCCCCCAGCACCTCGGCGGCACGGGAGGCCACCTCCGCGTCGTAGTCGCGCAGGAACGGCTCGAGCGCGGGCGCGTACGCGGTGTCGCCGAGCGCACCTACGAGCTCCACGAGCGCGAGCCTGGGATCGCGCAGGGTCTGTGTGCCCGTGTGCCCCAGCCGCTCGAGGGCAGCCAGCGCCGTATCCACGACCGCTGCCGTCGAGTCGGTGTCGCGCAGTCGGGCCGCCACGGCGAGGATCACCTGGGGGGCGTCGTCGGAGGCGAGTGCCGCGACGAGCTCCGGGCGCGCGGCGGCGCCGGCGACCCGGGCGAGCCCGTCCAGCGCCTCCGCCCTGGTGTTGGCGTCCGGGTCCCGCACGAGGCCGCGCAGCGTCGCCTCCGCGGGGATCAGGGCGGCGGCGCGTGCAGACCACGTCCGCACGAAGGGGTTGGGATGCTCGGCGAAGCGCGGCAGCAGCGCCGAGGCCCGCTCCGGGTCGAGGGCCGCCAGCGCCGCCAGCGCATGCGCCGCGTCGTGCCACGCCCCGGATCGCTCGGCGGGGAGCGCGGATGCGAGGGCTTCCAGCCGGCGTGCCTGTCGCGCGCGGTCGGGGCAGGGCCGGGCCAGCGCATCCAGCGCCGCCAGGCGTACCGCCGCGGATTCGTCGCCGACCGCGCTGGACTCCAGGCGCTCGCACGTGAAGACGTCGCGATCCGCGGCGGCGAGGGCACGCACGCCTTCGACGCGCACCGCGGCGACCGGATCCTGGAGCGAGCGGTCCAGGAGGTCGGACCGCGCCCGACCCGACCGGGCGAGCCAGGCGGCACCGACGCGGCGCACACGCGCGTCCGCGTCGTCGAGGGCGGCGGACACGTCGGCCTCCGAAAGCGCGGACGCTGTCGAGAGCGCCATGAGGGCGACCTCGCGGACGCGTCCGTCGGCACCGTCCGGCTCGCCGTGGGGTGGCACGTAGCGGGCGATCTCGCGCAGCCTCGCGAGGACCGCATCGCCCACCGACGCGCCTGACCCGCCGCGGACGTAGGAGTACAGCCCGAGCGTCGCGCCCGTGAGCTGATCGAGGGCATCCCACGAGCCTTCGGGCGTCCGGGACAGGGAGAGCAGCGCGCGCTCGAGCTCCGGCTTCCTGGCGGCCTCCACCCGCAGGCGGCCCAGCGAGCGCGCCAGGACCCCGCGAACCCAGGGGTCCGCCTCGACGGCGACCCGCCGGAGGAGGGGAAACAGCGCCGGCCCTCCCGACCTCCCGTGGTAGGCCTGGGCTAGCGCATCCGCCGCTTGGCCGCGCGCGGTGGGGTCCGGATCCCCGAGCGACACGACGATGGGTTCGGCGACGGCCGGGTTCTCCAGCCGGCCCAGCGCCCGGACGCCCGCAGCGCGCAGCGAGGGCATGGGGTCGCCGGTCGCGTCGACCAGAGCCTGCAGCTCGCGTCCGCCGGCCGGCCTTACGTCCTCGGCGGCGACGATCCGCAGGAACGCGCGCGTGGCGACGTCGCCACGCCCGGCGTCGGGTGGACGGCATCCCCCGAGCCCGGCCAGCGCCAGCGCCAGGAGTGGGAGGGAGCGATACCTCGGTTGTGCGTGCATGGAGCGCCAGTATACGGCGGCGCCCCCCACCTACGCGATTGGATAACGGGCCTGGAGGCGCGCGAGGATGCGCTCGAGGTCACCTACCGTACAGCCGTCGAAGCGGCGCTGGCACACGCCGTCGTACGCCACGCAGAGCTGCCGACAGGCCGGATCGGTGATCGCCTGGTCGGCGATCTCGAAGAGGACGTGGTCCTCCTTGAGGATGTGCGCCCGGATGAGCGCCACGTAGCCGTGGGCGGAGTGCACCAGGCGCCGGAGGGCCAGCTCGTCTCCGGCGCGCGCCGCGGGGAGGGCGTCCGCCATGGCCCGCGCATAGGCCCGACCCTGCTCGTGCTCGTGCAGCATCACGGCGATCGGGCCGGTGTCGCGCGACATGCCGGTGGTCTCCAGGGCAGGGAAGAGGAGGTCCTCCTCCTTACCGTGATGGAGGGCGTCGGCGTAGAGGCGGACGAACGCCACGCAGTCGGCGACGCCGTCGAAGTCCATCGACCCGGTCGCGTGCTCGCGCTCGAGGATCTCCTCGAGGACGTCCGTCACCGCGAGGATCTTCTTGTGTTGCTCCCGGAGGACGCGCGTGGGCGTGTCGCCGTCGCTCATGATGCCGCCGTCGGCTCGTAGCACGGTTCGAATCGGGCCGTGAAATGGCGCAGGACCGGCGCCTGCTCCACGAACCGGAACCCGCCGATCGCGTCGCGCCTGCCGAACACTTCGAGGGTGACGTCCACGAGGTAGTCGACCTGGCTCTTCGTGTAGACGCGTCGGGGGATCGCCAGTCGGACCAGCTCCATCTTCGCCGTGCTCTCCTCGCCGGTTTCGGCGTCTCTGCGCCCGAACATGACGGTGCCGATCTCGACCGATCGGATCCCCCCCTCGAGGTAGAGCTCCGCGACCACCGACTGGCCCGGAAGCTCGCGCGGCGGCACGTGGGGGAGGAAGGCCGCCGCGTCGATGTAGACGGCGTGGCCTCCCGGGGGCTGCACGATCGGCACGCCGCCCTCCGTGAGATGCTCCCCGAGGTAGCGCGCGACCTCGATACGGTAGGTCAGGTAGTCCTCGTGCAGCACCTCCTGCAGGCCGACGGCGATCGCGTCGAGATCCCGACCCGCCATCCCGCCGTAGGTAGGGAAGCCCTCGGTCAGGATCAGGAGGTTCTCCTCCTGCCGTGACAGCGCGTCGTCGTTCGTGCACAGGAAGCCGCCGATGTTGGCAAGCCCGTCCTTCTTCGCCGACATCGTGCACCCGTCGACCAGGGAGAACATCTCGCGGGCGATCGCCTTGACCGGCCGGTCCGCGTAGCCGTCCTCCCGCTGCTTGATGAAGAAGGCGTTCTCGGCGAAGCGGCAGGCGTCGAGGTAGACGGGGATTCCGTGCCGATGGCAGACCTCGCTCACGGCCCGGATGTTCGCCATCGACACCGGCTGGCCGCCTCCGGTGTTGTTCGTGACGGTGAGCATGCAGATCGGTACCCGATCCGCGCCCACCTCGTCGATGAGGGCCTCGAGGCGTGCGACGTCCATGTTCCCCTTGAAGGGATGCGGCTCGGCGGGGTGCAGCCCCTCGGGGACCGGGAGGTCGACCGCCTGCGCGCCCGTCGCCTCGACGTTCGCGCGCGTCGTGTCGAAGTGCGTGTTGTTCGGCACGACGTGGCCCGGACGGCAGACGATGCTGAACAGGATCCGCTCGGCCGCGCGTCCCTGGTGCGTCGGGATGACGTGGGTGAAGCCGAAGACGTCCTTGACCGCCGCCTGGAAGCGGAACCAGGACCGGCTGCCCGCGTAGGCCTCGTCGCCGCGCATGAGCGCCGCCCACTGCTCGGAGCTCATCGCGCCGGTGCCCGAGTCGGTGAGCAGGTCGATGAGCACGTCGTCGGCGCGGAGCTTGAACACGTTCCACCCGGCCTCGACCAGGTAGCCCATCCGCTCCTCGGGGGAGGTCATGCGGATGGGCTCGACCACCTTGATGCGGAACGGCTCGATGATCCTGCGACCGCGCGTCATGGCGTGACGACCACCCTGATTGCGTTCCCCGAGCGGAGCATGTCGAGGGCCTGGCCGATCTCGGCGAGTGGGTAGCGATGAGTCACGAGCTCGGCGAGCCGGATCCTGCCCTGACGGACCATCTCGATGACGCGCGGATAGTCCACGGGCCGGCAGCCGAGCGAGCCCATCACCTCGAGCTCCCGAAACATCACACGACCCGAGTTCAGCGTCATGGTGTCCGGACTGTACCCGACGAACACCGCACGCCCTCCCGTCTTGAGGCTGGAGAGCGCGAGCTCCTGGGTCACCGGCTTGCCCACCGCTTCGAACGCGATGTCCGCGCCACCCCGCGTGAGCTTGCGTAGCGCCTTGTCCGGACGCTCCTGGGTCGAGGGATTCAGCGTCGCGGCCGCCCCGAGCCTGGTCGCCCACTCGAGCTTCATGTCGGAGACGTCCACGGCCACGACGCGCGCACCGAGGGACGCCGCGACCTGAACGATGTTGATGCCCACGCCGCCGCAGCCGAAGACGACGACCTCGTCCCCGGGTCGCACCCGCCCCCGGTTTACCACGGCGTGGTAGGGGGTGGTGATCGCGTCCGCGATGATCGAGCCTTCCACCAGCGGAATCTCGTCCGGGAGGTGGAAGACGTCCTTGGCGGGGACCACCAGGTACTCCGCGAAGCCGCCGTCGATGTGGTTGCCCAGCATCTCGCCGTTGTCGCAGATGCTCTCGCGGCCCTCTCTGCAGGCCGGGCAGTGGCCGCAGCTGGTGACGGCGGCGGCCAACACGCGGTCGCCCGCCTTCATCCCGCTCACGCCCTCGCCCACGGCCTCGACCGTTCCGGAGACCTCGTGGCCGAGGATGACGGGCGGAGGCTTGAAGGTCGGCGTGCCGTGGTCGAGGTAGTGGAGGTCCGTGTGGCACACGCCGCATCCTGCGACCCGGACGAGAAGCTGTCCGGGGCCGGCGGTCGGGGTGGGGACGTCCTCGACGCTCAGGGGACGGTCCGGACCATGGAACACCGCGGCCTTCATGATCGGCTCCTTTCGGCGCCCGGACGGCGCCGGGTGTAGATGACCTTGAAGAGGGAGAGGGCGAGGGTGCACCCCTCGCACTGGGGGGCGAGCTCCCCCGGAAGGACGTCGTCGAGCAGGACGTCCTGGCCGGTGAGCTCGTAGAGCTCCTTCAGCTCGCCGAGGCGCGGCGGAGAGCCGGTGAAGCGCCGGATCCAACCGTCGTGCGCGAGCAGCTCGTCCCGGGCCTGCCGGGCCTCGGGGACGGGTTCGTCGCCCGTCCCCACCGCCGGGGACGCGGAGGCGTCGCTCACGCCGCGATCTTTTCCAGGCGCCGTTTGGCGAGGACGGCCGCGCCGATGGCGCCCGTGAACTGCACCAGGGATTCGGGCGGCACGTTCACCTCCTCGCCCAGGTGCTCGCGCATGACCCGCACCATGGTGGAGAATCGCATGATGCCGCCCACGAGGGTGAACTGCGGCTCCATCTGCACACGCTTCATCAGGCGCACCGAGCGCTCGATGAGCGATTCCATGGCGCCGTGCATGATGTCGGCGGGCTGGGCTCCGTTGCTCACGTGGTTGATGACCTCGGACTCGGCGAAGACCGCGCACACGCCCGAGATCGGAACGGGCGCCTTCGCGTACTCCACCAGCGGACCGATCTCCTGGATCGTGTAGCCCAGGTAGCGAGCCGTCTTCTCGAGGAACGCGCCCGTTCCGGCGGCGCATTTGTCGTTGAGGCGGAACGAGCGGACCTTGCCCTCCTCGTCCAGACGGAGGGCCTTCATCGTCTGGCCGCCCACGTCCAGCACGGTCATGGTGCCGGGGAAGAAGAAGCGCGTGCCCCACGACTGGGCGGTGAGGTCGGTGGCCTGCACGTCCCGGAAGGAGATCTGGTTGCGCCCGTAGCCGGTGCTGGTCAGGTAGGCCACGTCGTCCCGGGAGGCGCCGACCTGATCCAGCGCCTCCTCCAGCGCCGTGCGTGCCGCCTCCTCCAGCCGGAACCCGGTCGCGCGGATGCCCACCGTTGCGAGGTCCCCGTTCTCGTCGAGTAGCGCCGCCTTCGTGTAGGTGGATCCGACGTCCACGCCCGCGAAGTACTTCATGCCACCCCCTCCTTTTCCGCGGCCGTCTCGCGACCCTTTTGGATGCGCTCGAGCGCGAAGAGCGCCGCGCCCAGCGCGCCCATGTAGTGCGACTCCTCGCTCACGTTCAGCGGTGTGTGCAGCATATCCTCCAGGACCGACACCATGGCCTCGTTGAGGGTGACGCCGCCCGTGAACGTGATCTCGCCCTCGATGCCCACCCGGCGCAGCAGGGCGATGGAGCGGGACGCGATCGACCGATGCACGCCCAGGAGGATGTCCTCGATCTTCTTTCCACGCGCGAGCCAGGACAGGACCTCCGACTCGGCGAACACCGTGCACGTCGTGCTGATGTTCACGGGGCGCTGGCCGCGCAGCGCCGTCGGGCCGAGCTCCTCGAGCTCGAGCTCCAGCGCCGCGGCCGCCGACTGCAGGAAGCGCCCCGTGCCCGCCGCGCACTTGTCGTTCATGCAGAAGTCGATCACATCGCCACCGGGCCGTATCCGGATGGCCTTGGTGTCCTGTCCGCCCATGTCCAAGACGGTCTCGGTGGCGGGGAACATCTGGGCGGCACCCCGGGCGTGGCACACGATCTCGGTGATCTGCGTGTCGCCGAACTCGACGCGGTAGCGGCCGTAGCCGGTGCCCACCACGAAGCCGACGTCCTCCTCGTGGACGTCCCCCGCGCGCAGGGCCTCGCGGAAGGCCCGCTCGGCGGCCTGCACGACGTTGGCGCCTGTCGGGAGGAGCGATCTGCCGGTGATGACGCCCTTCTCGTCGACCACCACTGCTTTCGTCTGCGTGGATCCCACGTCCACGCCTGCAGCCCAGGCCATGGGGTTTCCTCCTCTCAGGCAGGTGAGGATGCGGGAGCGGCTTCGTCGGCTCTCGCCTTGCGGATGCGCCGCGAATCGAGCCCCTCGAAGAAGGCGTCGATGCGGTTCTTGAGCTGCGCCTCGGAGACCACGCGCTTGTCCATCATGTCCGATTCGATGTACAGGCAGAGGACGTCGCGCTCCGCCAGCACGACGCGGCGCGAGTCGGCCAGGCCGGTGGAGACCGTCCGGCAGCTCTTGATCGGGTGGTAGACCACGCCGTCGGCCCCGAACTCGTCGATCGCCTCGATGAGGTACCGGTCGTGGAAGAGCATCGAGTCGCCAG
>Ga0307423_1000241_pt1 | contig 36642 bp, 35 predicted proteins | sample SalMarWE160310MG_FD_202154 | JGI IMG/M metagenome (GOLD analysis project Ga0307423, IMG submission 202154) | Salt marsh sediment microbial communities from the Plum Island Ecosystem LTER, Massachusetts, United States - WE1603-10 | ecosystem: Environmental > Aquatic > Marine > Intertidal zone >... | reverse complement strand
CTCCACCAATCCCTAAAAGTCCCGAACAAAAACCTGTTATTAGAAAAATCACAATAATTATCCAGAGTGAAACCGACTCGATTTGCGATATGGGAAATGAAATCATCGGGGGAAGCTTTATAACGTATAACCTCTCGGCAATTTTGCTTCTGCAAGGTTGTATATCTTCAACACGAGTCCCCTCGTTTTCTTCTTCATCTTTAAGCTGGCGTTTTTGAAGTACGAAATAATCATAAAACATAAAGCAGCTTAAGCCTGATAAAAACACAACATAGCACCAACGGATAATATTTCCGGCGTCACCTGTTTTTTCCAATGCCAGTACAACCTGGGAACCGATTTCAAATCCAACGATAGAAACTGTAATGGAGAAGATACCTAATTTCCAATCGATGTTACCCATTCTCTGATGTCTTTTTGTTGCCCCGATCGATTGACCGAAAATATTAGAAAGGCATGTTCCTATTGCATAAGCCATGGGAAATCCGAAGATGTTTAATGCGGGAGTAACGAACCAGCCGCCGCCCTCGCCAAAAAATCCTGCGATAACCCCAACACAGAAGCCAATCAGAATTAATATCAGAATATTAAAATGAATTCCTACTACGGGTAAGTTAATATTAAAGACACTCATTTATTCCACTGTTAAAACAAGCTGTTGATAACTTCACAAATTCCCTGAGCAGATTGTTTGGATGATATAATTACATTCTTGAGATTCTTATAGCATAAAACTCCCGCAGCAGCAGGATTAGTCACCAATACCTTTGCATTGTTTATAGTTTTTGTCACAATCTCATTGTTAAAAAGATTGAAGAAATTCATTACGGATGCCGGGGTAGTGAAAACGAAAACATCGGCACCGTTTTTTTCTATATCTACAATTACATTTGGATCCGGATTGTCAGGCAAATATTCGCAAACATTAATTGTTCTTATTCTTTTTTCTACACTTTTAAACTCAACAGGTATCTGTTGATGTTCATCAAAATTTCTTATCCATAATAAATCATGTCCATTCATATTTATATTGCTAAATTCATTCTCAGTCACTGAAAATGAAGATGAGTTTTCCCGGATGTAGTCCGGGCTAAGACCAAAAGATTCAAGGGCTCTTGATGTTGCAGGGCCAACTGATGCTATTTTTTTATTTCCGAATATTCTTGAATCGAACTTTTTTCCTTTTAATAATTCGAAGAATGAGTTAACTTCGTTCTCCCCGGTGAATAAAACCCATTCAAAATTATTTTTTGTAAACAATTCCTGGATATCTATCAAGGGATTTTTAATCTGAGTTTTAATAAAGGAAAGTCTTAAGACCTCTGCTCCGAGTTCACTAAGTTCATTAAATAATTCATCCTGTTGAGTTTTCTCACCGGTTATAACGATTCTTTTATTTAGCAAAGGTTTCTTTTCGAACCATGATATTTTATCTCTCAGTGATATTGCAGGACTAATTATAATGATTGCAGGAGCATGAAAATTTTCTCTTTTAAATACTTCAGGGATAGCATCAAGACGACCCGTTATGGTTCTTTGCTTTGGGAGTGTACCATTCTCAACTACCGCAGCGGGCATTGCCGGGTCCATTCCGTATTCAATTAATTTTTCACTAATCGGTGCAATTCTCGATGCACCCATATAAATAATGAGTGATGTGTTTTTTAGTTTGGCAAGTTTTTCCCACTCGACCTGCGTTCCGGGTTTGCCGGGACATTCGTGAGCTGTAACAAAAACACATTGCGTAATAAGACCTCTTTGAGTAATTGGAATGCCGCTGTAGATGGGTGCTGCAAGTCCGGAAGTTATTCCCGGAATTATTTCGTAATCTATGCCTGCCTTTTTTAATTCGATAGCTTCTTCAGAACCTCTGCCGAAGATGAAAGGATTACCACCTTTCAGCCGAACAACATTAGAACCTGCCCGGGATTTTTTTAACAAAATTTCAGTTATCTTTTCCTGTTCAATCGGATGATAACCGGATTCTTTCCCTACAAAGATTTTTTCGCAATCGTTTTTGCAGCAGGATAGTAATTCATTGTTGATTAATCTATCATAAACCACAACATCTGCGGACTTTAATTTTTCCAATCCTTTAACAGCTAAAAGCCCGCAGTCTCCCGGCCCTGCTCCAACTAAATAAACTTTACCCGTTCCAGTCATTTTAAATAAACTTAAATAGTTATAGATTTTTTAAAACGTTTACCACCAAGAAAGCAGCAATTAAAACAAACACAACAGAGAATATTACTATGAGAATATCGGTTCTCGAATCAACATTCTTTGAATTTTGCATTTCATTTTTTAAGATATCATCTATTATTACCAGGGAACCTCTGCCAAGCTTTTTAAAATGAGCATCGTACTGTGCAATTTCATCATCGCCTAATTTGTGATTTTGAATGTCATGAAAGAACTGATTGTATGCTTTCGACATTTCAGAAATAGTCGCTTTCAATTTTCCAATCTCTTCTTTTGTTAAAGCATCCTTCCCGACCAGTTCACCGAATCGCTGGTTAAAATCTTCTTTAGCAATTTGCCATCTTTCCAATCTCTGGTGTGAATAACCTCTGATAATAAGATTCTTTTCTTCTCTTCTTAACTGAAGTTCATCTTCTTTAAATTTATGAACGGTTTCTATAATGCTATCGCTTCTTTCTACTTGTTTCGTAAGAAACCAGCCGAGTATACCGCTAATAAGAATTAGAATAATAATTACAACGAAAGAAAATATTACTCTGTTTTTTAAAGTCTTTTGGAATTCTCTCATTTTTACATCTCAAAGAACCAACAATTATTTGAAGTCTTTTAGGATTTCGCGCAAATGTTTATGTGCTTTATTCTTCCCTTCCTGTCCAAGTATCGATTCCCAATCAATCATAAGAAATTTGTTGAAAGCCTTTGTTCTGGTTTTGGGTGATTTGAATTTTCCATTTGTTAACAATCTTTTTCTGAATTCACCTGCTAATTCCATTATGTTGATATAAACTGGTGAAAAAATATGTTCAGATTTTTTTTTCAACTCGCTGACCATAAAAGGAGCTTTTCCCTGAGAAGAAATTGATACGGTTAAAGCTCCACGTTTAACATTTGCAGGCAAAATAAAATCACACAAGGAAGGGTTATCTGCCACATTTAAAAGAATACCTTCATTGTTACAGTCCTTACGAACCTGTTCGTTAACCTTTTTATTATCTGTGGTACTGAAAACAATTTTGAAGTTTTTAAGGTAATCTTTTGAATAGGATTTTGTAATAAGTTTTATTTTTTTCGATTTTTGAAGTTCTTTAAGTGGCTTGCAAATTCTCGGGGAGATAACGGTAATTTTTGCACTAAACAGGAGAAGAGATTGAGCTTTTCTATGGGCTACTTTACCACCACCAACTATTAAACAGGGGAATTTTTGAAGATTTAAAAGAATTGGAAAAAAGATGGAGTTCTCGCTCTTCCTCATAAAAATACTTCCCTGTTAACACGTAAAATTGATTAATAATGCAAACAAAAACAAAGGGATTAAGAAGTCTGTAATCGTGGTGTTGTTCGCATTTACTCTTGTGATTTGTACTTAAATTCCCGGTAGAAAAAGTTTGAAGATTTATAAAATTCATCGATAAAATTGAGGCAAATTTAAGTTAAATATATATTCAACTACTTCAGTTTTATATGTAAATTATCATTTCAATTTTTAATCTATTTCGTAAACATTTATTCTAAATTTGTTGGAATAACTCTAATTAGGAGGAGAGAATGAAAGTCATCCATTTATTTACTTTATTGCTGTTTTTCTCAACAATTACCATTGCAAAAAGTGACGAAGAAAAGAAGGATACATTATGGACACCACGTGGAATAATAGGACTAAATCTCAGCCAGATTTCATTTTCGAACTGGACTCAGGGTGGAGAAAGTTCATTATCATTCACAATTTTTTCAAATCTTGGTTTAGATTACATTGGGATGCCCTGGAAATGGACCAATAGTCTGAAGCTAACTTACGGCAGATCTAAAATAGGCAGCCAGGGATATAGGACAAATGACAATGAAATTTATTATGAAAGCGTACTTATCCGTCGTTTAGGGTGGAAAGTAAATCCTTATGTGGGTGCTACTTTCAAAACAGCTATCACCAATGGCTATAATTATGATTCTGATCCGGCGATGCAAATTGCCGACTTTTTTGATCCTGCCTATTTTACCCAGGGCTTTGGATTTGCTTATGATGAGGACAAAGGAATAAAACAAAGAATCGGTATTTCTTTTAAACAAACTATTGCTGACAAATATGATTTTCTTTATTCCGATGATCCGGAAACAATGGACAGGGTTGAAAAATTTAAGTTCGAAAGTGGTATGGAATCGGTTACCGAAGTAAAATATGAATTTCTGGAGAATATGACTTATAATGGTTATCTGCGTTTGTTTACAAGATTTAATAATCTGGATAAGTGGGATGTTCGTTGGGATAATCTTATAACAGCAAAAGTTAACGATTATGTTAATGTAAATTTTAACTTCCTGTTGATTTATGATGAAGATCAATCTTTAAAAAGACAGATTAAAGAAGCACTTCAATTAGGCTTTTCATACAGTCTATTTTAATTGAAGGAATATGTGAAAACCGATTTGCTTTTAAAATTTCAGCATTATTTACTAAGTTTCTTATGAAAATGAATTGGATTAGATTATGACATGCCCGGTTTCTAACGAACCAATGATCGTTCTGGAACTGAACGAAATTGAGATTGATTATTGTTCTGCCTGCAAAGGTATTTGGCTGGACGGTGGCGAGCTTGAATTATTGATAGAAGATGAAAATGAAAGAAGAAAAATTTTATCTTCATTTCAAATCGAGCCAGACTATCCTGAAAAAAAATATAAATGCCCGATCTGTAAGAAAAAAATGGATAAGGTTTATGTAGGTGAGCATAAGAAAGTCTTAATAGATAAATGTCCTGCGGGTCATGGTTTGTGGTTTGATAAAGGAGAATTAAAAAGTGTAATTGAACTTTCATCCGGGGAGGATAAGGTTATCCAGCATTTAAATGACTTATTCGGTGAAAAATTAACCAATAATCAGAATGGAGAAAACAAATGACTGCGGTTATAATTTTAATCATACTAATTGTAGTTGTAGCGTTGATCATGATTTCTATGTACAACTCCCTGGTAAAACTGAGGAACCAGGTAAAAAATGCATGGTCACAAATAGATGTTCAGTTAAAGAGAAGGCATGATCTTATTCCGAACCTGATAGAAACTGTAAAAGGTTATATGCATCATGAACGCGACACACTTGAAAATATCACAAAAGCAAGAAGCCAGGCTGTTGAAGCTGAATCAGTTGGAGACAAAGCCAAAGCTGAAGGTGAATTAACAAAAGCACTTGGCAAGTTTAATCTTGTAGTTGAAAACTATCCTGATCTGAAAGCAAATCAGAACTTCTTATCGTTACAGGAAGAATTGACCTCAACCGAAAATAAAATATCATTCTCACGTCAGAATTATAACGACCAGGTACTTTTCTACAATAATAAGATTCAGATGTTTCCATCAAACATTATGGCTGGAATGTTCAACTTCAAAGCTGAAGAGTTCTTTGAGATAGAAGAAGCAACTGAGAGAGAAGTTCCCAAAGTTAGTTTTTAATACATTCTCCGGATCCATTTTATGTGGGAATTAATTCAGGCAAATAAACGTAAATCCACGGTTCTTATTATAACCATGGGTTTGATACTTGTACTTCTCGGTTTTATTTTAGGTAGTGCTTACTACCCAAAAGGCGGGGGAATAGTTGGAGTTGTTATTGCGTTAATTATTTGGGGAATACTTTATTTGATCGCGTTTTCAAGCGGCAGCAAGATTCTTCTTGCTGTAAGCGGCGCAAAAGAAGTTACCAAGCAGGTTCATCCCCAATTATTCAACATTGTGGAAGAGATGAAAATTGCTTCCGGGCATCCTTATATGCCTAAAATTTATATAATTGATTCAGCCGCACCAAATGCTTTTGCCACAGGAATAAAACCGGATAACACAGCTATAGCAGTAACTGCAGGATTACTTGGGAGATTAAACAGGGATGAATTGCAGGGAGTTATTGCCCACGAAATGTCTCACATAGTTAATCGTGATATTTTATTCATGACAGTTTCCGGGATTATGCTTGGTGCGATAGTACTAATCTCTGAAGTCTTTATTCGCAGTCTCTGGTTCGGTGGTGGCGGACGTTACCGTTCACGTTCTTCAAAAGACAGCGGACAGGCACAACTGATTTTTCTGGCTATCGCAATTATTTTTGCAATTCTTGGTCCAATTGCAGCACAGCTTCTTTACTTTGCAATTTCCAGGAAGAGAGAATACCTTGCCGACGCATCTGCTGTGCGCTTTACACGTTATCCGGAAGGCCTGGCTTCCGCACTTGAAAAGATTTCTCAATCTACAATCGATATGCCCAAAGCAAATAAAGTTACTGCGGCAATGTATATTGCCAATCCATTAAAGAAAAAAGGTGAGAAACTTCATGATCTTACCAGTACTCATCCACCCGTATCGGAAAGAATAAGAATATTAAGAAGCATCGCACACTCTGCTGATTTTGCCGAATATCAAAATGCATTTAACAAGGTTAAAGGAAAAACCTCTAAGATTATTCCTCAATCCGCATTAAAAGATGTAACACCTGTGGGGTTAAGAGAAGCCCTGGGCATTCCGCTCGCTGGTTTAACTCAGAAAAAAAGCCAGCGTAACGTGGGAGATTTAATAATGAAGCTGAATGATTATTCCTTTATAAATTGTCCCTGTGGTGTTAAGATTAAAATTCCACCGGACTATAAGAAAGACAAAGTATATTGCCCACGCTGTGGAAGAGAGCATACAATTAGATAATTAGTTAACTCACCAGGCAGGTACAAAGTAAAATCATTTAATTGAATTTAAAAGGAATGATTAGTTTATAAAAATATAACTAAGATTACTCATTATTTATCAGGATTTTTTGTAGAAATTTTGAAACCGGTTTCTTTCAAAACATTATTTAAAAGTTTATCGATAATTCTGTTCATATCACAATTTCAATTTGCTCAAAAGTCAGGCTTACAGAAGTATCAGTATATTTCTCCAGTTCCTGGTTCTTCTATGAATATGCCCGGAACGAATATTATAATCAGGGAAGGAAGTATTGTTAATCCCCAATCTTTATTTTCAAAGAATTTTAAAATAGTGGGAACGCAAAGCGGAATTCATACATTTAAAAATAAACTTGCTGATGATCGTAAAACAATTCTTATTAATCCGATATCAAAATTTAGACTCGGTGAAACGGTTAATGTGTATTATTACGATGGAATACTGAGTGACGCTGGTGTTGAACTTCCCGCATTTGATTTTCAATTTAAAATTACTGAAACGGATCCATCCATTAATTTTAAAACAAGTACTAATGAAATTCCGGTATTGGAAAAAGAAGGAAGATTTCAGATTCCGGAAAATAAAAGAGTAACTTTTATATCCAAAAGCTCAGATGATTATCCTTCAGACTTTCCGGCTATCACTATAAAAAACCCCAATAAACCTTCCCCGGGATATTATTTTATTGCTCCAATTTTAGAATCTCTTATCCCATTTGGCTATTTAACAATTATCGACAATAACGGGATTCCAATTTTTTATCGACGTCGAAACGGACTGACAATTGATTGGAAGCTTCAACCTAATGGACAGATTACCTTCTTTGATCTGGCAGATATTAGTTTCTACGCAATGGATTCATCTTATTCGATTGTTGATACTATAAAGGCAGGGAATGGTTACAAAACAAATCTTCATGAATTGAGGTTATTAGAGAATGGTCATGTATTGTTAATTGCCAATGATAGACAATCAATTAGGATGGATACGATTGTTACAGGCGGTAATCCTAATGCGCTAGTGGACGGTCTCATTATTCAGGAAATTGATGCAGATAAAAAAGTAGTTTTTCAATGGCGAAGCTGGGATCATTTTAAAATTACTGATGCAACCCGGGATATTAATTTAACTGCATCGTCTATTGATTATGTTCATGGCAATGCACTTGAAGTTGATACAGATGGCAATATATTACTTTCATGCCGACATATGGATGAGATAACAAAAATAGACAGGCAAACAGGAAATATTATCTGGAGATGGGGAGGGACTCAATCGAAGAACAATCAATTTACATTTGTTAACGATCCGGTTACATTTTCACATCAACATCATATAAGATTATTACCTAACGGAAATTATACCCTCTTTGATAATGGTAATCTGGTTATTCCAACTAAATCAAGAGCGCTTGAGTATCATCTTGATCAGGTTAATAAATCAGCAGAGTTAGTATGGAGTTTTGAATATAATCCCACTACATATTCTGTGGCAATGGGTAGTAATCAAAGACTTTCAAATGGTAGAAGCATAATTGGTTGGGGCTGGAGTTTTACCGATCCGCGTGCTGTTACCGAGGTAAATGATGATGGATCTGTAGCATTAGAACTTTTACTTCCTGATAACGTTCTGAGCTATCGGGCATTTAAATTTCCCTGGAAAACAAATCTGTTTGTAACAAATCCTGACTCACTGTTTTTTGATTCTGTCTATGTCGGTGATACCTTATCTTCTATCGTTGAATTAATTAATAACTCATCCGATTCATTAACTATAACAGGATTTTATAATACCGATTCTGTTTTTAGCGTTACATCGGATTCGCTGCCTTTTATCATTCCACCTTTGGGATCAACTCCAATTACTGTAAATTTTATTCCGGATAAATATGGGGAATTCAAAGATGTTCTACATATACGATCGGATACCGATACAAGCAGAATTGCTCAGGTTATGACACTTAAAGGTAAAGCTGATACAATTAAAATTATTAATGATATAAATGAGTTCAATAAAAAATTATCGTACAAGCTCAGGCAGAATTATCCTAATCCATTTAATCCGGCAACAACAATTGAATTTGAAATACCTGAACGTGAATTTGTATTGCTAAAAGTTTATGATGTTCGTGGTAGTGAAGTAGCGAATCTTGTTGATGGTGAAAAATCTGCTGGTTCATATAAGGTGAGATTCAACGCTTATAAACTATCAACGGGAATTTACTTCTACAGGTTACAGGCAGGCAAGTACATCGATGTTAAAAAATTATTGTTGTTAAAATAATGCCGTTATAAATCCGATTTTGATTATGTATGTTTCCCGGTTTTTCTCTCTTGAAATAATTATTAAATGTCTGGTCATTTCCTTATTTGTTTTAACATCTCTACTTGCTCAGAATACAAGTATAAGGAAGTATCAATATATTTCCCCTGTACCCGGTTCTTCGATGAACCTGCCTGGGACTAATATTATAATCAGAGAGGGGAATTTTATTGATCCGTCGACTATATCTTCCAATAAAATCAGAATAACCGGATCAAAAAGTGGTGACCATCTATTTATAATTAAACTTGCAGATGATGATAAGACTATTCTTATTAATCCCAAAATAAAATTTAAACTTGATGAAACAGTTCACTTTTATTATAGTGGGGGAGTACTCAAGCGTGATGGAGATGAACTTCCCGATTTTAGCCTTCAGTTTAAAATCAGTGAAAATAATCCTATACCTAACCTCAATATAAACATTAGTGAAAGATTCGGATTAGAAGATGTAGAACAACAACATCGTTCAGTTAAAGAAAGCAATATAAATTTTAACGGGGAATCAGGTGAATATCCTTCTGACTTTCCAATCATTACTATTGTAAATTCCAACAATCCGTCATCAGGATATTATTTCCTTACACCTTTCTATTATCCTTCGCAATATACCAGTTATTTATTAATTCTTGATAATAACGGAGTCCCGGTTTTTTATCAACGCACATATGGTGTTAAAGCTGACTGGAAAGTTCAGCCAAATGGGATGCTTACTTTTTATGATTTGGAAACTTCTAAGTTTTATGCAATGGATTCATCTTATTCAATAGTTGATACATTTTATACAGGAAACGGATATGAAACTGATATTCATGAATTAAGACTTCTGCCAAACGGGCATGCATTGTTACAGGCTTATGATAATCAAAGGGTGAGAATGGATACAATTGTTGTAGGAGGAAATCCGAATGCAATTGTTACCGGACTTATAATACAGGAAATTGATTCGAATAAGAATGTGATTTTTCAGTGGCGGAGTTGGGATCATTTTAAAATTACTGATGCAACTGAAGATATAAATTTGACGGCAACTTATATTGATTACGTTCATGGCAATGCAATAGAAGTAGATGCTGATAGCAATCTGCTGATTTCATGCCGACATATGGATGAGATAACAAAAATAGACAGGCAAACCGGAAATATCATCTGGCGATGGGGAGGAGTTAAATCGAAAAACAATCAATTCACATTTATAAATGATCCAATTACATTTTCTCATCAGCATCATATAAGATTGTTGCCTAACGGAAACTATAGCCTTTTCGATAACGGTAATCTCCACATTCCCTCTTTCTCAAGGGGACTTGAGTATCGTCTTGATCAAACAGATACAACAGCAGAACTGATATGGGATTATCAGCATGATCCGGGAACATTTTCTTTTGCGATGGGAAATGTTCAGGAACTTTCGAATGATAATAAAATAATTGGTTGGGGATGGAGTTTTACGGATCCGCGTGCAATAACAGAAATCAATGGAGACGGTACAGTTGAGTTGGAACTTTCTTTACAGGATAGTGCCCTTAGCTACCGGGCATTTAAATTTCCCTGGAAAACAAATCTGTTTGTAACAAATCCTGACTCACTGTTTTTTGATTCTGTTTATGTCGGTGATACCACGTCTTCTATTGTTGAAATAATTAATAACTCATCCGATTCATTAACTATAACAGGATTTTATAATACCGATTCTGTTTTTAGTGTTACATTGGATTCGCTGCCTTTTATCATTCCACCTTTGGGATCAACTCCAATTAGTGTAAATTTTATTCCGGATAAATATGGGGAATTCAAAGATGTTCTACATATACGATCGGATACCGATACAAGCAGAATTGCTCAGGTTATGGCACTTAAAGGTAAAGCCGATACCATTAAGAATATTAATAATATAAATGAGTTCAATAAAAAATTATCGTACAAGCTCAGGCAGAATTATCCTAATCCATTTAATCCGGCAACAACAATTGAATTTGAAATACCTGAACGTGAATTTGTATCGCTAAAAGTTTATGATGTTCGTGGTAGTGAAGTAGCGAATCTTGTTGATGGTGAAAAATCTGCTGGTTCATATAAGGTGAGGTTCAACGCTTATAAACTATCAACGGGAATTTACTTCTACAGGTTACAGGCAGGCAGTTACGTTGATGTTAAGAAATTATTGTTGTTAAAGTAAAACCTGGAAGGAACATTCACACAACTGAAAAATCCGGATGTGAAGTTGTCTGGGTACATTTCATAACTAACAATGGTTGGTAATTATAAATTAAACCTTAGCAAACAAGGTACTTTTCTAATTCTTATCGAATTATTCAGTTAATCAATTAATAAAAATTTATGAGGGTCAGTTGCAAACAAAATTGACAAAAATCATTAAATGCAAAATATTGTTAAATATTCTCGGAACTGATAAAAAACTTATTTTTCTCTTATCATTAATAAGAAATCACTTACTTATCAATGCATAAAATGGAATGTCAATATAAGCCAATTATTGAATTAAAGTAAAATTCTCTTAAACACTATTTCAAAATTGACAATTATTAATGTGGTATGGTATTTAATACTTTTCACAGCGATAAATAGCCAACGTAAAGACTTTATATTTTCAATCAGGAGAGCAAAATGGGATTTCAAAACCGAAGGGATTTTTTCAAAACTTCGTTGTTGCTTACCGCAGGAATAACTGGCATTTCATCTAAAAAGAATAAAGCAGCTTCTTTAGACGGACCTTCAGAAAACAGAATGGGCGTTCTGGTTGATACGACTGTTTGCATCGGTTGCCGCAGTTGTGAATGGGCTTGTAAAACAACTCACGGATTACCAACCAAACCGATTGACTCTTACTCGGACCGTTCTGTTTATGATAAAAAAAGAAGACCTGACGAACATGCTCTTACCGTTGTAAATGAATATAATAATCCTAATAATCCTTTATTACCAACAGATGTAAAAGTGCAATGCATGCATTGTGAGGAACCTGCTTGTGTTTCTGCGTGTATAGTCGGTGCGTTTACAAAACACCCGGAAGGTGCTGTTACCTGGGATACAGATAAATGTATCGGCTGCAGGTATTGTATGGTGGCTTGCCCGTTCCAGGTTCCTTCATTCGAGTATAGTAAAGCCGTACAACCCAAAATTATGAAATGTGATTTCTGTTTTGAGAGAACCAAAGAAGGTAAACTACCTGCTTGTGTTGAGGTATGTCCTACTGAAGCACTTACTTACGGTAATAGAAATGAACTTATTGAAATAGCAAAGCAAAGAATAAAAAGACAGCCAGATAAATATTACAATCATATTCTTGGTGAAGCTGAGATTGGGGGCACCTCATGGTTGTATTTAGCAGGACAAGATTTTGGTAAGCTTGATTTTCCGAAACTAGGACGCGATCCTGCACCGGGTGTCACAGAAGCGATACAACACGGGATTTTCTCTTATTTCATTCCCCCTATAGCTTTGTTTGCGTTGCTTGGCAGTGTAATGTGGATAAATAGAAGTAAAAATAATGGGGAGGAAAAGTAATTATGGAATACCTCATGAATCCTACCCCGATAAAGAAAAAATTTATTACTCCAGGAGTAGTTGTACTTTTAATTTTAGCTCTCAATGCTATGGTATTTCTCGCTATACGCTTTTTTTTCGGAATAGGTTCGATGACTAATCTTGACAATCAACATCCATGGGGAATATGGATTGCAATCGATGTTGCATGTGGTGTTGCTCTTGCTGCCGGCGGATTTACTAGCGCCGCACTTGGTCATATAATTCATAAGGAAGAATTCAAAGTCATTCTGCGACCTGCACTGATTACAGCGATGCTTGGATATACGTTTGTTGCAATTGGTGTTTTCGTTGATCTCGGTAGATATTATTTCATCTGGCACCCCTTAATTTTTTGGAATGGTACTTCTCCTCTGTTTGAAGTAGGTCTGTGTGTAATGATATATGCTACGGTTCTTTATATAGAGTTTTTACCCATCGTAACGGAACGATTTATTGGACATGTAAACTTAAAAGGTAGATTATCTTTTCTGAATGTTCCCTTAGATGCAATTCTTCGTTTTCTTGACAGGGGATTAAGCAAAACAATGTTTGTTTTTATAATTGCAGGTGTTGTCCTTTCAACACTTCATCAGTCTTCCCTGGGAACATTGATGGTAATTGCCGGTCCTAAAATGCATCCTTTGTGGCAAACACCGGTTTTACCTTTATTGTTTTTGATTTCCGCTATTGCTGTAGGTTTTCCAATGATAATTTTTGAATCGCTTATAGCATCACGTTCACTTGGATTAAAGCCGGAAATGAAAGTGCTTTCAAACCTGGGAAGAATGGTTGGTCCTCTACTGGTAATTTATTTAGCTATTAAGATAATTGATATGGCGATAAGAGGAACATATGTTTATCTAACTGAAATTAATACTGCAAGTGTAATGTTTATGTTAGAAGTTGTTTTAGGTGTAATAATCCCTTTGAGAATGTTCTTTTCGGTAAAAGTTTTAAATTCACGGCTTCTGTTGTTTATTGCGGCTAGCCTTGTTGTATTCGGTGTTTTTCTTAACAGGATAAATAATTTTCTCGTTGCTTACACACCTCCTTACGCTCTGAATAAATATTTCCCATCCATAGGCGAAATATCTGTTACAATTGGTTTTATAGCTATACTTGTTCTTTTGTACAGGGTAATTGTAATGTTCTTCCCGGTAATCAGTATTCCTGACAAGAAGTTAATGCCAAAAACCAAGTATGCAATTAGGGGAGAAGAGAAATGAAATATTTTGTTTTTATAGTAATTACATATTTATCCTTATCTACTTTTTCTTTTCCACAGGAAGTGATTCACAACCAGGTAAATCTTGAATGCAACACCTGCCATACATGCGAGGTCCCTACAAAAAATGATCCTTGCCTTATAGAATGTCCGAGACCAAAAATGCAGAAAGAGTTCCCTTCTTCAGAAACAGGTCCCGATATTTTTATAATGGACGAACTGGAGAACAGATATTTACCTGTCGTATTTACGCATAAGCTGCATGCGCAAATGTCAGATATGACCGGTGGTTGTCTTGCCTGTCATCATTATAATACACTGGGACCTATCCTTCGCTGTAATCAATGTCATTCTGAAAAGAGAAAAAGAACAGATATAAGTAAACCGGACTTAATGGCAGCATATCATCAGCAGTGCCTCGATTGCCACAGACAATGGAGTCATAAAAATGATTGTACTTCATGTCATGCAGAAAAGAAAGGAAATGAATCATTCGACAGATCGGAAATATCATCAGAGCTTACACAAAAAACCCATCCCGAAGTTAAGAAACCTGTGAAAATTATTTATCAAACTGATTGTAAAGAAGGAAAACTGGTTACATTCTTTCACGACCAGCATATAAATCTTTTCGGTTTGGATTGTATTTCCTGCCATAAAAATGAAAATTGTATAAGTTGCCATGATCTTGCAAAAGTTAAAAACGGGAAACAGCATAATTTTGATAAGCCGATAATGGTAAATATATCTGAAACTGAACGGCATCAGAGGTGTTTTGGCTGTCATGAAAATGATAAATGTTCTCTTTGCCATAAAAATTCTGAAATGAAACCATTTGATCATGGTCTGAGAACCGGTTGGGCCTTGAATAAAAACCATTTGAAGCTTAAGTGTACGGCTTGTCATACAAAGGATAAAGGGTTTACAAAGTTGGAAAATGAATGTATTAGTTGTCATCGCAACTGGAATTCAGAGACATTCGATCACAAAGTAACAGGTATAATGCTGGATGAAATCCATATTGAATTTGATTGTTCCGATTGTCATCTTGATAGCGACTTCAGTAGAAGACCTTCCTGCGAAAATTGTCACGATGATAAAAATTTTCCGAATAACAAACCGGGAAAGCTGATTAATTAAATTTAGATAGCTGTATATAAGTTTAAAATATGAAATCAAAAGACTTTATATCGAAAATAGGATTAAAGCTTATCGTAGCTGTTGGGATAATTACGATAGTTATCATTGGTGCGTTTTCTTACTTCAGTATTCAGGCACAAAGCGATGCGTTACTTTCCCAAGCGGAAATACAGGCTAATAAGTTAAGTGAAACGATAAAAAACAGTACCTATTCAAGTATGCTGCAGAATAAAAGAGAAGAAATACATACGATCATAAATGCAATTTCACAGGAAACCAGTATTCGCGAGATAAGGGTGTTGAATAAAGAAGGTCGTATAATGTTCTCATCTCAGAATGACCTGATTGGTAAGATGGTTGATAAACAAGCCGAAAGTTGTTATGCCTGCCATACTGCAGATAAACCTCTCGAAAGACTTCCAATAAATGAAAGAGTTCGTGTTTATAAAATTCATCCTGATTCATCACGAATACTCGGTGTTATAAATCCCATATATAATGATGAATCCTGCTGGAACTCAGATTGTCATGCACATCCGAAAGAACAAAAAGTTCTTGGTGTACTTGATGTTAAAATGGATTTAACAGATGTTGATCGACAGATATCAAACAGTGAATTCAGGTTTATCATTTTTGCAATAATTGCAATTGTAGCTTTAAGTTTTATAATAGGATTTTTCGTAAGAAGATGGATTGGGAAGCCTGTAAAGGAATTGGTTACCGCTACTAACCAGGTAAGCTCAGGAAATTTAAATTACACCATAAAAAGTTTGGGTAAAGACGAACTTGGAATACTAGCAATGTCTTTTAATAATATGACTAAAAAACTTGCCGAAGCCCGCATGCAATTGTTTCAATCCGACAAGATGGCTTCTCTCGGCAGACTCGCTGCTGGAGTTGCACATGAGATAAATAATCCGCTTACAGGTGTGCTTACTTACAGCAGTTTTCTACTAAAACGGACGAAAGGTAATCCGGAGGTTCAGGAAGATTTGCAGGTAATTGTTAGAGAAACAAAAAGAAGCAGGGAAATAGTAAAAAGCCTTCTCGACTTTGCAAGGCAATCGGTTCCTAAAAAACAGCACGCAGATATAAATGAAATAATAGAGCAGGCAATTAGCGTAATAAACAATCAGCTTTCGTTAAAACATATTAAGCTTGAAAAAAATCTTGATCCGAATCTGCCACAGGTAACAGTTGATACAAACCAGGTTCAACAGGTATTTATCAATCTTATTGTAAATGCCTCAGATGCGATCGAAAAAGATGGCGGAATTATTAAAATATCTTCTTCATCTATTAGCCTTTCTTCATTCGGTATTGCTCAAATAAAAAGAGCAGTTTGTCCGAAGCGACATGACCTGATGGATAATGAAATTAAAATTGATGGTTTGCCAACAATTAAAGTAAAGATGAAATCAAATGGTGAAGAAGGTTTTATGAATCTTGATCCCGTGTACGGAAAACACAGGCATCAATTTGGAATTGAAATTAATAAAGGAAAATCGGTTCAGGTCTCCTGTCCCAAATGTAGTACTTCATTAATCAATGAAGATAAGAAATGTCCTGAATGTAATTCAGCGATATTTTCATTTGAAATACCATCGCAGGGAATGTTCGAAGCCTGCACAAATCCGGATTGTGGATGGGAAAAATGGGCGGAAGAAGATGATGCCGGTAACAAAGAGTTTGTTGAAGTGAAGATATCAGATAACGGATGTGGAATAGAAAAAGAAGATCTTGCTAAGATATTTGAACCGTTTTATAGTACGAAGGGACAAACAGGAACCGGACTTGGATTAGCTGTTATCTGGGGTATAATTGATAATCACAACGGTACCATAAATGTAGATAGCGAAATAGGAAAAGGAACAACATTTAAAATTCGTTTACCGATTTAAAATATTTTTAAACTTTTGTGAGCAATAAAAGAGAAATATTAATTATAGATGATGAACAGGTTATACTCGATGCAGTATCAAAAATTGCTGAGTCGGAAGGATTTAAAGTAGATACTGTTCTTAATGCAAAAGAAGCTTTGCTAAAGATCGATCAAAATAATTATTCTACTATACTCTGTGATATTATGATGCCCGAGATGGATGGTTTTCAATTGCTTGATAAGCTAAACAATGAACATAAAAATATCCCGGTTGTTATGATTACAGGATTCTCAACGGTAGAAAATGCAGTAAACTCTTTATACAAAGGCGCCGTTGATTTTATTGCAAAACCATTTACTTTTGAGGAGATAATAAGCGCAATTTACAGGGCTATTGAATACGACAAGATTCAGTTAAAAATTGAGAGTGATAAAAAAGGTAATAAAGAAAGTTCTGTAATTTATGTTCCGTGTCCCCCGCGGTATAAAAGATTGGGCAATATTAGCTGGATGAACCTTGAAACTCAGGGAACTGCTGTAGTTGGAGCAACGGATATGTTTTTACGAACTCTTAATAATGTTAAGAATATTGAAATGATGGAAACGGAAAATATTGTTGTTCAGGGTAATTCCTGTGCAAAGTTTGAAGCGGAGGATGGATTGATTCATAGCTGTTTGGCACCGATCGGAGGAAGAATTATTGAAAGAAATGAAAAGTTATTGACCGATCCGGCTTTACTGGAAAAAGATCCATACTTCAAAGGATGGATTTATAGACTAATCCCATCCGATATCGAATACGAAATGAAATATCTTATTCCTTGCAGCAGCGATAGAATGTAATAAACAAACATTAATATTTGGATTGAAAAGAAAAGTTTTAATATAAAAATGAAACAATGGAGAAATTAAAATGGCACTGTTCATAGTTGCATTAATAGTATTTGTAATCGCGGATATCATAATTCGTTATGTTGCGAAAAAAGTTCGCGATAAAAAAGTCCGGCAGCAAAGAGAAGAAGCTCTTAAAGTCAGTTTTAATCTCGATTTCAGTAGTGAAGCAAAAACACTAAAGCGTGCAGAAGTTGAAGTTCCGAAGGCGAGAATACTTTGTGTGGATGATGAATCTGTTATCTTGGATAGCTTCAGAAAAATTCTTGTGCTTGATGGATTTTCCATAGATACTGTCGAAAACGGAAAAGAAGCACTTGGATTAATTCAAAATCATTCCTACGATTTTGTATTTACTGATTTAAAAATGCCTGAGATGGATGGAGTGGATGTAACTAAATCTGTAAAACATTTACGTCCCGATATTGATGTAATTATTATCACCGGTTATGCAACTGTAGAAACCGCGGTCGAGTGTATGAAATTTGGCGCAATGGATTACGTACAAAAGCCGTTTACCGAGGATGAGCTCCTCGATTTTACAAATAAACTATTGATTAGACGGCAGGACAGAATCAAGAAGATGCTGAAACCAAAAGTTCATATCACTCATCTTGAAGGAACAACTGAGTCCAAAGTCCCCGAGTTTATGATTCCCGGTGGAGTATTTATTTCCGAAGGACACTGCTGGGCAAGCATTAACGAAGAAGGTGTTTCAAAAATAGGAATGGATGATTTCGCCAAGAAGCTGATCGGTAGAGTTGATTCAGTTGAATTTCCAAATCTTGGTATGACAGTAAAAAAGAACCAGCCGCTTTTCACTGTAAAGCAGGGAACAAGAAGTATCATATTCAAGTCACCGCTTAGCGGCAAAGTAAAGGAAATAAACAAGCATTTATCAAACGATCTCGAATCATTGGATTACACGCCATACGAAAGAAACTGGATTTGTTCTATAGATGCAGAAGAACTCGATACGGAAATTCGTCAACTTAAAATCGGGAAGGCAGCAGTTGCTTTGTACGAGGATGATATCGAACGGCTGCAAGGATTAAAGAAGAAAATCAAAACCGGTAAAGAAGATGATGAATATAAATCCGGCGACAGTCTTTACATTGGTGAGATGGAAAAGACAGACGATGTAAACTGGAAAAGATATTCTGAAGAATTTTTTGAAAAGGTTTGAGTGAAAACGGAAGTTGTCATTCAGTAGGAATCTTATTTAGACTATCATACTAATAAGATAGTTAGAATAGTTAGCAAGTTTCTTTCTGAATGAGATTCTTAAATTGAATTTATTGTTTCACTCCTTAACATCAGCAGTGATTTTTAATTCTCCGGCTTTTCGGAAGTGAAGATTAAAATCAACCTTATCGCCTATCTTTAAATCTTTCTTCAGCTTCATTACCATAATATGCATTCCGCCGGGTTCCAGTGTGACTTTTTCACCGGGGCTTATAACTATTTGCCCGATCTCTCTCATTCCTGTCAGGTCGCCTTTGGAATAGGTTTCATGCATTTGTATCATATCACTTACACCAGAATCAATTGAGTAAAGTGTATCAATTTCATTGCTTCTATTCTCAATGGTAAAGTAAAAAGCCGTCGACATTTTTTCGGCACCGGGTCTAACCCATTGATCCTTAATAATAATTCCGCTTCCGGAAACAAAAAGCATAAGTAAAGCAGCAATTAAAATTTTCATTTTAATCTCCAAGATATTTTATATCGTTGAAAAGTTCATCTAAATTTACGCGACTACCCCTGTAGTTTTTACGAAGCTTACCGTAATTATCTATTAAAGAAATTCTATCCGTGTGCATCATACTATAGCTCATTTCTCCATCGGGTGAATAAGTTGTATCGGCAGGAAAGAATGTAATATCGAATCTATCCATAAAAGAATCAGTATTTTTTTTATCGCCCCACAAAAATGTCCAGTCTTTAAAACCTATGTCTCTTATTTTAGCGTACTTTTTAAGCACGGATGGAAAATCTCTGTTCGGATCAAATGTAACCGAAATAAATTTTACATTTTGCATTCCTTCTTTTTTTAATCTATCCTGGGTAAGCTGCATGTTATGAGTTGTCATGGGGCATACATCTGGGCAGTGAGTGTAGATGAAACCTATAACTGTGATATGTTCTTTTATAAGTTTTTGGAAACTAACTTCGGTGCTGTCCTGGTTATAAAAAGTAAAGTCACGGTTTGTTATATCGGTGTTTAACGGTAACCTGCTTTCACAGCCTGATATGAATAAAAAGAACAATGAGAAAAGAAGAGGAAATAAATTTTTTGTGATGCGCAAATTATTTAATGTTCATTGATTATTAATTAAACTGAATTACAGCTCAAAACTTATTAAAAAAGTGATCGCTATAAAAGAAGATATTTTTGACCTCAATATGGATATGTTCCTTTCCAAAACCTATTGTAAATAAACATGTTTAAATTTGTTTCAATAAATTATCGAAGTTAATTTCTTCTGTAAAACGAGATTTAAGGAATAAAAGATGAGCAACAAAAATACTTTTTCAGATATGCCCGTTGATGAATTCAAAAAACTTGGTCATCAATTAGTTAATTGGGTAGCTGATTATATTGATGGAATTGAAACACGTCCTGTTCTGCCTGATGTTGTTTATGGGGATATAAAAAAGAAACTGGAAGATCAGCCACCTTTTAAAAGTGATAAGCTTAAAAATATTATCAGCGATATAGATGAGAAAATTATTCCTGGTATTACTCACTGGAATCATCCGGATTTTATGGCTTACTTCAATTCGACCTCAAGCGGACCGGGAATTCTGGCTGACTTACTTAGTTCCGGTTTCAATGCAAATGTTATGGCTTGGCATACCTGTCCTTCGGCAACCGAACTTGAAGAATTGATGATTGGCTGGTACAGGGAAATTTTTAATCTGCCGGAAAACTTTTGGGGAATCGTTTATGATACAGCTTCAGTTAGTTCGTTTCATGCAATTGCCGCTGCCCGGGAATATCTTTCCGATCTTGAAATAAGAAAAAAGGGAATGGCGGGAAGAAATGATCTTCCTCCGCTAAGAATTTATGCATCAGAACATGCACATCTATCAATTAGTAAAGCGGCCATTGCACTTGGATTTGGAATCGAAGCTATCAGGAAAATTCCATCAGACGACAAATTCAGAATGATACCTGCTGTTTTAAAAGAGGCAATTGAGGAAGATAAGAAAAATGGCTTACTGCCCTGCTGTATTGTTGCAACAGTTGGAACAACATCTACAACGAGTGTAGATCCTGTTGATGATATCAGTACGATTTGCAATAGAGAAAATATCTGGCTTCACATAGATGCCGCTTATGCCGGAAATGCGGCGATTCTCCCGGAAAAACGATGGATGTTCAAAGGAATTGAAAAAGCAAATTCATTGGTTGTCAATCCGCATAAATGGATGTTCACTCCATTTGATTTCAGTCTTCTGTTTACAAAGAACCCGGGAATTCTTAAACGAGCATTTAGTCTGAGTGCGGAGTATTTCGATACTTCTAAAGACGTCGCTGTAAATTATATGGATTACAGTATTCAGCAGGGAAGAAGATTTAGAGCACTGAAACCGTGGTTTATAATGCGTTATTTCGGAGTTGAGGGATTACAGAACAGGATAAGAGAGCATATCCATCTTGCCAAAATGTTTTCTGAATGGATTGAATCGAGCGATGATTTTGAAGTATCTGCACCTGTTGATTTTGGGGTTGTCTGTTTCCGTGCTATTCCACAAAACATAACTGATGTAGATGAAATTAATTCATTTAATGAAAGACTTATAAATAAAATTAACAAAACCGGGAAATTATTTTTATCGCACACAAATTTGAATGGTAAATTTATTTTAAGAATATGTATATCCGGTTTAAGAACACAGGAAGAACATGTAAAAAAGGCGTGGAAACTAATAAATGAATTGAGCAAAGAATAAAATGGGGTAAATTCTTTTTACCCCGCAATAATTAATCGTCTAATGTAAATCCAACCTTAATTGTTACCTGGTAATAAGCGACTGCATTATCTTCAATGTAACCTCTTTGTTCCGTAACTAAAAACCATCTCATATTCCTCACTGTCTGCGCAGCCTTATTTATCGCATTTTGTATTGCTTCTTCAATGCTTCTTTGTGATGAACCGGTTAATTCTATGTGTTTGTATACGTGGTCAGCCATTATTCTTCCTTTTTAATTGATAAAATTTAAAGGGCAATTATACAAAGTGCCGGTTAGATTTGAAACCCATTTAAATTTGTTTCATCATATCAATATCAATTACAGAATAATTTTCAACAAGGGAAGAAATGACTACAACAAACGCATATCTTAAGCAAATCAAAGGAATTACATTTGCAGGTAAAACAAATTCAAATCACTGGATAACAGTTGATGGACCGGAAGAATTCGGTGGAAGTGATGCCGGGGTAAGACCAAAAGAGTTGGTTTTAATTGCACTCGCAGGCTGTACTTCAAGTGATGTAGTTTCAATTCTGAAGAAAAAGAGAGTAATACTGGACGATTTTGAAGTGAACATATCTGCGGAAATGTCTGATGAGCATCCGAAAGTTTATACGAAGATTAATCTCGAATTCGCTTTTTACGGTGATGATATTAATGAGAAAGATGTTGAGAGAGCGATCGAGCTTTCACAGACAAAATATTGCAGTGTTTCAGCTATGCTGAGTAAATCAGTCGAGATAAATCATACCTATAAAATTGTGAAGCCAGAATTGGTTGAAATGTAATTGCTTGCTATTTGTATGAGGCAAGTAAAAGTTAGTTTCTCACTCGATTTAAATCGGGTGAGAATATTTTTCTAACATCAATTCCTCTGATACAGCCCAATCGTATTTCCATCAGGATCAAAAATTAATGCATACCAGCCCATCGCGGGAATAGTTGTTCTATCGCGTTTCACTTTTCCGCCGCATACTTCGGCTTTGTTAATTATATCTTCGATATCGCTTACATTTACGTGAAAAACTGTTGACTCACCTTTGGCAACAGCATCGACCTTTCTTAATCCTACCATGATTCCGTGGTGATTATTGTATAATAAATATCCTTTCCCGAACGGTTTAAAATCCCACCGGAAAACATTCTTATAAAAGTCCCTGGAATTATCTAAATTGGTTGCCGGAATTTCTATGTGTCCAATTAACGGCTGAGACATATTTTCTCCCTTAAAAGTTGTTTAGTAATAAAAAATAATAAGTATCTTATCTATAGTTAAAAATTAAATCATCTATAGTGAAGTTGCAATAAGTGTACGAATTTTATGATGGATAATGAAGATTTTTATAATCAATTAGCTGCTACCTATGATGAGATGATCTCCTTCAAATCAGCACTTGAGAGAAAGAGAAGGTCTTTGAAGGAGATACTTAAACCCGGAATGAAAACCGCAGCAGATCTTGGTTGTGGAACCGGATTAGATTCAATTGCACTATCACAACTTGGGTTGGAGGTAACAGCATTTGATCCTTCTTCAGAAATGCTAAAGAAAGCAGAAGCAAATTCTGTTAGAGCAGCCTTAAAGATTGATTTCCATAATCATTTTATCGCTAGAATCCCGGGATCTCATACTGGTAAATTTGATCTGGTTATTTCGTCCGGTAATACTTTTGCAAATATTCCGGAAAACCTTTTGGATGAATCGATTAAAAAATGTTTTGATTTGCTGAATGAAAAGGGAATGTTGATTATCCAGGTTCTGAACTATGAGAAAATTGTTAAACAGAAAAACCGGATATTAAACATTAACGAAGCCGATGATGAAATCTTTGTTCGGTTTTATGATTTCGAAATGGACAAAATATTCTTTAATGTTTTAGCTTTTAATAAATATCATACAAGAGGGAATATTACAATTACAACAGAACTGTTTCCATATAGCAAAAATAATTTCGAGCAGTCGTTATTAAAGGCGGGATTTACTAGGACGGAATTTTCTGCTAATCTATCTGGGGATAATTTTAATCATGAAACCTCACAGGATCTTTTTATTAAGTCTTTCAAAAACTGAGATCATTTCTAAAAATTTGTAAATGTGATATAAAACAAGTTTCCGTGCAAATCTAATTTAAAGGGTTGACTCCATTCTACTTACGTTTTATTTTTGAACAAACGTTTAGTCAAAAAAATGTCACCGAGAACAAAAGATCAATATAGTGAAATAAGAAAAGCCAGCAGGGAGAAAATTCTTTCTGCGTCTCTTGAGCTATTTGCAAAAAAGGGATTTCACGCGACTTCTATTTCCCAGATAGCAAAGAAAGCTAAAATATCAAAAGGATTGATGTATAATTATTTCAAAAGCAAGGACAAGCTTCTGGATGAAATTATTCAAAACGGTTTTACGGAACTGGAAGGTCTCAGTTATCATAGTACAAAGAGTGCATCTCCTGAAGAGCAGCTAAAAAGTTATGTAAGCGCCGTTCTTGATGACCTTTACGCCAACCTCGCTTATTGGCAGTTATATCTTGCCTTGCTGGTTCATCCCGATATACAAAAGCGGTATGAAAAAAAATTGAAGTTTTTCAGAGATGAATATGTTAACCAATTTTCAAAGTTGTTTCGCAAGCTTGGTGCGAAGAATCCGAAGCTGGAGGCATTTCTATTGGGAACATATTTCGATGGACTTGTATTGAATTTTATCGCTGCGGAAGCGGATTTTCCGGTTGAGCAGATAAAAAATGCATTATTAAGTAAATACATAAAAAATGATCATTCAAAATCTAAAAGAAAGTAACAGATGAAAAAAGTATTAGTTGCTGGGGCAACAGGTTATTTGGGTAAATTTGTATTACGGGAATTCAAAAAACAAGGATACTGGACTCGCGCATTATCGAGAAACAGCTCGAAGCTTGAAACTCTCAAAGAATATATTGACGAAGAATTCATTGGCGAAGTAACAAATGCGAATTCACTAAAAAGAATATGTGAGGATATAGATATTGTTTTTTCATCAATTGGAATTACAAATCAAAAAGATAACCGGACTTTTATGGAGGTCGATTATCAGGGAAATAAAAATCTTCTTGATGAAGCTATCAAAGAAGGTGCTTCTAAATTCATATTTATATCGGTCTTCAACGCTGAAAATATGACTGATCTAAAAGGTATCCAGGCAAAATTGAAATTTGAAAAAGAATTGAAAAAATCAGGACTAGACTATTTGATTGTTTATCCAAACGGATTTTTCTCGGATATGCTTGAATATCTGAAGATGGCTAAAAAGGGAAGAGGGTTCGTTTTTGGTTCAGGAGAAAATAAAATAAATCCCATCGATGGTGAAGATTTGGCAAAAGCTTGTATTAATGCGGCAGCTGGAAATGAAAAAGAAATGACTATCGGTGGTCCGGATGTCTTTACGCATAACGAGATTTTAGCAACTGCATTTGATACTTACGGTAGGAAATCAAAAATTATAAAAATTCCTATGTGGGTAAGAAATTCGTTACTTGGGATAATGAGATTTTTCACTTCGGTAAAAACTTACGGTCCAGTAGAATTTTTCATGACTGTTCTTACAATCGATTTGATCGCACCTGCTTATGGTGATCATCATTTGCGAGATTTTTTTATTAGGAATAAAGATAAAATATAGGTGGAGAAAAATGAAAAAATTAAATGAAGTTTTGATTCTTATTTTATTTATATCAACAGTTTCTGTTGCCCAGGATGCAAAAGAGATAATCAGCAAAGCTGATAAACTGATGAAAGCAAACAGCAGTTATGCTGAAATGTCAATGACTGTTATTAAAACAGACTGGACAAGGACAATCGGTATGAAAGCCTGGGCACTTGAACCGGATTATGCTCTTATTTACATCACGGAACCTGCAAGAGATAAAGGATCGGTAACCCTGAAAAGAAAAAAAGAAGTGTGGAGTTGGGTTCCGGCTGCTCAAAAGATCATCAAAATTCCACCATCGATGATGCTGCAATCGTGGATGGGATCAGATTTTACAAATGATGATCTTGTAAAAGAATCATCCGTTGTGACCGATTATACACATAAAATAATCGGTGAAGAAAAATATAAAGGTTATCATTGTTACAAGATCGAATCTATACCGAAACCCGATGCAGGTGTGGTTTGGGGTAAGTTGCTAACGTGGATTTCAAAAGAAAATTATTTCCAGCTTAAAACTGAGTTTTACGATGAAGACGAGTATATCGTAAAAACTTACTACGGCAGCGATATAAAAGAAATGGATGGAAGAAAAATTCCAACACACTGGGAAATGGTTCCCGATGACAAACCTGGTGAAAAGACGGTCTTCGATTATCATGATATAAAATTCAATATTGATATTAACAAGTCTTTCTTCTCCGAACAAAATATGAAAAGAGTAAGGTAAGATGAAAACATATTTTCAATTGGCATGGCGGAACCTCTGGCGAAATAAACGCCGGACCATAATTGCATCTGCTTCGGTATTCTTTGCCGTGATGCTTGCTTTGGTTATGCGTTCTATGCAGGAAGGTTCTTATGATTACATGGTTGATGCATCTGTAAGTATGTACACCGGTTACATCCAGGTTCACGCAAAAGATTACTGGAACAAGAGATCGATTGATAAGAGTATAAAGTATGATCAAACAAAAATAGATGAACTAAATAAAACCGAGCATGTAACGTTGGTTAATCCGCGGCTCGAATCGTTTAGCTTAATCTCTTACGGAAATGTTACAAAGGTTGCTTCGATTGTTGGTATCGATCCTCGAATTGAAAACAAAATGACAAAACTTAAAAGCAAGGTTGTATCCGGTAAATATTTAACCAAAGATTCAAAAGGTTTAATGATTGCCGAAGGGCTTGCAAAGTTATTAGGTGTAGAAGTTGGTGATAGTGTTGTACTTTATGGTCAGGGTTATCACGGTGTGACGGCTGCCGGTCAAATTCCAATTGTAGGAATTGTAAAGTTTACTCTTCCTTCACTTAACAATTCGATGGTGTACCTAGGTTTAGACTACGCACAATGGTTTTTCGCAACAGGTAACAGGATAACAACATTATCAATTATGATTGATAAAGCTGATGAAATAAACACAGTTTATGGGGAAGTAAGAAAGCATTTTGACAATAAGTATGAGGTTATGACCTGGTCCGAATTAATGCCTGAACTGGTTCAAAGTATTGAAGTGGATAATGCAGGTGGGATAATAATGCTTGGAATTTTATACGTAATAATCGGATTTGGAATTTTTGGAACTATTATGATGATGACGGCGGAAAGAACACATGAGTTTGGAATTTTAATTTCTGTAGGAATGAAAAAATGGAGACTTAATTTAGTTTCTTTCTTCGAATCAATGTTTCTGTCGTTTATCGGTGTTATTGCCGGGGTTATAGTTACTATCCCGATTCTATATTATCTACACGAAAATCCAATTTTGTTAACAGGTGAGACGGCAGAAATGATGTTGAAGTTTGGTCTGGATCCAATAATGCCGTTCAGGTTTGCACCAAACATATTTATCGATCAGTTCTTAACCGTGCTGGTAATTGCAATGATCTCAGCACTTTACCCGCTTTCATACATCAGAAAGCTACAGCCGGTATCGGCTATGAGAAAATAGTTTAACAAGAATAGAAAAGGAATTTATAAATGTTAATCGCATTAGCGTGGAAAAATATCTGGCGGAATAAAAAAAGGAGCTTAATAATTTTAACGGCAATTACGCTCGGGATTTGGGCCGGACTTTTTTCTGTTGCCGTTATGATAGGTTCGTGGGATACAACCGTTAACTCTACGATAGACAGAAATTTAAGTCATCTTCAGATTCATACAAAAGCATTTAAAGATGATAATCTTATTTCAAATTATATTCCGAATGGGCCTGTACTGGCAGATAACATCAGGAAACTTCCACAAGTAAAAGATGTTTCTGCAAGAGTATTGATAGAAGGAATGGCATCGTCTCCCGGTTCTTCAGGCGGAGCAAATATTATTGGTGTCGATCCCGAGCATGAAAAAAATGTAACAACGATTGCTAATTATATAATAGATGGCGAGTACTTCAGCGGTATCAAAAGAAATCCCATCTTAGTTGGGGCTAAATTAGCGGACAAGCTTGGATTAAAACTGCGTTCTAAAGTTGTCCTTAGTTTTCAGAATATCGATACAACCTTAACTTATGCCGCATTCAGAGTAGCGGGGATTTTCAGAACAGAATCCTCGATGTTCGATGGCTCAAATGTTTTTGTTAAGCAGTCCGATTTGTACAAGGTTATGAATAACGACAGGATTGTTAGTGAGATCGCAGTCAGGTTGAAATCTTCAAATGATCTGGATTCAACATTATCTCAACTGAGAGGAATGTATCCTTCGCTAGTTATAGAAAGCTGGAAACAGCTCGCTCCGGAACTCGAGCTTACTTATCAATTTATGATAGTAGAATTGGAAATATTCCTGGGAATAATTATGGCAGCTTTACTTTTTGGAATAACAAACACAATGTTAATGTCGGTTATGGATAGAGTAAGAGAATTCGGTGTTTTACTTGCTGTCGGTATGAAAAGGATGAGGGTATTTTTTCTTATTCTTTTTGAAACAGCTATTCTTTCATTCTTTGGAGGAATAATCGGGATGATGCTTGGCTCGTTCACGATCTGGTATTTTTCGGATAAAGGGATCGATCTTTCATTATTCACGGAGGGATTTTCTGCGTGGGGCATGCCCTCGATTCTTTACCCGGCGCTTCCATTATCATTTTATGGAATTTTAACGTCGATGATAATACTAACTGCAATTATCGCTTCAATTTATCCATCGGTTAAAACAATAAAGCTTCGTCCGGCTGATGCAATCAGGACGTACGGTTAAAACAGAAATTTATTCAGGAGATAAAAATAATGGCTTTAATAGAAATAAAAGATTTAACAAAAATTTATGATGATAATGCTTTCCCGGTAACGGCACTTAATAAAGTAAACCTCGTAGTTGAAAAGGAAGAGTTCACGGCTATAGTTGGTCCTTCCGGCTCAGGGAAAACAACTTTGTTGAATATTATCGGTGGTCTGGATAAACAAACTTCAGGAATAATAAAAATAAACAATACAGATATTTCAAAATTAAAAACAGATAAGATGATCGACTTTCGTCTTCATAACATCGGATTTGTTTTTCAGGCATATAATCTCATTCCTGTTTTTACAGCAAAAGAAAATGTTGAATTTATTATGCTGCTTCAGGGAATATCGAAAGAGGAGCGGGAGAAAAAGGCAGTTGAATTATTGCAAGCTGTTGATCTTGGAGACAGGATCGATAACAGACCGACGGAACTTTCCGGTGGTCAGCAGCAAAGAGTTGCGGTTGCGCGTGCACTTGCTTCACAGCCATCTTTTGTCTTAGCGGATGAACCAACCGCAAACCTTGATTCAGTAACGGCAAATAATTTACTCGATCTGATGGAAAAGCTTAATAAAGAACATAAAATGACTTTTGTCTTTTCAACACACGATGCAAGAGTAATTGAAAGAGCCCACAGAGTCGTAACACTACGAGATGGTAGAATCGAAAAAGACGAAATAAGACAAAACTCGAAAGTAAATGCGACTTAAACTATTTTTTCTTGTTTTGTTATTACCTTTCTTTTACGCTGAAGCACAACTTTCGCCATTTGATTATAATGGTTATGTAAAATACCTGTTCAGTAATTCGAAGTATCCGAACACATCGGAAAGGTATACCGATCATTTAATCCACGCCAGGTTAAATACAAGATGGTATCCAACTTCATCTTTAACCGGTGCGCTTGAACTGAGATTCAGAGCATACTATGGAGAGACGGTTGAAAACACTCCGAATTTTCTTGATATGATTAAAACAAAATTTGATTTTGCAGATTTAGGAAAAGCAATCTGGAATGAAAAGAGTAGTGTGGGTTATTTGGAAATAGATCGGCTCTGGTTCGATTGGGTTAAGAATGATTTTGAAGCAACTCTTGGAAGACAAAGAATTGCCTGGGGAACCTGCTGGGTTTGGAATCCAACGGATATTTTTAATCCATTAAATGTTCTTGATTTCGATTATGAAGAACGTCCTGCAACCGATGCAATAAGGTTGCAATATTATACTGGCGCAGTAACTAAAGTTGAACTGGATTATAAACCTGCGAAGAAACCTGAAGATCAGATATTAGCCGGGTTATGGAGCATCAATCACTGGAATTATGATTTTAATTTTATTGCAGGTATGAGATTTAAAAGATGGTTAGCCGGATTTAGCTGGGCAGGTGATATCCTCGATGCAGGTTTCAGAGGTGAAATATTAATGAGTCAGGCACCTGACCAAAAAATCATCAATCCTGTTTATCTACGGTATAATGAATCATCACTTTCATCTTTTAATAAACCGTTAGTTACCGTTGCTTTATCCGGTGATTATACATTCCCCAATACATTTTATATTCATACGGAAGTTTTGTATAACAACAACGGTAAAACATCAAACACATTTTTATTTAGTGAAGAAGCTATGAATCTTGGAATGTTATCGGCAGCAAGATGGTCGATCTATCAGGAATTTTCTTATGATATTACTCCGCTCATCAGGGGTTCTCTTTTCGGTATATTTAATCCAAATGATGGATCTTACGCAATTGTACCATCTGTGACTTATTCTGTTTTAACAAATCTTGATTTTCTTGCCATTTCGCAAATATTTAACAGAAAGCAATTAACAGAATTTGGAGAGTACGGCACCTCCTTCTTTCTCAGACTCAAGTATTCATTCTAACTAATAAATAAGTTTCGGTTAATCTTGTTTCCGTTAACCAAATTTATTAAGTTTTCAGTACGATAAAGCACAAGACAAAATTACCAGTAAAGAATTATAACTAACAGGTTGGGGCAATTCAATTAATTTTTGTTAATAATTTTTTTCGAATTTGGTTAGGTTTTAGTTAATTTATTAATAAGCAGGGCAAATAACACAGGAGATATGCGATGAATAAACTAATATCATTTCTTACAATCTTATTTATTCTTATCCTCTTCGGATGCGATAGTAATGAAAAACAAGACAATCAGAAATCTGACGATCAGGTCAGTAATCAGGAAAATAATTCCGATAAAAAGCAGGATAATGAAAAAGAGGATGAGGAAGACAATGGTAATGATTTTATGAAAGGAATGAAAAACTTTACCGATATGATGAAACAGGGAAGTAAGGTTGAAACTGTGGATTTCAGAAAATTGAAAGAATTGCTTCCTGAAGAATTAGATGGTATGAAAAGAACCGGTGCCTCAGGTGAAAAAACAAATTCATTTGGTATAAAGGTTTCGCAGTCCGAAGGCAAGTATAAATCTGAAGACGGGCAGCAAAATATAAAAATCACGATAATAGACCTTGGAAGTATGAAAGGTTTAACCGGTATGGCTTTATTTGCATGGACGATGGAAGAAATAGATAAAGAAACAGAAGATGGATATGAAAAGACAACCGAATTTAAAGGTTATAAAGCATTTGAAAAATACAATACAAAAAATAAAAATGGAGACCTGGAGGTTCTGGTTGGCGATAGATTTATGGTCAAAGGAGAAGGATGGGGCGTTGATATGGATGAAATACACAATGCCTTAGGTTTGATAGATTTCGGTTCACTCGAAAGTATGAAAAACGAAGGGAAAAAAGATTCTTGAAATAATAATTACTGGGTAGTTTCAAAACAATCATTATTAAGGAGATGTTTTATGAATTTAGTTGACAGAGCAAAAAATATTATTGTAAGTCCCAAAACCGAGTGGGATGTTGTAGCAGGTGAAGAACCAAACATTCAACAGATAATTGTTGGATACGTTGTTCCGCTCGCACTTATTCCTGCAATAGCAATAATACTGGGTTGGGGATTGATTGGAGTTCTTGGTTTTAAATCTTTCACTTATGGAATTGCATTAGGACTAGTACAACTATTGAATGCAATCATAGGCGTCTTTTTAGCAGCATTTGTAATTGATGCACTGGCAACAAGTTTCGGGTCACAAAAAAATCTGGGCAGAGCGGTTCAACTTGTAGCTTTTTCAATGACTCCAGCCTGGATTGGTGGAATCCTGAGCATATTTCCCGCAATCGGATGGTTGGGAACTCTGTTCGGATTATATGGACTGTACATTTTATACCTTGGTGTAACTCCGTTAATGAAAACACCTCAGGATAAAAGCGTCGGCTATGTTATTGTTTCGATAATTGTAGTGATTATTGTTTATTTTGTTTTAGCAGCCATACTAACAGCAATTATGTTTGCTATATTTGGTCTGAGTGCATTATATGGTGCAAGGTTCTAAAAAATATCCTTTTTAAAACAGGAATGCTTGCCGGATAATCAATCACTGGCAAGCATTTTTTATTTTGTGTAATATCAACCTTAATTTATAATCTTAATCGATCCTCAATCTCTTTTATTTCTTCCTGTGCGTTTATTTTCCTGTAATATTCCAATGCGTCCGAATAATATTTGTCACTTTTTTCCTTATCATTTTTCATATAATACAGAAGTCCGAGTTCATAAGAAGATTCAGCTTGGTTAAGCAGGTTTCCGATTTCGTTATTCAATCTTAAGCCGGTTAACAGGTAATTCTCAGCAACATCATAATTGTTCTTATTTCTCTGTATGATTCCTTTAACCTTATAAATCTCTGCAATAGTGATTTTATCATTAAGCTTATACGCTACTTCCATAGATTTATTTGCAAACGCTTCCGCAAACTCAAAATCGGATTGTTGTGTGTAAACATAAGCCTTGCTTAAATAGTTGATACCAAGCGATTGCAGATAATTAGCTTCCACGGCGGCTTGAAGGCTTTTATCAAATTCATTAAGTGCTGTGCTGAATTCTTTCTTTTTTGTGTAAACCATTCCCATATCCTGCCGTACCTCTGCCACTCTTCTTACATCCTCAACCTTTTCAAAGTTTAACAAAGCTCTTCTGAAATAAGATAATGCTGAATCATAATTACTTTGTATGTTACTTATAATACCTAAGTTGATCTCTATTTTTCCTTTCAATGCGTTGTCAGGATTGTCTTCCAGTATTGCTAATGCTTTTTCAAAATGTTCTACTGCTTTATCGAGTTCACCGCGATCGCCGTAAATCGTTCCCAGCAGGTTTTCACATTCCGCATTACCTTTTACATCATTCTCATCATTAAATAAACTATCAGCCTTACCAACATAATTAAAGCTGAGTTCCCATCTTGCCTGCCTGCTGTATACTTCACCCATTCGTAAAAAGGCATTAGCCGCTATGTTTTTCATCTGCGGATTATCGGCAGTAGTCGCTATTAATCTCTCATGAATATCAACTGCAGTGGCAAATTCACCTTTAACAATAGTGGACTGACCTAAATAGAGAAGCAGAGATAATAGTTTTTCCTGGGGAAGTTTTGATTCGGCAAAAGTAATCAGAAGATCGATATGGGAACGAATTCTCATACCATCCTGGAAGTTTATTTCTGATTCATTGTCGGATTCCTTTTTATCGGCGGGGGGTTGTTCTTGGGCTAAATACCTGGAACTAAACTCTTCTGTTTCTGCGTCATTAAAAAAATTTTTTAAGACTTCTTCAATCAGCGGGTCAGTATTTGAATGAATTTTGGTCAACTAATTTTGTATCTCGATGTCTTGGAAAAGTTCATATATTTTTTATTTGATTATGTCACCCTTAACCCGCTGTCCTTTTGATGTGCAACCCTTGTGCCAATCATCGTTGTTGTATGTTATTTATATAGAATATTGAATGATTAATCTAGTACAGTAATTATTACCAGAGACTATTAGGAATACTTACAAATTTGAAAATTTTTTAGCTGTTTTACTTTGAAAGATTATTATTATGAGAAAATAAGTTATGAATTTCAGCTAAAGATTTTCAACAAAGAAACTTCATCCGAAAAACAAAGTGATTCAAAAAGAGAATTAATTAATACGACTGAAGTAGTATTATTTCATAATGAGAATGTGTATTAAATTTATTTATTAATACTTCTGCTAATTTATTTTACGATTTTAGAAATTTGTTTGAAAATATTAGTACCACAAACATTCATTAGCTCGAATAACATCGCTTCAACTGTTGTAACTTCAGCACCATAATGTCTCATCCTGGTAAGAGCAATTTCATAATCTTTTACTTTTCTTGAAGAAGTTGCATCAGCTGCGACATTAACCTGGAATCCGTTTTCTAAAAGATCAAGAACTGTTTGTTGAACACATACGTGGGCTTCAATTCCACAAATACAAATCTGAGATAATTGCTTGTTTTTAAGCGTTTCGAAAAAATCTCCGGCACCTGAACAACTAAAGCTAAGTTTCTGAATTGCTTCTGCTTCCTGTAATTCATCCTTAATTGATTTAACGGTCGGGCCTAATCCTTTCGGGTATTGTTCGGTGTAAAAGATTGGTATTCCAAGCACTTTAAAACCCTGTATTAACTTGATAGTATTTTTTACTACCGAGTTGTAATCATTTATTACAGGTAGAATTCTTTCTTGTATATCAATTATAAGTAATGCGGTTTTACTTGTAGTAAGAAGTTTGTTGAATCTTTTAACTTGTTTATTCAAATGTTCTTAGATTTTATGATGAATAGATTTTATGCATACCATACTTGCCGCAGGCATACATCATTAAAAGGCTTGTAAGATCAATCAGAGCTTGCTTTCTATCTTCTTCATAAATTACAAGATTATAAACTTCAGCTACAAAGCTTAGGTTAGTAAGAATTTTTCTAAGTTCACTATAAGAAGGTGAACCATGCCAGTAAGCCACATGCTCTACAATCATCTTTTCGTGTCGTCGTAAAAATTCATTGAACGAAATAATATAATATGAAAGCGAAGTAACAGGTCTACAAATTGCCGTAAGATCGTTAAAATAAGTATCCCAGTTACGTGCAAGTTCCTGGTTGCGTGTATTCATTACATATTTGGCTTTAGCCAGAGTAAATTTAGCCTTAGTTACGATTTTAAACTGCGGAACGAGAGCGTAACCGTCATAGCTTCTGAAAGAATTATCCGGGTCAATATATTTCCATCGTCTTAGAATCTGGTTTGCTGAATTGATAGTAATTACTTTATCCAAGGAGCTGTCTACTACAATAAATTTTCCCTGTTGCCAGTTTACGACTGAAATCCAGTGTTCCCAGTTGTCAACACTTATGATGCATGGGTAACCTTTTCTTAAATGTAATGTAAGTGATTTGATTGCATCGGCCCCGGTTTCGCGACGGAAGTACTTCATCTTACAATTAAAATATTTTGCAGCTTTTGCTAATCCTATTTCATCCGTTCCGTTCCACCAATTACTACCCGCTTTTTTAGCTATCGATCTTTCACTTTCAAATTTGCCGAGCATAACAAGTGCGTATTTTAAAGCAAAGGGACCGCACTGATATTTATTTGGTTGAGGATAAAAGCTCATATTAAAAATATTTTAGGTTGTTAATCTAATTAATGTTAACGACTAAATCATTAAAAAATTTCCCAGTAAATCTATTTTTAATTATTTTTATCAGATGAATCCTAAAAAGTTAAAACTAGCAATTATTTATAACGAAGCCTCCCCGGAACTTTACAAGAAACCAGATGAGGTAATGCCATTAGATGGTAGCTTTATTCCATACTTTGAAGTTGAGGAACTAACTCCAATGGAGGAATTTGAGTATATAGCAAAAAAGCTGAGGGGTGTTGGTTTTGGCGCATATACTTTAAATATTAAAGATGATATCAAATTGTTGGTTGATCATCTCAAAAAAAATCCTCCTGATGTTATCTTCAACTTTGTAGAGATCTTTAAAGACGAACCACAGTATGAAATGAATGTGGTTGGAATTTATGAGTTAATGGGAATTCCATACACCGGTGCGCCTGCAATTCCCTTAGCAAACTGCCAAAGTAAAATATTTGTAAAAAGATTGCTCACTTCAAAAGGTATAAGTACGCCGAGATTTTTTATAATTAAAAAACCAAAACAAAGATACAATCACAATCTGAACTTTCCGCTGATGGTTAAACCTTCACTCGAGGATGCGAGTGTTGGGATTGAAAATGAATCTATCGTTACTGATAACAAAGAATTGAAAAAAAGGATAGAATATATTTACAAGTACTTTAACCAACCGATATTAGTTGAAGAATATATAAATGGCAGAGAGTTAAATGTTGCCGTTTTTGGTGATAAAAGATTAAGAGCTTTACCTATCAGCGAAATCGATTTTTCGAAGATGCCTGAAGATCTTTATAATATTGTAAGCTACCAGGCAAAGTGGGATCCGCATCATGAGTCGTATCATAAAACTATTCCGAAGTGCCCTGCAAAACTGTCGAAGAAAATTGAGAAAGAAGCTAAGGAAATTGCGATATCGGCATTTAAAATAATGGGTTGCCGTGATTATGCGCGAGTTGATATGAGATTGTCAAAAGAAAACAAGTTGTATGTACTTGAGGTAAATCCTAATCCTGATTTAACAGATGGTGCCGGATTTATGAGATCAGCCGGTGCGGCAGGATTAAGTTATGCACAAGCTCTGAAAAAAATAGCAATGTTTGCATGGAAGAGAAGAGTTAACGGTAAGTAAGATTTTATAATGAGCTTAATAGCTTAATAGTTCCCGTCAGGTTTTTTACTTCGTAGTCAGGTTTCACATCCGAATTTTTATTTAGAGGATAAGACGTCTTTCCCGTATAAATCAGAATCCCTT
>Ga0307423_1000240_pt1 | contig 36856 bp, 33 predicted proteins | sample SalMarWE160310MG_FD_202154 | JGI IMG/M metagenome (GOLD analysis project Ga0307423, IMG submission 202154) | Salt marsh sediment microbial communities from the Plum Island Ecosystem LTER, Massachusetts, United States - WE1603-10 | ecosystem: Environmental > Aquatic > Marine > Intertidal zone >... | reverse complement strand
ACTGATTCTATACCTTTTACTGTTGCTTCTTTGGAGTTGTAAGCTTCGCTGACAGAAATTATTTCTCCGTTGGCAGCTTTCAATCTGAACCTGAACTTTCCTGCTTTATCACAGTACCATTCAAAAACTGGTTCTGGCATAACATCACTAGTATCAAATAGTCTTGGTATAATGATAAAAAGATGTGTGACTGCATTCTGATACCACACTTTGCAATTGAACTAGAAGCATAAGCTTCTTCTAATGTTTGTGAAGCGAAAAAGCTCAATAAGCTGAAGAAATTATGTAATCTGTAAAACGAGACTTTATTTCTGAGGGAAAAGGATAATGGATGAGATTGAACAGGTTAAGAAAATATTACTTGAGCTTATTACCGAATTGAAGAAGGTATTACAAGAGAAGCCTTTTCTCTTTGTTAATGAACATGATTTGTCAGCTTACATGTATTCCAAACTTCTCGAAGTTCCAGAGTTGAAGTCACCTTGCAAAATGGAAAGAGATGGAATTGAGCAATATTGCTATAGAGTTCATCTCGAGTATCCAAGATATTCTATTGAAAATGATAAACTGAAAAGCGTAGGGAAATATGACATAGCAATCCTTAGGCAAGAAAACACGGTAGAGGACCCATTTCCTAAAGATGAATTTACCAAGAAGCCTGTTTGGATAGGGTTTGAGGCCAAGCTTCATTGGAACGCTGGAATAAGAAAGGTAAAATCTGCGTTTGAATCTGAAAAGAATGCCTTTGTTAAATGGGTTGATGAAGTTGAAAGAAGACCGGCAGAGTATGGAGTAATCTTTCACCTTAACATTGATCGGAAAAAGAAAAGGGCATTCAAGATTATAGAAGGAAATATTAGGGAATTCCAAAATCAGGAAGCAATCAAGGATGCCTCAGTTTTCGTAGTTTATGCTGAGTCATATAATAAAAAAGAAGAGAAGCCCAACATTTTGGCTGTAACGCCTGATGGCACCAGATTCTTGTAATTTATTGTATTGCTTGTAAAATGGAGCTCTAAATTGCGTCAGCACCTATTAACTTCAATAATTCTTGTATGAGTCTCTGGGCTTCTTCTATTTTGGAAAGTGCTTGTTTCCAACTCTCATCAATATTCTTTATTGCCTTGTCACCATAGCTTTCTGCTGTGGGTATGCTAAGATTATATTTGGCATCGTCAATTAGCTTGTTAATCTTGTAAGAGTATTCTTCTAATTTCTTTTTAGACAAATCTTTTCCCATTTTCTCACCAAGATGGTCCTCAAACTGTCTTAATCTTCTTCCTTTGGTGGCTTAAATCTTTTTGCCGTATAATTCACATGGTTTTTGATTTCTCCAAATTTTTTTGTCATGCGCATACTGTCTAGGACATTCTTCAGTAAGGTAGTATCTGCAATTTCCACAGACTTTCACAGAATCTTCATAGGGTCTTCTTTCTTCATTCATTCCAAGATTTTCAGTTAAAACATCAATCCGTTTTCCATCATAATATACCCAATAAGATAGAAGCACTAAAGCAAAACCAAAGAAATTGGTAAAATCAGCAGAATTTTGTATTCTATTGGCATAGATGTGAATATGGGATTAGTTAACACTAACCAGACAGAAACCATATTGATTATAAAAACTGCTACGAAAAACAGAAATACTCCTAATCTAACAGAACCATTGGGCATTTTTATCTTCTTGCTCTATTTCTCGAAGCAATTAAATAAAAGATTTTAGATTTCAAGAAATATGGAAAATAGGAGATTAAGAGGGGAGCTTAATCTCAATCGTCTCTACTGCTTTAAAGATTCTATTGCCTAATTCCTTTAACTTTGGGCTCCAATAATGCCTTATGAAAATGTCAACTGGAATACGTCCTTGGCACAGGTTTATTTCAGCTTCCAAGATTCCATGACTAAGTAGATGAGTTACGAATTTATCCCTTAACTCATTGAACCTTAACTTCATGTGTTTACGCTCAAGCCTCTTCCGTATTGATGAGTAAGCTACATCTTCACTGTTAGCTATCTCCTTGAGAAACTCTTGCTGGATGAAAGTTATATAGCAGTTCTTTGTTCTGCGAATGAACAGCTTAGGATATTTGAAGTGGCACAACACTTGAAGCTTAGCATCATAATATTCTGACAGCTTTCCTTCTCTGCCAAGCTTAATGATTAGGTTAAAGCTGTGTATAGCTTCACTGGTCCTCAAGCCTGAATGCAACAGAAACTTTGTGAATAATGCTTCATTGTCTCTGAGGTTTTCTGCGGTTTTATTATACCATTTGAGAATTTCACTGTTTTTGTTGTTGAATATCCTCAAGAAGCTAGATAGAGTTGAAGGTCTGGAAAGTTTGATGTCATACGCCTTTAATCTGGCTCTAAATTCCTGTGACTGGCCCATGTATTTTGACAGCACTATCAGGCTTTTTATCAAAGTATTCTTTATCGTTGCTGGCGTAGCATCTAAAGCTCTAAGGTCTTTAGCAATGACAAATCTGTAGTACCTTCTAACGTAGCTGAGTATTGTTGGAGCATAGCTCTCAACGTATCTACTTCTCACCCAGACTTCAAAGTCATCAAAAACAATACCCAAATCTCTGTTAAAATCTAAATCTGCATTAGGGTCAACATTCTTGACTTGCACGTCAAGCAGATGTCCTAACCGAGCTAGACTACCGGCCCTTCTGTTTCTAAAAATATGATTTGATTCTTTAAGTTTACGGTCACGTATTTTTGCTGTATGCACTTGACACCTATTTGACCAGGATTAGCGTTGAGATTTTAAAGTTTTCAGAGCGTTCAAATCATCATCTACACTGATAGTCAGATCGTAACTTCCGGTTTTCATTTATCCCTTTGTAATGGCGGCATTGTACAGCTAACTTCGCTCTTCTTTTTAAGAAATAGCGGATTACATTACCCATATTTCCAAACGATATATAGGATGGCTGAGACCTCAAACTCTTGGAACGCCTAAGAATTGAAAAACATTAAGTACTTGACGCAGTAACGGGTTATTGGTGAGGAATCAATGAAGACTAAGTGCCCTAGGTGTGGCAGTGAAACTCTGGATCTTGGGATTTCGAACATGGATGTCAAAAACAAAAAGATGAAGGTCAATTGTAGAATGTGTCCTAAGTGCAAACTGATATTTTGTGAGAGCGCTTAGATGAAGAATAGTAGTCCAGATGACTACCAGCGTGATTAAAACTATGTTTATTCGATTATTTTGTTGCTTCCCAATATAGGAATTGCATTCAAGGCTGCAACGGAGACATTTCAGAGTTTAGGAGATGAGAAAGTGACGCCTGCAGTTTTTGGAGATTAGATTGAAGGGGAACTGCAAGCACTGCTTCCTTCCGTCACTGAGTTATGTTATCGTGTTTAGTTCGATTTAAGAATATGTCATGACTCGAAGCTCAATACTTAAAGCAGCACAACGTAATACAGAACAGTTTGAGAAGGAGAAAGGAGGAGGCAACATACTCAGAATCCGAGTGATTCCAGGCCTGTCACTTTTTCTGATGGGCTCCATGGATTGGCTAACAACAATCATCGGAATAGTCTACTTTGGAGCAGTTGAAGGCAACCCATTCCTGACAAACGTGGTCAGTTCAAGCTTGCCTGCATTTACCGCCATAAAACTCTCCACAACCATAATCATAGCCTTTCTGTTCCACAAGGCAGATAAAATGCTGCTGAAAACACAAGACAAAACCACCCGTTCATTCCGATACGCACGCTTAATGCTCAGAAGCACTTACATCATTGCAACAGCATTGCTTCTATTTGCAGTTTTGAATAACCTCCTCGTCGTTGCCCAAGTGCTTTAACGTGGAAAACCAAACACTTTAATTTTTGACAGTGCATTCTTGCTCAACCTAAACGACGGCTGATAAAGTTGCAGGATAACTTCAAACCCCTAATCGTCTGGCTCATTCTCAACGGAAAAGCAGAAAAAGCCCTTGAACGCCTCGCCAAAAACTACAAAACAAGCACGCCGAGACTGAAAGTAGGCTTGCCTAAAGGTCGCAGGGCAACAGCTTTTGGCTGTTACACGCCCAAAGACGCTACGATATCAGTTCTCAACAGCGACGTGCTGAGAAACCCCTTCGTTATCCTACATGAATTCTATCATCATCTTCGCACGTCGGTTGACAAAAAGCACAAAGGCACAGAAAAAAACGCTGACAAATTCGCCATCGATTTCATTAAAGCGTACGAGGCTGCGGGTACTTCAGCAAAGTAACCTGCCTGCTTATTCTTCAGTTACCTGAAAAGGCACTCTTTCTCCTTTGGAGTCGTAAACCGCAACGTTCTGTGCACTGGAAAAGGGATAACCAACTATCATAAGTACACGCCCGAAAAAGTGGTTAAGATCAACATGGGAAGGGTTTATGTTTCCTGAAGGGTGAGAATGCACCGTGCCAACCACGGAAAAATCCATGGGCAACATGTGAAACGGCAAGTTAGCGAAGCCATACCCGTAAACGGCTAAGGGAGGAACAACAAGGTCCGACACGTGAATCTCGTTCTTGCTTTTTTTGCCGCGGAGAAGCAGAAAGGTCTCCTTCGGGTAAAGCCGTTTTGCTCCTTCAAAAATCGACTCTAGTAACTCAGCACTCATCGAAACGCTCAGGCTTTTTCCCATATAAACGCCCATGGCTTGGCGGTTAATTACCTTTTCTGAGTGAATAAGCGGTTCTGGAACGGAAAACAGAAATAAACAGGGAACGCAATTAGAACAGAAAGAGCCGGGATGGCAGAGTGGATAACGCGCGGGCCTTGAGAGCCCGTGGATCTTACGGTCCGCATGGGTTCGAATCCCATTCCCGGCGCTCCATTTCCCAATATTAACAACGGCAAAAACGCTTTATGCATGCAGCGCGCTATAGGTAGGCAGGGTTGTTCTTGGCGAAAGTATTAATCAAAAAGTTAACGAAGCGCTTCGGCGATGTAGTGGCTGCAAACAAAGTAGATTTGGAGGTGAAGGATAAAGAGTTCGTTGTTCTTCTGGGACCGTCAGGCTGTGGAAAGACAACAATTCTTCGGTGCATTGCAGGACTGGAGAAACCTAATGAAGGAGAAATATACATTGGAGACCGCCTAGTCAACGAACTTGAACCCAAAGAAAGAGACATAGCCATGGTTTTTCAGACCTACGCGCTTTACCCTCACATGACAGTCTTCCAAAACCTCGCTTTCCCCTTGGAGAACGCCAACGTTCCAAAAGCACAGATAAAGGAAAAAGTTGAGGCAACCGCAAAGTTGTTACAAATAGGAGCACTGCTTGACAGGCGGCCTAAGCAGCTGAGCGGAGGGCAACGGCAAAGAGTTGCCTTAGGCCGGGCAATGGTGAGAGAACCACATGTGTTCCTTATGGATGAGCCTTTAAGCAATTTGGACGCGAAATTACGCGTGTACATGCGGGCTGAACTCAAGAAGCTGCAAAAAGAGCTTGAAGTAACCACTATTTACGTCACTCACGATCAAGTTGAAGCCATGACCATGGGCGACCGAGTAGCCATACTCAATCAAGGTGTTCTTCAACAATTCGGAAAAGCGAGCACCATCTATTTCCACCCTGTAAACGTTTTTGTGGCTGGTTTCATCGGCACGCCTCCCACGAACTTCTTTGACTGCACCCTAATCAAAGAAGGCACCTACGTTTTCGACGCTGGTCCATTCAAGTATCCTGTTCCTGAACTGTTGCTTGAAAAAGCCAAGGACTGGCCTTCTTCTTTGGTTCTCGGCGTCAGACCTCAAGATGTAATGGTTCACGCCAAAGCACAGGCATTAACCCTAAAGAAAGAGGCGGCTGAAACAGCCAAAAAAGGCAAAGCACCGCGGCTCTTAATCAATGCTACCTTGGAGATAGATGAGCCTTTAGGAGACCGTCAAGTGCTGGACTTAAAGGTTGGAGATTACCTGGTTAAGGCACTGGTGTTACCTGATTTCAAGGCTGAGATAGGCGACGAACTGTGGATAGATTTTCCAGGCGACAAGATCTACGTGTTTGACAAGAAAACGGGGCAGACTCTGCTTTAATCAGATTTTCAGCCTTTAACTGCTCCTGCTGTTAAGCCTCTGACATAGTATCTCTGGAGCGCTACGTAGATGGCTATGGGCAGTATCATGACTAAAATGGAACCCGCCGTTAAAAGGCTGTAATTCGCAAAGTATCTTCCAACAAGAAGAGGAATTACCTGAGGCGCAAGAGCCAAACGCGGGTCAGTGATTATGGTGAGCGCGAAGAAAAAGTCGTTCCAGACGAACACGAATTGCAACGCTATCAAGGAAGCTAACGCAGGCAAGGTTATTGGAAGAACGATCTTGCGGAAAATTTTGAAGTAGGATGCGCCGTCCACTCGGGCGGCTTCTTCAATCTCGATTGGTAGGGTTGCAAAGAAATTTCTTAGAAAAAGCACTTGCCAAGGAAGCCCAAAAGCCGTATGCAGTAGTATTAAACCTATGTAGTTGTTGAGCAAATGCAGATTGTTGAAAAGGGTGTAAATCGGGATAATTACTGCCTGTTGCGGGATGGTCTGTAAAAGAACCAGAATAAAGAACAGAAGGTCTTTTGTTCGAGACCTAAACCGCGCGAATGAGTATGCTGCAAGAGCAGAAACTATGATGGGCAGGAAAGTTGCTGGAATAGTTACAAGCAGAGAATTGAACATGGCGTTACCGAGCGGATAGCCTGAGCTTTGACCAGCCCACGCATCAGCAAAATTGCTAAGATCCAGATGAAAAGGTTGAAGGTTCCACCAGCCGAACTGCACTTCACTATAGGGCCGTATGGAAGCGATAAAAACGCCTAGAAAGGGTATTAGCCAAATAGTCGCTATAACCCATGCAACTACATGCACGAGCACGGTGAACGGCGTTATTTTAGGTTTCTCTCTAGGCAGCTTGATTTTTCTGAAGCGTGACAAGAGATGTGTCTTTACTTTTTTAAAGAAATCAGTGATCTGCGCTTTCAAGGCTTCGACATCCTAGTAACCATGTATGCGGCAAAACCGATGGTCATTAGAGTCAAGATTACAGCTATGGCGGAACCCGCGGCGTAATTTCCTCCAAAAAATGCAACATTGTACATTTCGTAGGCTAAAACATCGCTGGTGCCTCCAGGTCCGCCTCTAGTCACAACGTACACTATGTCGAAAATCTTAAGTTCCCATAGAACAGTCATGGTAACTACAACTATAGATGTGGAGCGTAGCATGGGCACAGTTATGCGCCAGAAAGTTTTCCACCGTGAAGCTCCATCTATCTCGGCTGCTTCATATAATTCCACGGGAATGCCTTGGAGACCGGCGGAATACACGATCATTCCGAACCCTGTCCATATCCAGATAGAACCTAATATGATGCTCAGCAACGCGGTATCTGCAAATGCGTACCAAGTTCTAGTGAGACCGCCCAGACCTATAAGACTGAGAAATGCGTTTGCTATCCCCGCGTCTTTGTCGTAGATAAAACGGAATAGCACACCGCCCACGACCAATGGAATGACGACTCCTAAAAACACGATGGATTTTATGATCGTTCCGCCCTTCACGTCTCTCAGTAGAACGGCGAGAAACATGCCGGACAAAACGACCACAGGAAGGTGGATGGCAATCCATATGAAATTGTTGATTAACCCGCCCAAAGGAGGTGTTCCCTGAAGAAGGTTAGGAACATTTATGAGAGGATACACTCCGCGAAACATAACAAAATCGTAATTTCCCAATCCAACGAAGTTTCCTGTGCTGTTAGAAAAAAAACTCGTGTAAATAGTAGCAACGATCGGATAAAACACAAATATCATTAGGAAAATAAATGCGGGAATCAAAAAGAGGCGAGAAACAGTGAAAAAACGACGTAAAAAAAAGAAAGGATTTTTGTTTTTATTTTTCATCATCAGCGCCCTTTCGGGTAGTTTTTGCTACGGACCTTGTTGTTGTATTGCAGCGGTTTGAAGCGCTTCTAACACGTTGTTCATGGTTGAAGTGCTTGGACTTGTCCACAAAAGTTTCAGCTGGTCCCAGAATGTTTGTTGCCACTGACCACCTATCGTGTCATCTAAGTCTGGAACGATTGTCATACCTGGTTCTCCCATGAAGGCGACGACTTTTTTGTCAATTGTTGTGTAGGCGGAAGACGGAACGTTAACGTTAGTTGCCAAGAAGCCACCTTGGCCAACCATGATTTCCTGAGCGTCAGCTCCTGCCAAGTACTGGACAAGTTGCTTTGCTTCATTAAGGTGGGGTGCATCTTTTGTTATGACAGCGTAATCAACTGACCCTGACACTCCATTTGTTCCTGGAAATGGGAAGAAATCGAGGTCATTCACATCTTGTATTTCAGGCAACGTTGTAATGAAACTGCCCTGCCAATAGATACCGTATTTACCGTCCCAAAGTTTCGCAAGCTGAGCTTCCCAATCAGCAGGTGTGCTGAAGTAACCAGCTTCAAGCAAATCTGTCAGGTTGCCGAATACATTTTCGACTTGTGGATCTGTCCAGTTGCGAGCGCTAGGACCTTTTTCCAAGTCCAGTTGTAGTTGATAGCCTCCGAGACCTATTATGAAGCCTTCTGCGGTATCAGAGAGGGGCCAACCCACTGTGTCGCCGCTAGCTATGGCTTGTTCAACACCGGGCACTGCTTTGATTGCTGGAAGAAGGGTGTTTTTGAATTCGTCATATGTCGTTGGAACGGTTAGACCATTGTCTTGGAAGAATGAGTCTCTGAACCAGAAGCCTGGTTTGCCAGACAGCTTGAAAGGCGCCGCCCACAGATTGCCGCTTTCATCTTTCACTGGATTGATTATGTTCGCCGGAAAATCTGACTCTGTGACTACATCATTCACTGTAGTTAAGTACGGAGAATTGTCTGAAATCCAGTATGGCCAAGGTGCTATTATGACATCGACGTCGTACGGTGGATTAGCCAGCTGCTGTGGCACGCTTACCAAGAGGTTTTCGGTGGTTTGTCCATAGTATGTAACGTTTATTCCTGTGTTTTGCGTGAAGTTGCCTAAAGCTTGCTCGAAATTGTATTGCTCGGTTCCAGTCCATAAAGCATATACAGTGAGGGTTGGCTTTGGTTGTGTCGAACCGTAGTAGAAGTAAACGAGGACACCTGCAACTATGATTATTATGATGAGCACTATAGCTGCGATTGTTTTAGAAATTCCAGAAAGTTTTTTAGACATTTTTCTTTAGCCTCGTTACTTTTTATATATGAAGTCTTTTTAAATTTATGTGTCTAACACAATGCGGCAACAGTCCGTTCTGAAAAAATCAGTTTTTCACGCTATTTTTTCTAAAAAATGCATAATTCGCCAAGTAAAAATCGCAATTTTCACTTGAAATTCACCGTGTGCAGATTATGGAATGAATTGAAGTTGGTTTACCACAGGGGTTATGAGATTGAACACGATTTGCGGATACACGCCTAAAATGATTATTGCGGCTACGAGGATGAAGATGGGAATAAGCAGTCTTTTCGGTTCTTTTATTCTGCCTTCGTCTTTGGGGTTTCTAGCGTACATGTAATTCACCAACCTAAACAAGTATGCTGCTTGAAGAACGCTTGTCAGAACACCTATGACCGCCAACCAGCTCAAGTTCGCTTGTATGGCTGCGGTGAAAACTAAGTATTTAGCCATGAATCCGCCGAAAGGCGGGACTCCCGCAAAAGAAAGCCCTGCTATCACCAAAGCTAAACTAACAAAGGGCATCTTCTTGCCTAATCCAGAGAAGTCTTCAAAGGTTCTGAAGCCATGATGGTTAATGACGCCGATTGCCATGAAAGAAAGGGCGGTGGTGATTCCGCCCATTAAGAAGAAGTAGAGGTTCCCAGTCAATCCTAGCGCTGTTACGCTGGTTATGCCTACCAAATTGTAGCCAACATCCGCCACACAAATGTTCGCTATCAAACGCTTCACGTTGCTCTGGATTAACGCGAACAAGTTGCCCACAATCATGGTTAGCGCAGCCATAACCGCCAACATGAACGTCCAGTTCAGCACGCCCGGAGGTGTGAGGATGAACAATAGAACGCGTATGAGAACGTAGTAACTTCCTTGGTCTATCAAAGCGGAAAGAAAAGCTGCTGAGGAAGAAGGCGCTGCAGTATAGGCGTCGGGCAGCCAGAAGTGGAAGGGCACGATTGCCGCTTCAATGGCATAGCCTGTGGCTATTAAAATAAACGCTATCACAAGCAGAGTTTTGTCCGTTAAAGCCGTCAAAGCTTGTCTTACAACCCAGAAATTGAGGCTGCCGGTTAATCCGTAAACTATCGAGAGCCCGAAGACGATGAAGGCTGAGGCGATGATTATCATGACCAGGTATTTCAGCGTTGAATTCAGGGACACAGGGTCTTTCTTGTAAATCATTAGAAAACTGGAGCCGGCGGCTGCCGCTTCCCAAAAAATGAAAAGCGTGAGGAGGTCGCCTGAAAATACGGCGCCAATCAAAGCTGCGGTAAGTATGATCATGATTGCAAAGTATCTTTCTGAGGGTCTCTTGCTTGGGTCCATGTAGAAAACGCTGTAAAAGAGGACGACTGCGCTGACGGCGATGAACATTATGGCCATGTAAATTGAAATTCCGTCTATCATAAAAGAGCTGGAAAAGTCGGCTAGCGGCGTACCCGTTAATGTGATGTTTAGAAACGGCAACGCTGTTCCCTCGGGGGCTAAACTGTAATATTGTGATGCCAAGTTAGCCACAGCAGCACCCGACACTAGGAAAACTGCGGAGAACCATATCAAAGTCAAAGCGGTTCTATGCTGGGTTTTGCGTATAGCCTTGAAAACTGGAAGAGTCAAGAGAGCGAAGATAACCAAACTGATTATAGGTAAAACAACGTCAACAATCCCAACCATGTGCGAGTCATGCCTCAAATGAACTGTACTGTTTGAATCAGGTGTACAAAGAAAGTTGGCCAGATGCCGAGAACAATCACAAGAATCACCAAGATAGCCATCGCCGCTTTCATGTAGTTGGGAGCATCCACAATCTTCTTTTTAACTTCGCTTTTTGCTTGTCCAAAGAAAATGTGGGACAGGTATCTTAGGGAGTAGGCAAGCGAAATTACCGTGGCTACTAGCATGAGGGCAGTTGGCAGAAGTAAGAAATTGTCAGTGGTTATGACTTCAAAGGCACCTACGAATATCAGGACTTCGCTTATGAAGCACGCGAAAGGAGGTGTCCCCCCTATGCTCAACGCAGCTGTGGTTGAGGCAACGGCTGTGAAAGGCATCTCCCCGGCAAGACCGCCCATTTCGCGGATGTCTCTGACGTCCGTTTGATGCATGATAGCGCCTGCAGAAAGGAAGAGAAGCCCTTTGCTTACGGCGTGGTTCACGAGGTGAAGAACTGTTCCGGTTATTGCGGCGGTGATGGTCAATGTCCCAACGATGGGTGAAGAGGGAAAGAGCGACAGCCCGAACATAACGTAGCCCATGTGGGCAATGCTGGAGTAAGCGATTATTCTTTTTATGTCAGTTTCAACCAGCGCGATAAGTGAACCGAAAAACGCTGAAATCACGCCGAAAATGGTCAAGCCATGCAGAAAATCAATCCCGAAAGTGGTTCCCGCAACCGCCGGGAAAACTGTTCCCAGCGACAATCGCAGAATAGCATAAGCGCCGGCGCTGATTATGACTCCGCTTAGAAGCGCTGACATGGGCGACGGAGCCTCGGAGTGAGCGTCAGGCAGCCACATGTGAACTGGAACCACCGCCATCTTCACCGCGAAGCCCGCAGTCAGGGACAACAGTATCCACCGCACGATGTCAGGGCTAATCGTCAGTAACGTGGCCTGCGCTTGAAACATGTCGGTGGTGCCTGTAACCATGTAAATCGCGCCTATGCCCAAGAGCACGAAAACGGCGCCTGCATGCGTGAAGATGAAGAATTTGAACGCGGCGCGGTACGGGTCTCTGTATCCCCATCCGCCGATGATGAAGTACGCGGGAACAAGCATCAGTTCCCAGCAGAAATAGAAGAGCAGAAGGTTAGAGGTTATGAATACGCCTACGAGGCCTATAGAAAGCAGCGTTAAAAGAGAGTAGTAAACCGCTAAATTCTTCTTTTCTTTCATGTAGTCGACGGAGAAGAGCGCTGCCACTATGATGAGCACCGTGGTGATGATTGCTAGTGATGCGCTTATGCCGTCTGCAAAGAGCGTAAATTCGGATTGTAATATCGGAATCCATTCGTAGCGTTCTATGTACTCGTGGGTTGAGCTGTTGAGGATGGTGGGTACAGTAGTGAAAAGCAGTATCATGTTAACCAGCGCGATTAACGCAACTAAAATTGCGGCTGCTCGCGGAGATTTCTTTCCTGTGAAGTAGACAAATGGAACGCCCAAGGCGGGCAGAACAAAAACTAACAAGAGAGAAGGAAACATGTCATATCCCTACCGTGAGTATTATCAGTATCAGAATCAGTATGAACCCAAGTAAGGCAGCGGCTATGTAATGCTGCAGAGAGGACGAAGGCACCTTCTTCATATGTTCTGCACCGCGCATTGTTCGATGCGCTATTACGCTTAACAGGTCATCCGCTAAAACGTCAAGGTACTTCTGAACGTTGTGCGCCACTTTGACCATTGAGTTAGCTATGGCTTGAGGCAGACGCCCCGAGAAAAAGCCCTCAAAACTTCGGAGATGACCTGCAAAGTTCACTATCCCTTGGGCAGGTTTTCCTACGCCACCCATTACAGTTTCGTTCGCGCGTCGGACTCCATCTGAGATAGTTATTATGCCTTTGCCTGTTATCCTCTCGTAAACATCATCGAAAAAGTAACCGTGCTTCAAAACGGTTTTCAAAGGATTAGGGCTACTTCTGATTCTCATCATGACTTGAGATTGTTTGTAGTAAGTTAGATATATAATTAAGCCAGCCGGAACCAAAATGGCGAAGAAAATCGGCGTTTCTAAGCTGAAAAACGCGCCCAGCAGACTCACTTCTGCTTCAGCATGCATGAAGCTGCCCAGCACAGGTCCAGCAAAACCCCAAGCCACACACAAGACGGCAAGAATCGCAGCTGGGTACAGCATCAGTTTTGGCGCCTCATGTGGATAAAGCTCCTCTAAATGTTCTGACTCTTTGCCCATGAACGTGAGCGTTAAGAAACGGAGGCTGTAAGCGAAGGTGAGGGCTGTAGTAAAGTAAATCAAGATCACTTGCCAGAGGTTGCCCGTTTCCGTTAGGCTTGTGATTATGAGACCTTTGCTGAAGAAAGCGGCGAATGGAGGTAACCCGCTGGTGGTTAAGATCATTATGATGCTTAATGCAAACGTTATAGGCATGGCTTTTTTCAGGCCTCCCATCAACCTCATGTCGCGAGTTCCCAGAGCGTGGATGATGCCGCCTGCCAACAAGAAGCCCAATCCTTCGAAGAAGGCGTGGCTAACCATGTGGAACAAGCTAGCGAACCAGCCTAAGGAAGCAGCTCCAGCCGCAGTGATGGAGCCTAGCGCCGCCATCATGAAGCCCAGTTGGCTGATTGTCGAGTACGCGAGCACTCCTTTGATGTCTGGAGTGTAAAACGCCATGGTCGCGCCTACGAAAGCGGTCAAGACTCCAATCCAAGCTATTGAGGGTAACCATAGCGGTATTGTAACGGCTAAAGGACCCAGTATGAGGATTAAACGTGCAATCAGGTAGACGCCAGCCTTGACCATGGTTGCCGCGTGCAATAGGGCGCTGACGGAAGTTGGAGCTTCCATGGCGCTGTACAGCCATGTATGTAGAGGAAGCTGAGCGGACTTGGCTATAGCACCGCCCAACGTTAGAAAAGCTATCGCGGCCAGAATTTCCGGCCGTATTGATGCGATGTTTTGGATTGTGTAACTGAAAGAAAACGAACCTAAACTCGCGTAAAGCAGCCCTATGGCGCCTAGCAGGCTTGCGTCGCCTATGCGGGTCATCAGGAAGACTTTGGCGCCTGCGCGGACGGATTCGGGGCGTTTGTACCAGAAGGAGATTAGCGAGTAGGAGCAGAGCCCCACCATCTCCCAGAAGATGAACATTTGAAGGAAGTTGTCCGCGATGACAAGGCCTATCATTGAGCCGATGAAGAGTAGCAGGAAAAAGTAGTAGCGTGTTAAGCCTTCTTCTCCCTTCATGTAGCCCAGAGAGTATATGGCTATTATCAGGCCGAAGAAGGCGACTAGAACGGTGAATAGGACGCTGAGCGAGTCGATGAAGACGCCGGCGGTTATGCTTGGTGAAATCCAAGCGGTGGTGGATATTAATGGTCCTTCAGTTCCAGAAAAAACGTCTGGCACGAGTGAAAACGCCAAGGCTGCTGTGGCCAGGCTGATTATGACAACAAAGTAGTTTCTTGCTTTTCCGCTGAACCGACCAATTAAAGGCACAAATAAGCTTGAAATCAGGGGAAGTATCCAAACTAGCCAAGATGAAACGTCAGATAACACTAAGCTTCAACCTCATTTTCTTCCTTCGTATTTTCCATTTTCACCAAGTCGCCGATGTCGCTTGTTCCATATTTTTTGTGTACAATAACTAGCAACGCCAAGATTACGCCGCTCACGCAGGTGTCTGTGGAGAAAGCCAAAATCAAGAAGGCTTCACCTAAACCCTTACCTAGAGACGGCACCAGCATCACGAAATTCAGCGTGGCAGCCGTTGCGATTAATTCAACGGAAATAAACACTTTTAACAGGTCGCGTTTGGTTAACAAACCGTAAATGCCGATGGACATCAAAATCAATGACAGGATGATGTAGTCCATCAGTTTTCACCTTTCCTTTTCTCATGCAAAACTATGGCTATCCCTAAGGCCACTGTCATTATGACGAAGCCTTGCAGAACAACGTCCACAGCTCTTAAGTCCCAAAGGGCTTCTCCGAATGAGATTCCGGAAAGAAGGCCTGTTGGAGTGGAGATTGAGAGGAATATTGCGGGCAATGATAAGAGCACTCCAATCGCTATCATTGAGAGTAGGGTTTTCTGGGAGGTTTTTTGGGGTGGTTCGCTCAGCATTTCGCCTGACAGGAAGAGGACAGCTAATGTTCCCGCGCCCACTGCGAATTGGAAGATGGCAACGAAAAGAGCGTCGCTAAAAGCGTACAGAAGTGAAGTTAGGAAAAATGTGCCTGCTAAGGCGACAACAGCATAAACGGCTTCATCGAGGAAAATGGCTAAACAAGCGGATATTACGAGTCCTGCGGCTAGAATTTCCACAATCATTGTTGTTCACCGTTTTCTTTTTGAGCTTTCTCTTCGGGTTTTATGACCAGTGACGATTTATCGGTTGTAGCTAACTCAAAAATCTTTGTGCTTTGTATGGCGTTTCTCGGGCAGCTTTCGGCGCATTGATAGCAGAAGATGCACTGGTCAAGGTGGAATAGAGGTCTACGTTTTCCGTTAATCTCAACCATTTCAATGGCACTCGCAGGGCAGTCTCTGGAGCATAAGCCGCAGCTGATGCACAGGTTAATATCGTAGACTTGTTTACCGCGGAATCCTTCGGGAACCTCGGCTTTCACAAACGGATACTGGCAGGTAGCTGGTTTCTTGAAAAGGTTAGACAACAGCGCTTTCACCATGGGCGATATAGATGATTTCTTTTTCTTTCCCATAGTCACATCACCAAAGGATACACCCAAGTAGCCACCGCAACTGTTAGTGTAAGCGACAGTACGGAGAGAGGCAGCAGCACCTTCCAGTTAGCCGTTAACACTTGGTCAATACGCAATCTTGCGAATAGGCATGTCAAATATTCAGTGACGACAACGACGGCTAATAGTTTAAGCACGAACCATAAGAAGTACCAGAACGCTGGGAAACCAAAAAAGACGGGTCCATAGGGTCCGCCTAGAAACAGTTCAACAACAAGCGCGGCTCCAAAAACAATCTGCATATCGCGGGTAAGACGCAGAAAAGCCAGTTTGCCACCGCAAAACTCGGTTTCTAATCCGCCTACCACTTCGCTTTCTGCGTGGGGAATGTCAAACGGGTCCTTCTCCAACTCCGCTTGAAGAGTTACAATAAACAACACGAATGCCCAAGGCGCCAAAATGATGAAAGGAAGATACTGACTTGCGGCTATTGATGCAATAGTCAGGCTTCCAGCCAAAAAGGCCGGAGCAAGCGCAAGAATAACCAGAGGAATGTCGTAGCCTAGAAACTGCGTTAGAAGCCTTGAGGCGCCAATGTCACTGTAGGGGTTTGCTGAAGCCCATCCGGAAAGAAACAGGAAAAAGTTAGCTATGGTTATTAATGCCATAATGAAAATGAGGTCTCCAGCGAAACTTGAATTGGGAATGATGGCTGCGCCGTCAATTGGTAAAAAAGATATGGCAAAAACAATTATCGAGAAAGAAATTATTGGTGCAATCCTAAAAATTGTCTTTTTTGCTCCTCCTGGAACGATGTCTTCTTTTGTGAGCAGTTTGACGACGTCAGCGAAGGGTTGAAGAATTCCTCCGGGACCCGTAAACGTGGGTCCCATGCGGTTCTGCATTCTAGCTTCGATTTTTCTCTCCACCCAATCGCAGAACATTGTGAAGAAAAACAGGAACGTGAATCCTGGAAAGACAAGCACTCGGAAAACAAAATACAAGTCAAAGAGCATTTGCTTCGTCCTACCTGTCAGTGCACGAGAAGCAGGGGTCTAAGCTAACGAAGTTCGGGGGTACATCCGCGATGTTGCTTCCGATTGCGGTTGCTAGGAAGGCGGGTATGTTGGCGAATGTAGGTGTGCGTACTTTGACACGTTCAGGATACGCGGTTCCGTTGCTTTTGAGGTAGTAGAAAAGTTCGCCTCGCGGGGCTTCAACGCGGTTCACGGTTTCTCCAGCTGGCACGACCCTTGGAACTCTGACCCTGAAAGGACCAGTAGGTAGATTGTCTAAAGCGTACTCGATTATGTTGATTGATTCTTCAACTTCATCCATGCGAACGTTCATTCGAGCCCACGTGTCACCCTCATTGTAGGTTATTAGTTTAAAGGGAATTTCCCCGTATGCTTCGTAGGGCTCATCCTTTCGCACGTCGATATCTACGGCAGAGCCTCTTGCGGTTGGTCCGACAATGCATAATTTCAGAGCGTCTTCTCTCTTTAGCGTGCCCACGTTCTTCATGCGCATCTTTATCGACGGCTCGTCCTCGTAAACTTTTTTGTAGAAAGGTAGTCTCTTTCTCAGGCTAGTTAGCATGCCTTTGATTTTGGGGATGTCCGCTTCGTTAATGTCGCGTCTCACGCCGCCTACTGTCATGCCTGACGAGATAACTCTGTTACCAGATATGATTTCAGTTATGTCCATTATGGGTTCGCGGTCACGCCAGAAATACTGGAACAAGGTCTCAAAGCCAATCTCAAGTCCCGCGTGTCCTAACGTAAGCAGGTGACTGTGCAGTCTGTTAAGCTCTAAGAGTATGGTTCTTATGTACTTGGCTCTAGGGGGCACCTCGGTTTCCAGAATTTTCTCGACCGCTTCAACGAAGCACGTAGCGTGGCACGCGTTACATATACCGCAGATACGCTCAACTAGGTAAACGTCCTGCAGGTAAGTTCGTGATTCAGCCGCCTTTTCGATGCCTCTATGCACGTAGCCGATGCGTGGCTGAACGTCCTTCACGATTTCGCCTTCAACTTTGAGCGCGAATTTTTCAGGTTCCAACAGCGCGGGATGCTGAGGACCTATGATTATCTTTACAATATCTTCGTTACCCGGGGACGCAGGTTCGCTAGGCGGCGTCGGTTTAAATTGGAGGTTGTCAAGTTTCGCGTCTTTTCGTAAAGGAAAAACGCCGTCTGGCCAGTTGTCAGGTAAAACCAATCTGCCAGGACTTGGATGCCCCTCAAAAACCACGCCCACTAGGTCGGTGACTTCCATCTCGTCAAAAGCCGCTCCGGGCATTAGGTCGCTTATTGTTTTGAGCCGAGGCTCTTCTTGTGGAACTTCTACTTTTATGGTGATTATCCCGGCTGTGGAGGTTCGGATGTGGTAGAAGACGCCTAGGGTTGCGCCAAGGTCAATTCCAGTTATGGCGATTACAGCGGTTTTTTCGTCCGCCTCCAGCAACGCTTTGAGAACGTCGCGGTATGTCGTAGCGTCAGCTATAACCGCTACTTTTCCAAGTTGCTGAGGCTGAACTTGGACGGATGTATCTTTAAACTTTGCCTGTAAGACACTTAATATGTCGGTTTCTTTTTGGCTCATTTTTTCTTCTCCTTTTTCGCTGGTTTTTCGGGTTTCAATGAGTTGAGGAGTTTCACAACGCCGTCGATTATGGCTTCTGGTTTAGGTGGACACCCAGGAATGTAAGCGTTAACTGGGATTACTTTATCCACGCCGTTAAGCACGTTATAGTTTCCTTTGAAGACTCCGCCTGAACATGCACAGGCGCCGATGGCTACTACGAATTTTGGTTCGGGCATTTGGTCATAGATGCGTTTCAATCGTTCGGCACATTGTTGTGTGACGGAACCCGTAACTAACAGGACATCGGCGTGTCTGGGTGAAGGCTCAAGTTTTATGCCGAAGCGTTCCACGTCGAACCGTGGGGTGAGAAGCGCAACGACTTCGATGTCGCAGCCGTTGCAGGCGCCAGAGTTGAAATGGAGAACCCACGGAGACTTAAGCCGCGCCCACATCGCAAGTTTACTCATCGGTCTTTGCCTCCTTCAATAAGAACCAGACTCGCCGCCAACATTACAAAAAGATACAGAATCAGAAGCGTCACGTTGACTCCTTCCGCAGAAAGCGCGGCGAAAGCAAGGAGCAAAACTGAGGAATCAAAAATCGCGAAGTATATGAGGTACTTGTACATTGATACGTTGATTTTCAGCCTTTGAATGGGTGCTTTTTCCCCGCAAGCATATTCTGACCGTTCAGCTTCACTTTGATCATGCTTGGGTGCAGCGCGGCGACCGAGCACGTAGATGAATGAGGCAGCAGCCAAGATTAACAGGAAAGCTATTAGGGGCTCAAAAAGCAAAAGCCTTGCCTCCATGGGTGACCGCGTTATTAGTCATCAATTCTCCCTTCAATCGTTTCGTATAATTAGCACACTTGCCATCTGTGCCTTTTTTGCATATGTTATAACAATGTGGTTTTTCATGAACATATTTAAGCATATCGCCATTTGCACTAGTCATATGCCTAGTACTGCTTAAAACTAAGCGCAATTTATCTAAAAGAAGGCTCGCCTCGGCGTTGGAATTAACGGAATCTTTTTGCAAGTTTCTTGTCGTAACCATAGGACTCCGAGCTATCCTTTATGGGACGCAACACAGATTTAAATCTTAACCAAAGAATCCAACATAAATCATGGTCTTACTGCCTAAAATGAGGACAAAAGAGAGAGGTAACCGCCAAGATTTATTCTGTTTCTGCCGACCCATGCCATCTTCTTTCCAAGTACAGAATTAAGCTGAAAAGACCACGGCTGAAGATAACCAGAATAAGTAAGGAAAATTCTTCATATGATCTGGTGACCACGGTCTTGATGATCTCCGCACCTATAAAAAATTCTAAACTGAGGGTTAAATACCCTGAGAGAAAACGGGTAACGCACGAAGGCTTGTACGGGTCTTTCAGCTTGCATTGCAGAAACCGAATCGTAACAAGTACCGCACCAAAAATTATCACCCCCCCGCCGATGAGGTAGATAACATTCGTGGCTATGTTGAGCAAAGTGTCAATTACAGCTTCCATACCTGGGATAAACGCTTCACTTATCGGCGTTAAGATAGCACCTAAAACTGCAAGAACCGCTATTACCACTATCAGCGTGAGGGTTAAGGGGTCCATCCTTTTTGTCGGTGTCTGCACAGTGCACTCTGACATGTGTAAGGCAACCTTATTATGCCCTTATGGGCGGAATAACTTATAATATTATTGTTTTTCACGCAGCTCGCATAAGATTCCATTGATAATTGTAAGCCAAGCGGTATGCGAAATCAATATTATTTCGTCATCGTATGCATCAGATCGGTTTTAGTGACAACCCCCAAAAGTTTTTTGGGACTCGCCCGGTCAAAAACTAGAACACGACCTGTTTCGTTTTCGCTCATTCGCTTAAAAGCGTCCAGCGCGGTCTCATCAGGAAACGCTGCCACAAGCTTCCGCCGCATTATTTGGCTGACAAGCGTTTCGTCGCGCTTCTTTTTCGCGACACTTGCAGCTTCTTCCAAGGTAACCCACCCAACAGGGTCACCTTCCTCGTTTACTACTGGATAGCCGATGTGATGGTGGATGGCTACAAAATCTAGGAAACGGGTAACCGTCATATCCTGGGGCACGGTTCTAATGTTTTTGGCCATTATCTCTTCAATCTTAATGTGGGCTAACGCGTCTGTTTCCCTGAGTAGCAGAACCGGAAGATAACCGTAAACCTTTTCCAGTTGCTTGGCTTCCTTAAGGGCTTCGGTTCTCTTTTGCATAGCCGCTACTACTATGCGTTCAAAGACCTTTGGCTCCTGCTCTATAACCCATGTGTTGATGATTCCGTTTTCAACGGCTTTGTAAACGAAGTCTTCTCCAGCCTTGGTTCGGATGATAACGGTTGACCAGTCCTGCAGTGGATAGGCGCTTCCAACAGATATGTCTGCCAGCTCAGAGGTGAAATCTGTGCATGTACGGCAACTAGGCATAATATGTTTTTCAACCTTGGCCAACGGAATTTGCACGACGCCATTTTCTGTTTGAACTTCAAAATTTGAAGATAGATGCATTCCTTTGATCTCAGAGGGTTTGACCTTGTATTCCTCTTGTATGTACTTCAGCAGGGAACTGAGTGAAAACGTTCCGAAACAGAAAAGGCCAATGGTTATTTTCAAGTTGCCAATAATTTTGTGTTGCCAAGCCTCCATTTTGCGGAGAGCTAGCACGTGACAGGGTACTCCTACGAAAGCGATATCTGTTTTTCCATGTCCGTAAACCGCGCTGCCGTAAGCTTTTGCGACGGAGGAGGGAAAGAACTTGCTTCCTACCGCTGACAGTATATCATCTGGAACTAAGGCTACCGCGGGTTTAGGTTTAGCAGGGTTCTCAGGTTCAGCCTCTGAAACTATGGCGCTGTCGAAAAACTTGGTTTCGATGCCGTATTTCAGGAGGGCAGTTACGACAGCACCGCCGTGGCTTTGCTCTCTTAATGCAGGGTCTACTGATTGCGCAAGCACGATTTTTCTGTAATAGCCTAACGCCTCGTTTTTGATTGGTGCGTCTGCCACGAAGCTTAAGCTTCTTAACAAGAGGGCTTCAGAATGCGGGCATATTTCGTAGCAGATTGGACATATATCCATGTCTTTTGAGCAATCGTGTAAACGGTGTACTTTTTCACCTTTTATTTGCAGTGCACTAGTTGGGCAGGCGGCTTCACATGCTCCGCATAAGGTGCAAAATCCAGAGTTGATAATTCTTTTCTCCAGAACATTGTACGCTATAAGCGAATTGCCGTTTGTGACCACAAGCACCCACATAAAATTATGAGTTTTAAGATGCTTAAAAAGTTAGTCACTGAACGCTGTTTAAAGAGTAAGGCTGAAGTTTTTGCAGACTTGTAAGCCGCTTACTTGTGGATTAATTTACCCGTTAGGCCATTGAATTTTAAAGTCTTCTCTTTGCCTGTTTGAACCTTCCTGAAAAGCACTTTAAAAATGGGAACGTAAATTACCACGCGCTCGTTTACCTCGAAAAGCTCGTTGTCTATCCAGCTTGCGTCTGTTGGCCGTTTGAAAATTCGCGTTCGAAGGATACTTAAGCCGAACTCGCGGGGGATTTCTTTTTTGCATGACTTGGCCAGCACTTCTTCGGGGTTACTTTCTGAGGGAGATAAAGGTAACTCATCGAGCGATATGGGTTGTCCGGAGCTGTCGAAGACAAGGGAGGCTTTGACTTCTTTCTTTACGTGTTCTTGGCTGGGAAGTTCGATTCCCCTGTACACTTGTCCATAAGAACCAGTAACCTGTTTGGGTTTGAGCCTGTCGATGCCTATGAGCACTTCAGAAACGTCATCTGCAACCTTAATTGTGGAGACCCGCTTTCGGTAGTAGTCAACCGTGTACTTGCCGCTGACCACTATGTACGGTTTATAGTACTTGCTGATTGAAACTATGCTTACTTCTTCTGGCTTGGTTTTTAGAAAACCGTATTTGGCAAAGAGTTTGCCTTTGAGGGTTTCCGCCGCAATTTTTATAACTGCAGGGTCAATCAAGGTGGAATAAACAACCGTTTTTTGGTCGGCTATTCTCTCTTCAAATGGCTGTTTTGGCTCAACTGTAATTACTATTTTCTCGTCACAAATGGTTTCGGTCAATGGCAAGCACTATGCTAGTGCTTCCTTCAAATCTTTAATATCAATTATGAATTTGGAAACTGAATCTGAACTTAACATGATTTAGCGGTTGTTTTGAACGTAAAGTGTTAATATTTATCGTGGATTCATAAGATACTTATTAATTCAATTCAATTAATTATCAAAATTCAGACTTGAAATTAAGAAACGCTTAACTGTTGAAAAGGCAATTAAGTAATAAAAAGAAAGGAGATAACTTCGGCTATGGGACTATTCCACAAATCAAAGAAAGAAGACGAGAAAACACCAGTGCTTCCTTCAGAAAGTAAAAAGGGGATGGATAAAACCTATTTGAAAGCCATGCCTCTCCGTGACTTATCGGATTTAGATACTATCAAAAACGAAGTTAAAAACGGGAACATAGTCATTCTCCGCATAACTCCGCTCGCAAGCAAAAACATTGAAGATGTGAAACGCGCAGTGAACGAGCTTTACGAGTTCGCTGAAGCCATCGGCGGAGACATCGCCCGCTTAGGTGAAGAACGAGTGGTCATCTGCCCTCAGAACATTAGGATATGGCGAGAAAAAAGGCAGGTTTCAAAGCCTCTGCCTACAGCAGCCTAAAAGTTTCTAAGATTGCTGGAACCACAGTGGGTATGCCGGCTTTGTGGTCGAGGAAGCTTGCAATATTATTGATTTTGCTTTTTTCGCCGTGGCACACGAAGATTCTTTCAGGCTTAGGTTTAAGATGAGTTAAATAGTTGATTAGTTGCCGTCTATCAGAGTGACCTGAAAAGCCTTCAATGGATTCCACTTGCATCTGAACTTGCACAACCCCCATTTTACCTTCGTTATCCATCATTGTGACTTCGTTTACTCCTTTCTGCACTCGTTTGCCCATGGTGCCTTCAATCTGGTAACTGACGAAGATTATGGTGTTTTTTGGGTCGGAAGCCCAGTTTTTGAAGTACTCTATTACGGGTCCGCCTTCAAGCATGCCCGAAGTTGCCAGAACGATGCAGGGTTCACCTTCCATTATGCCCTGTCTGACGCTTGGATGCTCCACAATTGTGAAGTAGTCTGATTGGAACGGGTTAACCTCTTCGTGGAGGATGCTGTGGCGGACTTCCCGGCTCAAATATTCAGGATACGCTGTGTGAATTGCCGTAGCTTCTGAAATCATTCCTTCGATGAACACTGGTGCTTCTTTCATTAACCCGCGCTTCATGTAGCCGTCAATTATGAGCATGATTTCTTGGGCTCTGCCCACGGCGGGCACTGGAATGAGGACTTTGCCTTTGCGCTCTAAGGTTTCGTTTATGACGTGAGTTAAGTTTTCCTCGGATTCAACTCTGGAGGGCATAAAGTCTTCTTGTCCTCCGTAGGTACTTTCGGTGACTACGGTTTCAATCCGCGGAAACTCTGTGGCCGCAGCCTCCAGCAGCATGGTTCTTCCGAACTTGTAGTCGCTGGTGTAAACAATATTGTGCAAGCCTTCGCCGATGTGTAAGTGTACCATGGAGGCGCCAAGTATGTGACCTGAATTGTGCAGTGTCAACCGAATGTCGGGGGCTATGTCTGTGACGACGCCGAACCTGAGAGGAATCGTGTGTAAAACGCATTCGCGGACATCCTTCTGGTCGTAGTGCGCGGTCACTCCCTGCTTGTTTGCTACATCCAAGTAATCCAACTGCAGCATAGTCATCAGATTCGAAGTGGGCGCAGAACAGTAAAGAGGGCCATCATAGCCGTACTTGTAAAGAAACGGTGCTAGACCGCAGTGGTCAAGGTGGGCGTGGCTTATAACCATCGCGTCTAACTGGTCTATTTGAAATTCGGGGCAGTCAAACCGTGGAAAAGCCTCAAAAGGCCTTTGCGAGCCTGGGTTGATGCCGCAGTCCAATAGGACACTGCTTTCCCGGGTTTTTACTAGAAAAGCGGAGCGACCCACTTCTTGCGCGCCGCCGAGTACGGTCATCCTGATGTCACCGACGTCAAAGGCTTTCGGCCTGAAAATTCTTTCACCGATGGTGCGAAGGATTCTCTCGCGTTCTTTGCTTTCAGAATGGAGATAATGGCGCATGTGAGTGACGATTTTGGATTTTATCGGAGGGCTTCTTAAGACGCGAGGGCGCCACTTTGTTTTTTTAATAATCTCTTGCAGGACCGAGCCGTTTCTCCCAATAACTAAGCCTGGCTTCTTGGTTTCGATTATTATTTCGCCTAGGCTGGGGTCAAAGTTTATGTCTGTTATCTCTGCTTCAGGGGCGATTAGTTCCCGTGTTATCTTCTCGGCTTCGGTTTCTTGAAGCCTAACTGAAGGGTCTGGACGAACAACTATTCTTTTTCGGATTACGCCAACGATTTCTGAGATTATACTGCTTTGGTCAACCAAAATTTCGGGTCTTTTAGTGTAGACGGCCAGCATGGGTCCTTCGTATTCTATTCTTGTGACTGCTGCTTCTCTTGGAACTTTTTCAAGTATATACTGGCTTATTTCGATCTTATCTTTCTCTGAAGTTCGCGCCACGATCAGTAACTTCCTCAGCTTGTCAGAAGCTTGCTTTTTTCTTCGCTGGTCAACTCTCGGTAGCCGTTACTGTCTATTACGGTAACGTTGTAGTTGTTGCCGCTTGCAATGTCGCGTTTCATAGCGGCGTTGACGGCTTTAACAATGATTGGTAGTAATTCTTTAACAAGCATGTCCTCATGATACTTGTCTTCTAGGACGCCGTAGGCTATGGGTGAGCCGGAACCTGTTGAGACGAATTTTTCCTCGGTTAAGCTTCCGTACGGGTCTAGATTGAAAACGTGTGGGCCTGTATCGTCTACGCCGCCGATTAGGACTTGTGTGGCCAGCGGAATGTATCTGGCTGAGAAAAGCAGGTTCGCGATTAGCCTTGCCGCAGAGCTTACTGGCAGGGGTCTGTTCATGTTGATTTTGTAGAGTTTGGCGTTGGCGATAAGTATGTCGACGACTTTCTGGGCGTCGGCAACGGTTCCTGCGATGGTCATGCCCAAATGGTCGTCTATTTTGTAGACTTTTTTCCCTGCTTTGTGGGCTACGTAGTAACCCATGGTTACGCGGGTGTCTGAGGCTAAGATTACGCCGTCTTTGCAGACGACTCCGATGGTTGTTGTTCCTTTAAGGACTAGCTGGCTAGCTGCATTGTTCTGTGCCATATTTTCTGTCTCCCTAAAACTTGGATGTACGCAATTTCCACTGCTAGGAAGTAGCAAGATGTAATCTTCACGTGAGATTTATTAATATTGCGGTTTGAAAATTCTGAATAAAACACTACGTTAATGCATATAGTGAGGCATAAGCTGAATTTTCTCGGAGTCTCTGGAGGCACTACAAAGCATCCTGCATGCGTTCAGCGCTTGTTTCCGTTCCGCTTCCTGAAGTAAAACGCCAACACCGCACCAACCACAACCACAGACGCGATAGGAGCGATGACCATCGTCGCAGGAAAAGGAACCTCCACACTGAAACTGACTGTTTCTGAGGTGCCAGTGTTGCCGAACGTGTCTGTGGCGTAGACGGTTACGTTGTGCACGCCGTTAGCCAACCCCTCCATTGTGGTGTTGCCCGCCACCGTCACGGTTTCGCCCCCGTCAAGGCTGTAGCCCGTCCAGTTAACCGGCTTGTCCACTGTGAAAGACAAAGGAACACTCGATTCATTGAATTTCTGATTTACTGGCGATAGAACACTGATTTTTGGCGGGGTGTTCTCCAGCACATAGGACGGGTCAGGCGTACCGTAGCCGGTAGGAGAATACTGCTCGTTCACGCTGCTTGGCGCGAAATTCCCCGGAAAATTGTATGTGTGACCCCCAACAACGTAAAATGTGTCGTTTACAATGGCTACGCCGAAATCGTAACGGTCAGTAGGGCTGTCAGCGCCGTATGCCCAGCTGTCATTCTTCGGATTGTAAACTCGAACGAAGTCAGGATTTTCACCTTGTTTGAAGTTAGCTGTCTCTCCAAAAACGTAGACTCGCTTGGGAGCCAGTGCTCCGGTTGTGGCGCCTGCCGCGCCGCCACCCTGACTCGAAGGTGGGGGCGAGCCTTCACTCCATTTGTCAGTTTCAGCGTTGTAAATGAATGCTGAAAGCCCACCTATCACGTATATTTTCCCGTCAAGTACCGCAGAGGCGTATCCGCCAAATGCTGTAGCGGGCACTGGCGCTTTAGAAGTCCATGAATCAGTTGCAGGGTCATAAACGTAGTTCGTGCCAGAATAGTCCATCACGTAGATTTTGCCGTAGGCAACGTTTGCGATAAGCCAGCCAGTCGCCTTGGGCATGGGCTTTTTTGTCTCCCATGTGTCAGTTGCGGACTCATAGACTTCGTTTGCTGCAGTGTAACCACCATTAGGGTCTCCAGACACGTTTCTTCCGCCTATGCAATAAATTTTGTTCTGATAAACCGCAGTGGCGAAAGCCATTCTCGGCGTAGGCATCGAAGCTTTGTAAGTCCACTTGTCTTCCGCTGGGTCGTATTCTTCATTAGTTCCTACAAACCCGCCAAGACCTATGTTGCCATAAACGGCGGAGGCAGATATGCTAGGTTCAAAACCGCTCGCCGTTGTGCCTCCTATGGCGTAGATTTTGCCGTCCACCACCGCAACGCCCAAGTGAGCTCTTGCCTGATGCATAGGCGCCTTTGAAGTCCAAGAGTTCTCGACTGGAGTAGCCGCAGAAACAGGTTTAGCCGCCATAACAAGTGATGTCGTTAAGAAAACGAGCACAAGCAATAATGTGATTCTGTTTCTCATTCTTATCCCTGCTTAGCAGTGGGCTGTTTCCTCAATTAAAGTGTTCTTGTCAAGGTTTCTTGACTAAGTCTTAGTCAAGATTTCTTGACTAACTATCATATTTGGATCCTAATAGCCAATCAACGCAGAAAACCATAGAGGGGTAGGTCCCTATTGACGCCAAAAACGCCCAATAGCAGGCAGAAAAAACGGGACCCGCCACTTCTCGCAGAACCCATGCAGTTTAGTTTATATAAGGGGGTATAGAAAAAAATCGCGCGTCAGATCTACAAAACTCAAAAAAGCAACGGTTAAAACCGCGAGAAATTACAGAAATCTTTAGATAGCTAAACCATCTCTGGTAACATTAATGCCAGCCTCAAAATTTCCATCCAGAAAGTTCGTCTCAGTTGACCCAAGCAAATGCACAGGCTGCGGAATCTGCGAATATGCTTGCGCCCTCGAAAAAGAAAAAGACAACATGAACCCAATCCGCTCACGAATCCGCGTAGTCCGCATGACCCCCATGTTCAACTTCGCCCTCGCCTGCAGATTCTGCGAAGACGCCAAATGCGTCACGGCCTGCCCAGAAAAAGCCCTATCGCAACACGAACAAACAGGCATTATCATGGTCAAAGAAAAACAATGCAAAGGCTGCGACTGGTGTGTACAAGCCTGTCCACACGGCGGCATCACAATCCACTCCGACACAGGCATAGCCGTTGCATGCGACCTCTGCGAAGGAGAACCAAAATGCGTAGAATTTTGTCCCGAAGAAGCCTTAGAACTGGTGTGCACAGATGAAGAAGCTGAAAACCGCTTCAACGAAGCCCTAGAAAAACTTCCTGCAGAAACCGAACGGTTAACCAACATCGTCAAGAACAAAGACTGGAAACCTCTGCTCGCAGAAGCCGAAGAAAGGTCCATGAAAGTCAACGAAAAACTTGAAGCTTTGAACAAAAAAGCAAACTCTAAAAAACAAAAATAAACCTCAGCGCTAACTGAACACGCACCCGTTTTAAAAGAACTTTCTCCAAAGTTGCGCGCTGTTAAACAGCTTTTTCCTCGTAGCCTATCAAAAGCTGATCTATGTCCCTGCCGTTTTGTTCACCCATATACCCGCCTTCCAAAACGAAGAATGCAGGCTTTCTCAGCATACCTATTCTTCTGCCTATTTCTCTATAACCAACCTCTGTCAACCCAAGAGACGCCAAGTCTCCACGATGCGTATCAAAACCCGCTGAAACCGCCACAACCTCAACCTTACCCAAATCAACCATACCCAACGCTTCATCCAACGTCTCCAAATACCGCTGCTCACCACAATCAGCCGGCAACGGAAAATTCAAACAGTTCCCCTCAGAATACGCACCAGTGCCAGGATAAAACGGAAAACGATGCATCGAAACATAAACCACCTTCCCATCACCCTTAAAAATCTCCTGCGTCCCATTCCCATGATGCCCATCAACATCCAAAATCAACGCCGCCTTGCCAACAGCTTTCACCGCCACCGCCACATTATTCACATAACAGAAACCACGCGTATAAACACCCAAAGCCGCACCACTATGCCCCGCATGATGTCCTGGTGGACGCATAAGCGAAAAACCGTTAACCTCAGCCGCCAAAAGCGCTCCTCCAGCCGAAAGCCGAGCATAATCATAAATATCCGCGTAAGCCGGCGTATCCGGATCTTCAACTAACCCCTTCTTCAACTTCCAAATGTAATCAGCGTCATGAACCCTCAACACGTCTTCCTCAGAAGCCGGCGTTGGCTCCAGAAACTCATAATTTTTTTCCTTCAAAAATTCATGCGCCATCTTCACTCTCTGTGGTCCTTCAATGTGCCAACCGCCATAGTTCAAGCATTTCTCTGAAAAAACTATTTTCGTTTTCATTCCCGCTGCATCCATACATAGATAAGCGACGTTTTTCAAATTAAAATACACCTCCTCTTAAAGGTTTACGCACTCCAAAACCCGCGAGGAAAACAAGCATGACTTCCAAAAACCCCTTCGCCGAGTTCCAAAAAGAATGCGAAACCACATTAGCGCAAGCGCTGAAGAAAACTCTGTCCGAAATAAAAGTTGAAAACCTATCATTCAACAAACCCCCAAACTCAGAGTTTGGGCAGCTTGCCTCATCATTGTGCTTTGAACTTGCAAAAAAACTCAACCAAAATCCAAGTGACCTATCTGCACACCTCGTCAAAGCCATAGGCAAACCAAAACTGGCGCTTCTTGAAAAAGTAACCGTTGCAGGCGGCTACATAAATTTCCACGTAAACTTTTCCAAATTTTCCTCCTTAACCCTTCAGTCAATCAGACAGCAGGATTCAGCTTACGGCTTCGTCAAAACAGAAAAACCCCTAAACATCATCGTCGAACACACCAGCGTCAACCCCCTTCACCCCATCCACATAGGACAAGCCAGAAACCCCATGATAGGTGATGCTTTAGCACGAATTCTTACATGCAGAGGCCACACGGTATCACGCCACTACTACATCGACGACGTTGGACGGCAATCATCAGTTGTCGCCTACGGATACGCCAAACTGGATGAACCCGAACCTGACGAGAAAGCAGATCACTTCGTGGGCAAAATATACACAATCACATGCTGCTTAGTGGAGCTTAACCGTCTAAGAAGAGACCTTGAACTCGCCAAACCCTCTTCGCCACCTGACGAAATTGTTAAGCTAAACAAGCAAATTGACGAATGGATGTCAATCGCCGCCGAACTTGAAGAAAAGTTCCCAACACTCTTCAGCAGGCTTCTGGAGAAAATAAGCAAGGAAGAAAACCCTGAAGAAGAGATCAACAATCTTAACCGAGCTTACGAAGATGGCGAACCAGAAGCCAAGCGGCTCATAAGAGAGGTAAGCGAGCTGTGCCTCAACGGTTTCAAGCAAACACAGGAACGCGTGGAAATACGCTATGACTCATGGGACTGGGAAAGCGACTTCGTATGGAGCAACCAGGTTTCTGAGGTTCTGCAAAAACTGAAAACGTCACCTTTCGTCTACACCGAAGGTGAAGTATGGGAGTTTGACGCCGAAAAAGTAACCCGCGTTTTAGACCTAAAAGCCAAACTGGGTTTAAGAGAAGATCATGAGGTTCCACCATTAACACTTGTGCGCGCTGACGGCACAACACTTTACACTACACGCGATGTTGCTTACACCCTATGGAAGTTTAACAGAGCAGACAAGGTGATAAACGTCATTGGTATGGAGCAGTCGCTGGCGCAGTTGCAGCTGAAAATAGCCCTGTACGCTTTAGGGTACCGCAAGTACGCGGACAACTTCATTCACTTCGCCTACAATCTCGTCACTCTTCCAGGCTACAAAATGTCCAGCCGCAGAGGAAGATACATCACCTTCGATGAGGTTCTTAACGAAGCGGTTGAACGAGCCTACGAAGAGGTTTCGAAGCGTTCTCCGCAGCTGGCTGAAAAGGAAAAACGCGGAATTGCCGATTTTGTGGGTCTCGGCGCCGTGCGTTACGCTCTTGTAGATGTTGATCCGTCTAAACCGGTTGTTTTCACTTGGGACAGAGTGCTGAACTTCGAAACCAACAGCGCACCTTACGTTCAGTACACTCACGCTAGAGCATGCAGCATCCTGCGCAAAGCCGCAAGAGAACCTGAAAACGCGGACTTCGCTCTGTTGAAGGAAAAATTAGAACGCGAGCTGATCCTATTGTTGGCGAGTTTTCCAGATGCGTTCATCGAAGCTACAGAGTATCTTAAACCCAACGTGATCTCGGGTTTCACAGGCGCGCTTGCTGACAAGTTTAACACGTTTTACAATGCTTTGCCAGTCTTAAAAGCCGAACCACAAGAGCTTAGTGATGCTCGATTAGCGTTGACTGACGCCATTCGCATTGTGCTGCGTAATGCGCTGACGCTGATTGGTGTTGTGGCACCTGAAAAGATGTAGCACCTGTGAATGTACGGTTAGGTGCAGCCTGATTTCCTTGCGGCACCAGTTTTTGGCTGGCGAACGCTTAGCTGGCGCTTACTGCCTTGGTTTCAAGAAATGTTTCGGCTTTCCTCTTGATTCTATGCCGTATTTCCTATTGTAGTTTATCCAAAAATTTAAGTTCAGAACAGCTTCAATGAGTATTACACGCAAAAAAGTAAATGTGCAGCGTGAGATGATATCCTTGAAGAACTGTTGCCTTGGGCAATCCTGGCCAATGCGGTCAATAAGAATAATCATTGTGGCAGCGCTTATTGCGTCAGTTCTGATTGTTTCTGTTCCTTCTACGTCGGCTGCTTCTGACATGCCTTCGTTGGAATGGATCAAAACCTTCAACGGGTTTCAGGGCAACTCGGTTATTCAGACATCGGATGGAGGTTACGCCTTGGCTGGGGCAACTTCGGTGTCTGGTGCAGCTTCATTTGTTAAAACTGATTCTTCTGGGAACCTTGAGTGGCAGAAAGCTTATGTCAACGTGGTGTCGGTGGTGCAAACTCCGGATTTGGGTTACGCGTTATTTTGTAATGACCGCATCGTCAAGACGAATGCTGCAGGAGATTCTGAATCAAGCATTTCTCTAGGAGTAAGCGGTGCCAAGGAAGGCATTCTTACCCGTGATGGCGACTATGTCGTGGTGGGCAATAGCGTCGGGGATAATGGGGAGGATTTTGCTTGGCTGTACAAAATTGATGCGCAAGGGAATGTTTTATGGAATAAACCGTTTACGGGTGGTTTTTCTGTTTATTCTGTTGCGGAGACTGATGATCGAGGGGTTGCTCTTGCGGGCAACTGGAAAAATGATTTTTGGTTGGCTAAGATTGATTATAACAGTAATCAGCAGTGGAGCCAAAATTATCCATTTGGGGATATTTCAGACACTCATTACGCTTATTCGGTTGCAAAAACCAAGGATGGGGGGTTTGTGCTTGCGGGAACTGGAGATTGGCGGGAAAGTGGCAGCTATGTTCCTTGGCTTGTAAAGGTTGATTCTCAAGGGCATAAGCAATGGGATGTTCATTACGGGCAGCTTCCACACGACACCTTCAGCGCTGTGGTGCAGACCAGTGATGAAGGTTACCTTGTGGCTCAAGGGGAAACCCCTGTCGTGATGCGGACAGATTCGTCTGGCAGTGAGGCCTGGGAAATTGATTTAGATCCTGGAGGATGGAGGTCAAATTATGTTGCATCGTGTCTGATACGAACGAGTGATGGGGGGTATGTTGTTTCCGGCACGGTTTTTGGAAACACTGCTTTTATAGCTAAGATTTCGCCCGAACCAGATGTTCAGCCGCCTGTTGTTACTGTTTCAAGCCCGTTAAGTAAGACTTATGAGACGGGTGAAATTCCGTTGACTTTTACTGTGAATAAGCGTGCTTCGTTTCTGAGGTATAGTTTGGATGGTCAGGATGCGGTGGTTGTTACTGGAAACACCACTTTGTCCGATTTGTCGGTTGGAGCGCATAACGTGACTGTTTACGCTGAGGATTCAGGGGGGTTGGTGGGTGCTTCGGCTACGATTAAGTTTACGGTTGTGGCTCCTTTTCCAACGGCTATGGTTGTTGGGGGTGTAACGGTTGCGGTTATTGTTTGTGTTGGTGTTTTGGTTTATTTTAAGAGGCAGAGTCTTTCAGCTTACAGGAAAAAAGGGTTAACTGGCGTGTTCAATAAGCAGCGTTTTGTTGCTTTAGCTAGGAATAAGATGGTGTTGTCGTTAACGGTTATCGGCTTGTCTATTTTCTTGGTGTTTGTCCAGATTTTCTTTCCGTTTGTTTATTTTTCCTCTTCTTCTGGAGGTTCTCGTTCCAGTTTTGAGGTTGGGATAAGCTATGTTTACGAGCAGGATAATGTCGGGCAAATCTATGATCAGGTATCGCGAATCAATGATTTGGGGTTTAATGTGATTCGCGTTAACCTGGTTTGTGATCCTACGGATCCTGGCGATTATTCGAACACGCTTACGAATACGTTTTTCACTGCTGTTCAACAGTTCAGCAGCATTAAAGTTGCTCTTATAATCAACAATCATGACAGCAGCGATAGCATAAATTATTATCTTCATAATTGGGGTGGAGATTTGGCGTATGTTCAGGTGCTTAATGAACCGGATGTTGCGACGTCATGGGATTTGGGTGCTTTGTTCACGGATGATGAGGCGGGTTCGAGGTTTGACGAGGTTTATGGTATTGTTGAGCAGTATCAGCTTTCGGCTCAGACTTACACTAATTTTGGGCCGGCTTTTATGCTTCGGTCGAATCTTCCTATTCGATTTAGTGAGAGGCTTGATTTTGTTGGTTTTGATGTGTTTATGGATTCTTTCCTTACTCTTTCTCCGAGGATGATTCAGCTTCTTCAGCAGATAACGAATAAGCCGATTGTGATCGCGGAGTATGGCATGTCAACAAGTGATGATGTGGCGCAAAGCGATTATATCATTAGGGGTCTTAATCTTTTCAAGAGTATGGGGCTTAAGGGCTGCTGGATTGTTTATTGGAACAGTGAGGGTAGCAGTTACGGAATTCGTGGAAGGCTTGCCGAGCAAAAAGTGGGTGAGTGGATTGCGGAAAATACCTAAACCGTCTAAGGCTGTGTTCATTCACGGCTTATCGATAATGATTCCGTTAGTTGTTATTCAGTTGTTTCTGGATGCGTTTCAGGATTCGTTTTTGCTTTACATGCCGCCGATAGGATTTGCTCTATTCCTGTTCACTACATACGGCATTCAGCCCATAATAATCGGCGTTTTGAACATAACAGAACTTCACTACTTGTATGACTGTGAAGGATGGCAGATAGGTTTCTGGCTTAACGGGTTTTTCCTTCTGCTGGTTTTCGCCACCATCAACCTTATGATACAAACCATGGCAGGCGCAGCTTTCTCCTTGGGTATTGGCGTGCTTGAGATTTTGCTGTTGTCTTATCCGTTTGGGTACTTGGGGAAATTCAGCAATCGAGGAAGCCCGAAAAACACGCAGCAAGCGGCAACAGCCGAATCCGATAAGCCTTGAATTGTATAAAGGCGCATTAAAGAAGAAGCTTAGTAAGTGACGTTACGGCTCTGACGTGCGATTTTTTTCTATACCCCCCTTATATAAACTAAACTGCATGAAATTCTGCGGTGCTGGCTGTTTTATAGGTGTGACCAGCAGAGTTAAATATTTGTAAATATATACTTGTTTACTGACAGGTTATGTGCCCAAACTGTACATTATCTTCTCCGCTCAGCCAGAAACAAAAAACCATCTGGTCCCTGATACGCAAAGGCCTTTCAGTATCGGCAATCGCAGACAAACTCAGCACCACACGCCAGTACGTTAACCAGACCAGGCTGACGGCGGAAGCCAAGCTTTCCACCACGCTGCTGGAGGTGGCGCGAGCCAACGACCTCCAAGTGACGAGGCTGTACCCGAAAGACGCCATACTTCTGGGCTATCATCCCGGGCTTAAGCGCAAAGCCATCGTCACCTACAGCACCCGTCACGGAATCAAAGTGTGGTACTGGCACGACAACCCTGAAGAAGTGACAAATCAAGAGTTCCTCCGCCAAACCAGCGAGTACCTGCTTGACCTCGCCAAAGAAAGAGGCATAGACGTAGAAGACGCCGCAGAGATGCATCCAGCCAAGTTAGCCAGCATAATATTCAGCAAACTGGTGCCAGAGGCGTAAGCATGAATCCCTTACGATATCTGGAGAAACGTATTCGAGGCTGGCTTCCTAAAGACCTTACCTAAGGTGGTGGAGGCTATATTCAAGACGCCATAAGGGACATGGAAAAGAATTTTGAGAATCGTTTAGTGGAACTGGAAGAGTATGGTCTTTTTGGTCCCGATTTTCTTATGGGTGCCCAAGCCGAAGCCCTAAAAGCAGCCAGCAACTACTGGCCGCTCAAAGACCCGCAAGGCAAAATGACCTCCGAAGAAATATTGGAATTCATTATGGACCAAGCAGTGGGGTATGCAATTAATTATTTAACACGTAAGGTGGCACCACAGATTGTAGGCATGGATGCACCCACAAAATTTTATGTTCTGTTTCGTCACCTCTTCGGCGATCTCGCTTCCTACGACGATACAAGAAGAATCGCACTAGCCTGTTTAGGAGCTTCAGGAATAGCTGACCCTGTTGTAGAAATTGGAGTGTCTACCGGCTTGGGTAAAATGACCCCGACTCAGATTAGTGGGGAGAGCACGAAAGTTTTTCAGCTTTTGAATCCTTGGCAAAGAATGAGACAGAGCAAAATATCCCGAGATGAAGATGCTACAGTCATAGATTGGGTACACACAGCAGTGAGTTTGCTTGAAGATGGGAAAGATGTTATGGAAGCTGCTGAAGCAATCTCTCATGCGGGAAAAAACGCTTGTGAAGTCATCCGTGCTTTATACCAAATATTACCTGACCGTGTAACACAGGAAAAAACATCAAAAGTGAATCGGGAAAGTCCTAAACCCATAGATATTTCTGACACGTACAAAGCTGGGGTCACAATAGCGGGTTCTGTGATTTCGTCATCTAAGTATGTGGTCTATAGCGAGAAGAAACCAATAGCGGCACTCAATTTACACCCTATCAAAATAGGCGAGTTTACCATTCTGGCAAGTCCGGGATTGACTCTTCCAAGTGAGGAAAAGATAAAGAAATTTCTTGCTCTCCTCAGAAAGATAGTTGAGTCGATAGGAGGAAATCCTGATACTGTTAAAGTGATGGTGACTGACGTAACAACAGAGGCGCGTGAACTCCTGCCGAGCTACCCGAATCAAATAGGTTTTAATGTTAATCTTTCGGATAGATCCCCAATCTTCTGGCTAATTATCGTTGCAAGAGAATTCGCTGCATTGAAATATAAACGGCATTTTCCCCATGTCAAGGCAATGACTCTGTACATCGAGAAAGCGTTGTACAACCTCAGGAAAATTGACCCTGACTTCTTCAAAGCGATACAAAAGCAAAACGATTAGAGTACGCTATTCTTCTTCATCCGCAATAGCATCATAAGCACTCTCATTTCTGTACGCTCCACAATTTTCGCAAATAACTTCGTCTTCTGGGTTTTCGTGGCCGCAGTTGTCACAGGGCCAGGTTTCATTCATGGTTTTCTCACTTCCTTTTTCTGAATATCTTTGCTGATTGCATGTCGCAGACAAACTCGTATCCTTGTTCGATTAGTTGTTTTGCTTCTTCTATGGTTTTGGCTACTCTGCAGTGGTATTGGTCTTCTTTCATGGGGATGAGATGGGTGTAGACGAGTGTGTTTTCAAGTCGTTTGTGTCCGAGGAACCATTTTACGTACAGGATGTCTTTTGTTTTGTGGTATAGGTCTGTTGCTTTCCAGTGTCTGAATGATCTGAACGCTATGAGATGTATTCTTGGGTTGCTGAGTCTCGCTGAGAGTCTGTTTCTCATGAGTGCGTAGCATCTGCTGAAACTGTCAAGGTCTTTGGTGGCAAATACTCTGTCGTTTTTCTTCTCCAGTTTGAATAGTCTGCTTAGCAGGTTATCTGATACTGGAAGTGTTCTGGCATTGTGATTCTTGGTGGGTGTTATGTTCACGGTTTTCCTCTCAGTGTCTATGTCTAGCCACTTCAATTTCCATGCTTCTCCACTGTCAGATGCCGTCTCTTTGAGTAACTGCAGAAAAGTAGACATCTTGGCAGACCTTGCATTGCTTATGAGAATGCTGAGTTCCTCTTCTGTCGGCAAAAAGAACGCCTTATCTTCACGGATGAAGCGGGGCTTATCCCAACTCATTTTCTTGAACCGGCCGTAGTAGTCGTATGCGTTTGTCAATAATTCCTTTCTTGCTTCGCTTACAGGATAGGTGCAGATCAGCGTCTTCATCTTTTCTGGATTGTCC
>Ga0307423_1000239_pt1 | contig 36939 bp, 28 predicted proteins | sample SalMarWE160310MG_FD_202154 | JGI IMG/M metagenome (GOLD analysis project Ga0307423, IMG submission 202154) | Salt marsh sediment microbial communities from the Plum Island Ecosystem LTER, Massachusetts, United States - WE1603-10 | ecosystem: Environmental > Aquatic > Marine > Intertidal zone >... | reverse complement strand
AGGTTGCCGTATAGCGCAAAGATCATGGCGCCCAAAAAGGCCACCTCTTTGCGAAAGATCCGGCCTCCTAAAGCATGCAGCAGCAGACAATTCAGAGCCCCGACAAAAGATTGAATCACTTTTACCGACGTCCACTCCAGGCTCAGAAATTTCTTGAGGAAAACCATGAAGTAAAGGTAGAAAGGGCTCAGATCAACCAGCCTTTCCCCGATGCCCTGGCCGCCGGCCAACTTTTCTGCAAAGAAAGGGTACTTCATGAATAGACCGGTATCGTCGATCAGGAAGAGAAAAACGGCTCTTGCGCCGATCGCTGTCAGGAAAAGAACGAGATAGGTCTTATAATCGTTGGAGGATGTTTTGGTAGAGTCCATCGATGGATGGACTTAGCACAAAGGGGCTCTTTTGACCAGATGAACTATGGCTTCCCCATTGAAACCCAAGGCATCTTATGTCATAATACAGATCCTTCCGCGCTTCCCGACGGGGGTCTCCCTGAAAGGCGTTCATCCCCGATTCAGGACAACCAACTGCAAAGGTATGGGACATGAAAATCGGCCTGATGAACAATCCCGTGGCCTCGCCATACGACGAGATCGTCGCTCTTGGAGAGGCGAACTTCGACTTCATCGACCTGACCATTGAAGGGCCCAATGCGCTCAGTCCCCACCCGGACAGGCTTCTTGCTCTGCTGGACGAATACCGCCTGTCCGTTGTCGGTCATACCGACCCCTGTCTTCCATACGCTTACCCGATCCCTTCACTAACCCAGGCCTGTTTCCGGGAACTTGAGCGTTGTGCCAAAATCTTCTCTGCCATAGGCGCAACCATTATGAATATTCACCCCTGCTATTATTGCCCACCCGCCATGAAGAAGGATCTGATTGCGCTGAATATCAGGGTCCTGAAGCCCCTTGCGGAGATGGCCGCGTCTCATGGACTGACCCTGGTTCTTGAAAACTTCAAAGCGCCCTTTAATACGGTAGCCACCTATGCTCAAATCCTGCAAGAGGTTCCCGGACTCCAAATCCATCTCGATATTGGTCACGGAAATATGGGGGGAGACGATGGCGTGACCTTCTGTGAACGCCTGGGAGGGCACATCAGGCATGTCCATTTCTCAGACAACCGGGGCACCCGGGATGATCACCTGCCCCTGGGGGTCGGCAGTGTGGATTGGAAAACCGCGGTCTCTGCGTTAAAATCGATTGGATATGACGGAACCATCACCCTTGAAGTGTTTTGTGACGACAAGGAAACCCTGTTCGACTACCTCAGAATCAGCCGGGATAGGGTGCTGGACTTATGGTCCGAGATACCTGCGTTGATTTGAACATGAGGCCGTTTTGTGATACGAGGAGTAAGGAGGGGTGCAGACCAATCCTTGAACAACCCAAACCAAGAGGAGATGCATCATGAGCCGCATCAAAGTAATGGTCAATGGACTCCCTGGCAACATGTCCGCGAAAGCCGCTGAACACATTTTACGGGATGAGAGACTCCAATTGATTCCCCACGCCTTGAGCGGACCGCAGACCGAGGCCACCGAGACCCGAGTCGGCTCTCAATCCATCAGATTGATCAAGCCCGGAGACAGACAGCAGGCTATCGAAGCGATTAAGGCTTCCGAGGGCGTGGTGATATGCGTCGACTACACCCACCCGAAAACGGTCAATGACAACGCGGCCTTTTACTGTGATCATGGTTTGCCCTTTGTCATGGGCACCACCGGGGGTGACAGGACCCTGCTGGTTGAAACGGTTAAGAAATCACAGACCGCGGCCGTGATCGCTCCCAATATGGCCAAGCAGATCGTGGCCTTCCAGGCCATGATGGAATATGCGGCCGAGACCTTCCCGAATGTGTTCCAAGGCTACCACCTGGAGATCAAGGAGAGCCATCAGCAAGGGAAGGCGGATACCAGCGGCACGGCCAAAGCCATGATCGGCTATTTCAACCGCCTTGGCGTTCCCTTCACCAAGGACCAGATCAAGATGGAAAGAGACCCCAAAGTCCAGCGGTCGGCGTGGGGTATTCCCGAAGCTTATTTGAGTGGGCACGGGTGGCACAATTATGCCCTCACCTCAGAGGACGGCACGGTCTTTTTTCAATTTACCCACAATGTAAACGGCAGGGAGATCTATGCGGCGGGAACCGTGGACGCCATTCACTACCTCGCCCAAAAGATTGATCAGGGGGTCAAGGGACGCGCCTTTACCATGATCGACGTGTTGAAGGGAGTATAACGTGCGCAATGTTCTTGCTCTTGTAATGGCAGGGGGAAAAGGAGAGCGCCTGTATCCCCTGACACGGGACCGCTCCAAGCCTGCGGTGCCTTTTGGGGGTATCTATCGCATCATAGACGTCACGCTCAGCAACTGCATCAATTCCAACATTTACAGAATTCTCGTTCTGCCCCAGTACAAGGCCCAGTCCCTGGTCGAGCACCTGGAAATGGGATGGAACATCTTCAATTATGCCCTGGGCCACTACCTGAGGATCGTGTCGCCCCAGATGCGCATGGGCGAGGAGTGGTACCGGGGGACGGCTGACGCGGTCAGACAGAACCTGTATCTGTTAGAGCGGGAAATGCCGCAACACGTGTTGATCCTTTCCGGTGACCATGTCTATAAGATGGACTACGCACGATTCAGGGCCTATCATGAAGAAAAGGGCGCGGACATCACCGTTTCGCTGATCGAGGTTCCCGCCTCAGAAGCCTACCGGTATGGCGTTGCCGAGGTGGCGCCGGATTACAGGATTGAGAACTTCAGGGAGAAACCCGCATCAGCCGAACCGATGCCCGGCGATCCTCGTTATTGCCTTGCGTCCATGGGCGTTTACATGTTCAAAGCCAAGGTGCTGATTGACCTATTGAAGACCACGGAAGAACACGATTTCGGCAGGCACATCATTCCGCGGGCACTCGAAAAATACTCCCTCTATGCTTTTCCGTACAAGAAAAAGAATTGTATCGAAGATTTCGTGTACGCCATCAAGGAGGACGGCAGTCGGGAACGGGTCCTTCAACAGTGCGTGCAGGATTCGTCTTACTGGCGTGATGTCGGCGATCTGGATGCTTACTGGAACGCAAATATGGATCTGACGGGTGTCGCGCCCATTTTCAATTTGTATGGCAGCAGGTGGCCCATCAGGACGTTTCAAATGCCCTATCCGCCGGTCAAAACAATCTTTCGTGACACAGCGTCGAATCGAACGGGCATGGCCTTAGACTCCCTTGTGTCACACGGCTCAATTATCAGCGGCGGGATTGTGAAGAGTTCGGTGCTCTCTTACAACGTTCTTGTCAATAGCTGGTCAGAGGTCTGCGAATCGGTGATCATGTCTGATGTGGAAATCGGCAGGCATTGCAGGATTATGAAGGCGATTATCGACAAAAATAACCGCATCCCCCCCGGCACGGCGATCGGATACGATCCGGAAGAAGACCGCAAGAAGTTCACGGTCACGCCCCGAGGCATTGTGGTGATTGGAAAAGGAACCTTTACGTAAAACCCTTTCTCTTACTCGGTTTTCTCCCCAGCCCCCACGTGCTTCTTATCAAAATCAGTGAGCCACTGCTGGATCTTGGTCATCTCTTGACTGATTTCCTTGGACTTTTCCGGGTTGTACTCCTTGGCTTTTTGCAGATGGCCCTCTAAAGCCTCCCGATAAAGTTCCGCGAGCTGCTTCTCCCCGGTCTGGATCTTGTCGGTTGCCAGAGCATACTCCACCGCAGCAAGTCTTTTCATAAGCACATCCTTCTGAAGATCCGTCGAGATCAGAGGAATCGCCTGGGTGAGGTACTTCCTGGCCGCCTCAAACTCGGGCAGCGTCCCTTTGTTCAGGGCAAGATCAGCCTTGCCAAGGAGGACCAGGAATTCGATACTGTTCAACCGCATCCTGATGGCTTCTTTCGCAGACTCAGACTGGGCATAACGGGAAGCCTGGGTCAAGTAAGACTTCACGGCTCTTATATCCGGTGTTTCACCGGTGTTGAGGATCTCATCGGCCCGCCTGACAAAGTAATCGGCAAGAATCCCGAAGGCATCTTCCCTGCTGTACACCTTTTTCTTGGGAATCGATTCGAAAAGCATGGCATCAGAGAAACTCGCCACAAGCCGTTCACCCATGGGCGCAAACCTTCCCTGCCACAGCTCAACCATCTGTTCATTCTGCCTGAAGTAGAAGCTGTTTGAATTCGAAAGACTGGCCAACAGCAGAATGGCAACGAGAAGGCCAAAACCGAAAATGGCATACTTGATTGTCTTGTCCTTGGGCTCTTGCGGCGGGGGCGTATAGGATGGCGCCGAAGGTGATTCGGTCACAGTCTTGGGCGCTTCCGCAGCCGCTTTTCCTTCAGCCCCCTTGGCTGGTTCACCGTCAAAACGCTTTAAAAGGAGTTCCTTGATTTTCCCGTCCTGTTCGCTCTTCATCGCTTCGGTCTCCTCCTCGGGCAATTTCCGGTCTTCTATCGTGCCCTTCTTTCTTTTTCTTAAATCGCTCAGTCGCTGCCACACAGCAGGAGAAACCGGCGTTCCTTTCTCCAAGCCTTTGAGGCCGCTGTCTTTATAGGCTTTTAACCATTTGTAGTAAGTTGACTTGGATACGCCCAGCTCTTTGAGGGTCGTCTTGACTGCAGCGGACGAAGCCTCTACCGCATCAAGAATCGCCTTCTTTCTCTCGGCTTCCGCCGCTGCCCCCGTCGCCTTTGCTTTTGGGGGCTTTTTTTGAGTTGGTGTCAGAAGACTCTTTCGGCCCACAAGCAGCTTGACTCCTTACGCTCTCCGCTCCAGCAAAACTTGACGGCTTCGCAAAAAGTCCAACTTCTGCGTTGCACTGCATCCTTCGTCACTGCGACGTACTGTAAGTACGCCTCATTCCTCAGGACTTGTGCGCCTTGAATTTGGACTTTTATACTTTGCCGTCAAATTTGGACTTTTCACGCATCCCCTAAATTTTGGCTATATACAAGATTCCGCCTCGTTTGTAAAGCCATTTCTGGTGGCTATTTGAGGATTTCCTCCGTCAAGAAAAGGTAATCCGCCGCCCCCGGGCTGGAGCGCCGGTAAAAAACCACCGGCTTTCCATAGTAGGCACTCTCAGCCACCGTCGTGTTCATCCGAACCACCGTGTCAAAAACCTTGCCCTGAAGGCGCTTATCGGATCTTAAATCGTCGAGAACCTGTTTTGATATTTTCGTCCTCTGGTCGAAAAGGGTGGCTACCACACCCAGAATCCGAATGTGCGGATTCACGCCTTCTTTGATGATCGAAATGGTCTCGAGAAGTGAATCGAGGGCACCGTATGCATAAGGGTGAGTCTGGCACGGCACCAGTATCTCTCGGGCAAAGGCAAGGACGTTGACCGTCAAAACAGACAGGCTCGGCGGCGTATCAACGAGTATGAAGTCATAGTCAGGAAGCACCGGCGCCAGGGCCTCTTTGAGTCGGTTCTCCCGACCCGGCTCATCGACGAGCTCGACTTCGAGTCCCGACAAATCCACATGGGAGGGAAGGAGATCGAGATGCTCCCAGCCCGTATTGACAATGGCGGATCGGGCAGAAACCGGCTCAGGAAGTTTGATCACATCATAGATCGACGGACGATCCCCGTCCTGGCGAACACCCAGGCCTTTGGTGGCATTGGACTGGGGATCCATATCCACAATCAAGACCGACTTTCCCTTCAGGGAGAGTCCCGCGCCCAAATTAATCACGGTTACGGTTTTGCCGACCCCCCCTTTTTCGTTCACCGCTGCAATGATCCGTGCCGTCCGACGTGCTGCCATAACCACCTCCGTCACAGGCCGATCCCCTGCCTTAGAAGCCCCTCGGTCTGCCTGATCCTGTCAAGCAAAACAGCCACAGGCTTCTCAAGAGAGGCAAGTTCTTTAACCGTCTCGTCCCTTGCCGAACGCTGGGTTTCGATCAGGCCGGTCATATCAGACAGGCTCCCCGTGAACCCTCGCATCCGATCCACGAGGGATTCATACAGGCTGCCCGACACGGCATCGGCCAGTTTGAACAAATACTGAAACTTGAGGTTTTCTTTGTAGTCTGCAAAATGGGCGGTGACGGCCTCTCTGAGTTCTTCCCTGATGCGCCCCACGCTCTCCTCTAACGCCCGGAGGGCGGCCGCCTGCTTGTTTCCGGACTCTTTTTTCAACAGTCTCTTCACCGCCCCCAAGGTATTGTAGAATCCCACCCTGAGGACCGCCTCCGCTTTGATTCGACCCGAATACCTCATGGCTGTCGCCAGGGGGGGCATTCTCAGTCGCACATCGCCCTTAACCAGGACAATGTCAGGCGTCTGGACGGGCCTGAAAGGACGCTGGGGAAGCCTGATTCCCAGTTTTTCCGCGGTCTCCTGGTACTGATTGAGCGCATCCTGAATCATCAGGCCGTAAGGGCCCGACACCTGATCAAAAACGTCACTAATCTTCTCTTCGGCATGGCGTACGAAATCGACGAGTCTGGGATTGATCGACTCGGCCATATAACGATTTGTGGCCTCCCGAAGGGTCTGAAACAGCCGATACAGGGCAGACAGAAAACCACCCGTCTCCAAATCCTGTTCGTAGTCTTTCGCGGAAATGTTATAGCTGTCTACAAATCGAATGATATCCTGAACGGTATCGCCGTACTCGAGATCAAAAAAACGCTCGACGTCATCCGACAGGTCTTTTTTCAATTTTCGGGTCGTCCCGTCCAGGGTGTCCTTGATCACCATGGTCACCTGGTCTGAGGCCTTCCGCCTTCTTTCCATCTCGGCGCAGGCCTCCCGAACCTCTCCAACATCCTTGCGAAGCACGTCATGATTGATCCGAACCCAGTCTTCGACGCTGGCAGCCACGGCCAGAAGGCGTTCTATGTTGGTCTGGAAAAGCAAGTGAAAACGGTTGGAGGATATCTTGTGGACGAGGGTTTTCACAAAGCGGTCTGTCTCCGCATCTGAAAATGCCGCCATGTCCACTTCTTCCTGCCATTGCTCAAGACGAAGCCGCTCTTTTCGCGGGAGTTCGCCGCCATTCCGCCCAACACTCCTGAAAAGATTGTACAGGGCGGACAGGGAAAATATTTTCGGGCCTTGCAGGATCATGCTGAGTTCCTCATCCACCCGACGGATGAGTTTTCTCAAGTCTGACAAATTCGCGTGTTCACTGAAATCGCAATTAACCACAAAGAAGATGTTTTTCACCAGCCCCATTTTCTTGATAATATTAAGGAACCTGATATCCGCCTGCCGCAAGCCCGTGCGACTGCTGACCACGTAGATGATGAGGTGGGCTTGCAGGAGATAGTCCTGGATCATGGCCAGGTGCAAGGGGTTGGGAGAATCGCTTCCCTGACAATCGGCAATCTCCACATTTTCGCCAAAATCCTGAGGGGCGACCAGGGTCAGGAGGATATCTTTCAAATAGACCGCCAGGGCCTCTTCGCCGACAAAATCCTTCTGCCTCGCAAAGGTCTCTCCCTCAAGAATGTGGAAACCCGATTCAAAGGACACAAGCTCTTTGACGCGGTCGTATCCTTTCACATAAGCCATCATGAGCACGCTGTTGGCGTCCCGGGTATCCTGTGAAATGAGTTGCTCCGCGTTCAGGGCGGCAAGGTTCTGTTGGAGCTGAATCCGGTCCCGTTCCCGGTTGATGTCGAAACCCCCGTCCTCGATCTCAGAATTACCCGCAGAGAACAGGACCAATGCATGGTTGATCTCGGCATTGATCTCGTCCCAGGTCTTGAATTCAAGTCTGGCTCTCATCACGTCGCCCGGGTGGATCCGCGTCACGATGGACGTGACGACCCCGGCACCTCTCTTGACGTAGTCACCGCCAAACAGGCTGTTGACCAGGGTGCTTTTGCCTGACTTGATCGAACCCACGACGGCCACGCGAACCACCTCTTCGGTCAACTGCCTCTGAACGCGGCTTATCGTGCCTTGCCAGGCTTCGAGGGGATCGTGCGAGAGGCCATTGATCGATGCTGCCTTCTGAATAATCGCACGAAGGTCCTGGTTGATATCGAGTGCGTTGTTTTTCAGTTTGTTGTAGGTTTCCACGGGCTTCCGGTCTAACCCAGCATTTCGGCAATGCTGACCGTCCGCTCCGTCAGCATGTGAACATATCCACCCATTTCATTATCATACCAACCGTACACAACCACCTTGGTTACGGGAACGTCGATGACGGTTCGTGCCAGGCACGCACCCACTTCCTCCGTATAACCGGGAAGACGCTTGAGGTCGATGGATATGGTGGCTGTTCGGGTCTGGGTTTCACTTCCCTCGATAATGGCTGTCGCCAAGGGATGACCGACGATGTCCAAAGACACGCCCTGCTCGTCGGAGTATTGCAGATATCCCTTCTGGTTTTTTGCAGCAGCATCTTTGTATATCTTGTTGATGAGATCGCGATTGGTGGACTCCTGCTCAGCATCGTCCTGGAAATCGATAGCCAGGATGATCAGCGAACCCGTTGAGGTGGGTATCCGGACCGATTCGGCCACAAAGCCGATTTGCTTCATCTCGGGTATGACAAGCGCCAATGCCTTGGCCGCCCCCGTGGTGGTCAATATAATGTTGTTCAGGACGCTCCTGTTGCGGCGCAAATCGGTTGCCCCTGCCTTGGGCGGCCGATCCAGTACGACCTGGCTGCCCGTTATGGCGTGCACCGTGGCCATGGAGGCGGTCAAGATCCTGTCCAGACCAAAGTGGTCCAACAGGGGCTTGATCATGTAGGCCAGGCAGTTGGTCGTACAGGAGGCGTTGGATATGATGTTATGAACACCGGGGTCGTATTCATGCTCGTTGATACCCATGACCGTCGTGATGATATCCGTGGGCATCGGCGCACTTTTGTCTTTGACCTTGAAGGGCGCGGTTATAACCACCTTTTGGGCGCCTGCCGCCAAATGCCCGCGAACAGACCCGCCTGGGGCGTCCGCCGGTTTCGTCGGGTCCAAGAATTGACCGGTCGATTCCACGACCACCTTAACGCCGTGGGACTTCCAGGGAATATCTTTAGGATTGCGAGCTTCACGCAAAAACGTCGCCCGGACACCGTCGATGACCATGGAACCCGCCTTGTCATCCAGATTCTCAATCAATCGCTCGGACTTGTATCCGTAGAGATAGTTGTGAATCGTGCCATAAGTGGAATCCTTCTCAATGTACCGGGCAATATCATCGAGACCGGTGCCTACCGGACGACCGGTGTTTACGATGATCTCCGAGAAACTCTTTCGCCCGATATGCTGCCACATGGAGAGTTTACCAATACGTCCCAAACCATTGATTCCAAGCTTTCCACCTTTCATAAGCCCCTCCCCCTCCTGTCTCACATTTTGATTTCAGACTCTGACTTTTTCGCCGCCAAATTTACAGCTTTTTACTTTGCCGCCTAATTTGGACTTTTTACGAGTCCATCAACATTAGGGTTTATTCCGTGCCGACCTTCAGCAACCATACCGCTGTAGCCGTTTCTATACTCAAGAAGTCTCCACATCGCAAGGACTTTCCTGTGATGAGATTGCGTTGCGGCCGCATGAATTTCTTTGGGGATCGCCCTAAAAATCCACCCGCGCCCCCCTTTCCTGCTTGATTTTTCGGACCATTGCAAATACTTTGAACGGAAACCAGCCACTTATCGTGGTTCTCATAAATACGTTCTCTGACTCTTGGTTCAAACGCCTCTTTCATAACGGAACATCATTATGAGAACCACTTAAGCGCTCAGCACACAAAGCCAGAGGTTGCAATTGCCCCCGTATATCACGTTGCCCGCTCTATCATTCCTGATCTGCGCCGGCATAACCCCCTTTGTGAAGGCCGGGGCGTTGCGATTCGGCTGGGTGGCTGTCCCGAGCAAAGATCGCTGGCACACCAAACCCACGGCCATGCTGGGTGGTATCGGGATATATGCCGCGGCCGCCATACCGCTGCTCTGGCAGGCCGATTTCGGCTCTCTGATCAAATATGCGCTGGTCCATTCCAACGGCGCTTCTCCTCCGTCCAGCATCGCTGTGGTATGGCTGGGCATGACCGTCCTCTTTGTCCTCGGCCTTCTGGATGACTTTTTCCGCTTTCGACCCCAGAACAAGCTGATCGTCCAGATCATGGTCGCGTCCATGGTCGCATTTCTGGGCTACCGGCTTCAATGGGCCGAATCCCTCACCGGCGATACCATCCTCACGATCGTCTGGCTTGTCGGGATCACCAATGCTGTCAACCTCATAGACAATATGGACGGCCTGTGTGCAGGCATAACCGCCATTGCCGCAGTTTTTTTCTCCATCGTCTATGCGTCCGAAGGTGCTTCGCAGCAGCTCAGCGTCGCCTTGGTTCTCCTCGGTGCCGCGGCCGCCTTCCTGATCTACAACTTCCAGCCGGCCTCCATTTTCATGGGCGATTCCGGGAGTCTTCCATTGGGCTTTGCCCTGGCCATGCTGTGTCTCCATCCTGCCACGAGACCCGTTCAGGCGACGGTGTCTCTTTTTGCCGTTCCGGTTCTTATCCTCATGGTCCCGATCTTTGACACCACGATGGTCACAATCATCCGTCTTCTAAGCCGTCGAAAGCCTTCTACCGGGGGCCGGGACCACACCTCCCATCGTTTGGTCCTCATGGGTTTTCATGAAAGGGGGGCTGTCCTCGTCTTATACGGCACAGCGATCCTGTCCGGACTGGCCGCCCTCTTTGTTCAACAACACGATTCACTGGCTGCGCCGACCGTGCTCATCCCCCTTCTGTTGTCGTTCATCCTCCTGGGAATTTACCTGGCCCAGCTCAGGGTCTATCCACAAGGAGAACTCTCTGTTCTTCGAGAAGGCCGTTTTACGCCGATCATATTTAAAATCACCTTTAAGCGTCAGCTTTTTCATGTGCTCCTGGATCTCGTGCTAGTTGCTTTTGCTTACTATCTATCTTATCGTCTGCGTTTCGGCTTTGGCCGTGAGTTCAGTTTCTACTTCAAGGTCTTCCTGAAATCGCTACCGGCCATCATTATTTGCAAGTTTGTCGCTTTTTTTGCCCTGGGCATTTACCGGGGCATGTGGCGCTACATAGGACTCAACGACGTCTTCGTGTGTCTTAAGGCGAGCTTGCTGGGATCCCTTCTCAGTCTGGCGCTCGTCACTTACATCTATCGATTCGTCTACTTCTCCAAGGGTGTTTTTCTGATCGACTGGTTCTTGACCAGTGCTTTTCTGCTGGGGTCCCGGGCCTCTTTTCGTTCCTTCAGAGAATTCATGAAGCACCGGGCCTTAAAGGGAGACCATGTGCTGATCTACGGAGCCGGACACGGCGGACAGGTTCTGCTGAAAGAAATCCTGGACAATAGCCGCCTGGGCGTGAAGCCTGTGGGATTCATCGATGATGATACCACCAAGGTTGGAAAGCGGCTTTATGGGTATCCGGTGATGGGCACCGGCGCGGATCTCGAAAACATCGTCGAAAAGGGGTCGATCCACGGGCTGATCATTTCATGCCGGGACATGGCCCCGGAACAGCGGGAACGGCTCATGACGCTGTGCCGTTCAAAAGGCATTTTCCTGAGGCAATTCATCGTCCATGTTGAAGACGTGGCTCTGGACGAGGAGCCGTTGTGAACCGCTTGCCGGCGTGATAGAATACGGGGGCAAAGATGGAATATTGGAATACTGGAATCATGGAATAATGGGTTTTAGCATGGTCGTTTTCTATACTGATTCTCAAAGATATGTTCCGATTGGCGAGAGCTTCCGGGCGGCGAGTAGATTCACTGAACGAAGGCCTACAGCCATTTTCTGCAGCAGAATTTGCACACCTACTCAAGGCATTGGAGGCCGAAGTGAAGAGAATGTGCTCGTCGCCTGATATCATTGCGCTTTAGATTCAACAACTTCTGTATAATGGAACGTTATTCTGAAAATCAGTATAAAATTCCCAATTTTCCAGTGATCCTGGTTTTTGTTTCGGCGCCAAACCGAAGGGATGTAAGTGCCTGTGTTGAACGCAACCATGCAACATGAAGACCACAACGCCCTCATCCTGGGCATCGACACCTCGTGTGATGAGACGGCAGCGGCAGTCGTCTCAGGTGGGAAGAAGATCCTGTCCAGCGTGGTGTCGTCCCAGGTGGCCACCCATCACCCTTACGGCGGCGTGGTGCCGGAGCTGGCATCGCGGGGTCATATCGAAAAAATCGTCCCTGTTGTGCAAAAAGCGCTGGAACTGGCAGGGGTCGGCGAGGGGGCTCTTGACGGCGTGGCTGTTACCTGTGGACCCGGGTTGGTAGGCGCGCTCCTGGTGGGGCTTTCCTTTGCCAAGGCTTTTGCTTATGCCAAAGGCCTTCCTCTCACCGGGGTCAACCACTTGCATGGTCATATTGCCGCAGTTTACCTGTTACCGGACCCGCCGCCCTTCCCTTTTGTGACACTTCTGGCTTCCGGGGGACACACGAATCTTTATTACGTGGGAGGTCCCATGGATTTTGAACATATGGGTCAAACAAGGGACGACGCGGCAGGTGAAGCCTTCGACAAGGTCGCAAAAATCCTGGGCCTGGGGTATCCTGGAGGAACCGTCCTTGACCGGCTTGCCCGGCAAGGCGATTGGCAGCGAATTCGGTTCCCAAGAGCCTTTCTTGACAAGACCCCGTTTGATTTCAGTTTCAGCGGCATCAAGACGGCTGTGGCACGTTATGTAAGAGACCACCGTGTTAACGGGAAGGATATCCCCGACATTGCAGCCGGTTTCCAGGAAGCCGTGGTGGAGGTGCTCGTCGAAAAGGCCATCTCGGCTTCACGGGCAAAAGACTGTGACCATCTGGCTCTCGTCGGCGGCGTGGCATGCAACAGCCGGCTTCGGGAGCTGATGCAAGGCACCGCAGAAGCGGCCGGCATTGCGGTTCACATCCCCGACCCTGAGTTATGCACCGATAATGCGGCGATGATTGCGGCCATGGGACACCACCAGCTGCGTGCCGGGGACACCGCGCCACTCGACCTGGATGCCTACTCCAAGACAACGCATTCCGGTCGCCTGGGTGTTGTTCGATGAAGAAAGGAGCTATAATATGAAAGCCCTGGTCCTTTCCGGCGGCAAGGGAACGAGACTCAGACCGCTGACCCACACCATGCCCAAACAGCTTGTGCCGGTAGCGAACGAACCGATCCTGGGATACGTCTTTCGGCACATACAGGATGCGGGTATCAAGGAGGTGGGTGTCGTTGTGTCACCCGAGACGGGAAACGATGTCCGCCGCTTCCTGGGCAAGGGGAACCGATGGCGGGTGCGAATTACTTACATCCTTCAGGCAGAGCCCCTGGGGTTGGCCCATGCGGTCAAGATCGCCCGCCCCTTTCTCGGCGATTCAGCGTTTGTCATGTATCTGGGGGACAACCTGCTTGCTCAAGGGATCCGGGAATTCACGGAGGCTTTTCATGCCGCAGCCCTTGATGCACTCATATTCTTGAAAGAGGTCGAAAACCCGCAGGCCTTCGGCGTCGCCGTGTTAAACAAAAAAGGCGACGTCATAAAGCTCATAGAAAAACCTAAAAAGCCGCCATCCAACCTGGCCCTTGTGGGCGTTTATTTTTTCTCTCCCAAGATCCACGAGGCGATTGACCGGATCCGGCCTTCAGCGCGGGGGGAACTTGAAATCACGGACGCCATTCAGGCCCTGATGCGAGGCGGCGGCTCGGTCCGGGGTCAGATTCTCAAAGAATGGTGGCTCGATACAGGAAAGAAGGATGATTTTCTGGCAGCCAACACCGTGGTGCTGGATGACTACATCAAGCGGGATGTACAGGGAAGTGTCGACAGTAAAAGCAAAGTTTCCGGGCGCGTGAGGATTGACAAGACGGCCAAGATCGTCAACAGCAGCATCCGGGGGCCGGTCGTGATTGGAAAGCGGTGTAAGATCGTGGATGCTTTTATCGGACCTTATACGACGATCGGTCATGGAACCCGTGTCATCAATTCAGCCATTGAGCATTCGGTCATCCTCGACAAGTGCAGCATCGAAAACATCACCCGGCTCGAAGACAGCCTCATCGGCCGGGAAGCCAGGGTGGTCCATGTAAAGAACCACAGCCACGCCCTGCGTTTGATGATCGGAGCCAACAATGTCGTGGAGGTTTAGAGCGTCGAAAGGATTTGTCTCTCACAGAGGCCACAGAGACTAAGAGTTTTCTCTGCGACCTTAGCGCCTTTGCGGTGCGTGTTTCTTGACTACAGAAGGAACGGACATTGAACAAAGCCATACTCATCACCGGCGGCTGCGGGTTCATAGGATCCAATTTCATCCATTTCATGCGCAGGACCCGGCCGGACCTCGGGCTGATCAATCTGGACAAGCTTTCCTATGCAGGCAATCCCGCCAATCTGAAGGACCTGGAAGGAGATCCCCATTACCGTTTCGTTCATGGTGATATTACTGATGACAGCCTGATTCGGGCCGTGCTCGCAGAAGACCCTGTCCAGACCATCGTCCACTTTGCTGCAGAGTCTCACGTGGACCGGTCCATCCTCGAAGCCGGGCGTTTTGTCCAAACGAATGTCGTAGGCACGCAGGTTCTTCTGGAAAGCGCAAGACAGTATTGGAAACAGAGCCTGGGAGGGGACCCGGGTTTTCGATTTGTTCATATATCCACCGACGAAATCTACGGGACGCTGGGAGAAGATGGATCCTTTTCTGAGGAGAACCCTTTCCGCCCAAACTCGCCCTATGCCGCCACAAAAGCGTCTGCCGATCTGCTCGTGCGGGCATACTTCGAGACCTACGGGCTCCCTGCGGTGACCGTGAGGCCTTCCAATAACTACGGCCCTTATCAATTTCCGGAAAAATTCATCCCGCTTATGGTGACCAACCTCATTGAAGACAAGCCGGTCCCGATTTACGGGCAGGGGTTGAACGTGCGGGACTGGATCTTTGTGGAAGACACCTGCCGCGCCGTGGACACGGTCATGGCCCGGGGAAAACCGGGAGAAGCATACAACGCGGGCGGAGCCTCTGAAAAACGCAATATCGATGTGGCCCGGGAAGTCCTGGCGCTGTTCCGGAAGAAGGAATCGTATCTTACGTTCGTCCCGGACCGGCCCGGGCATGATTTGCGATATGCCTTGAACAACGAGAAAATCAGGACCCATCTGGGCTGGCAACCGAGTGTCGACTTCCGCGAAGGGCTTGAGAAGACCGTCGCCTGGTACCAGGCCAATGCGTGGTGGTGGCAACCCCTTAAGGAAAGATTGTCAAGGGAGAGCAAAGGGTTCTGGAGCGAAAAATGAAAATTGTGGTCGCAGGCGAAAAAGGTATGTTGGCCCGGGACCTGATCCCCATGTTGGCACAGGATCACGAAGTCATTTGCCCCGGCGAAAACCGACTGGACATTACTGATGAAAAGCGGGTTCTTGATTTCATCGGAAGCACAAAACCGGATGTTGTCATCAACTGCGCAGCTTACAACCAGGTTGATCAGGCCGAAACGGGCCGTGAGGCGGCCTTTCGCGTCAATGCGCACGGCGTTCAACACCTGGCCGTTGCGTGCCACAGGTTCGGAAGCGTGCTTTGTCACTTCGGCACGGACTATGTTTTTGACGGAAAAAACGCCCGACCCTATCGACCGGACGATGAACCGAATCCGATCAGTGTTTATGGAGAATCCAAGCGAGCCGGTGAGGTCTACGTCCAGTCGATTCTGCCGCAGCATTACTACCTCATCCGCACCAGCTCCCTTTATGGCAAGCATGGCAGCAATTTTGTGTATACGGTCCTGCGCCTTGCTGAAAGCAATGAGGTTCTGACCGTTGTGGATGATCAGATCATGTCGCCGACGTGGACCGTGAATCTGGCCCGGGGCGTTCTCGCGTTGATCGAATCCGGCAATTTCGGCACGTACCACCTCACGGACAAAACCGGCATCGGCATCACGTGGTTTCAATTTGCAAAAGAAATCCTCGCAGTCAAAGGACTCGATAACAAGGTCCAGCCGGTGACCAGTGAGCAATTCCGGCGCCCGGCCAGGCGGCCTCTTTACTCGGTTCTCGACACGACCCTCTTTACCCAACGCACCGGCTACGAACCCATGCCCTGGAAGGAATCATTGAAACGTTTTTTGGATTCGCTTTGATTAACCGGACCGTTTTCCTCACCTCCCCGTTCCGCACAGGGGGATATGCGGCGGTTGGCAGAATGAATCATCATGGAAGCGTCAGGTCTCTTGTGGAAAAGGCTCAATAATGGTAACGCAACTGGGCAATGTGGATGGCGTTGGAGGTAACTTTATAAACGATTCTGTGCTCATCGTTTATTCGGCGGGACCAGTATCCTGAAAGGGCGTGCTTCAGAGGCTCCGGCTTGCCGGTTCCTTCAAATGGACTGCGCTTGATCTCTTTGATGAGCGTGTTGATTCGCAGGAGGATTTTCCTATCGGTCTTTTGCCAGTACAGATAATCCTCCCAGGCATGGTCGGAAAATATCAGCTTCAAGCGAAAAGCTCCCTTTCGCTTCCTTTTCCTTCTCCGAGCTGGACTATGGATTCGATTAAACGCCTCGTGTTTTTCGATGAACGGAGCAGATAGGCAGTTTCCTCGAGAGCTTCATAGTCATCAAGGGACATCATGACCACGGACTCAGTTTGTTTACGCGTAATGATCACGGGAGCATGGTCTTTACAAACATTTTCCATCGTTTTCGCAAGGTTTTGCCGTGCGGCGGTATAAGTAATGGCTTTCATCACACACCTCCTGTACGGGTTAATGTACAGGTCGGATGGTCCGTTGTCAAGATGGAATTTATGCTCAAACCCGTTTCGTACCCTGTGACCGGGTTAAGGGATTGTCTGTTTTCGCTCCGGGCCGGAATATGGTGAGAACTCGTCCCGTGGGTTCAGAGCGACGCCTCAACCGCAGGGCCGATGAAAGGAGATTGCTTTATGCCAGGACATGAGTCCTATGCCGGAAAAGAAGTACTTATCACAGGGGGCCTCGGCTTCCTCGGAAGCAACCTGGCCATCCGACTCGTGGAACTTGGAGCCTTCGTGACATTATATGACGGCCTCATTTCCGGTCTCGGTGGGAATTTTTTTAACATAGACCCCATCAAAGACAGGGTCAATCTCGCCGTCGCCGACGTCGGGGATCGCTGGGCCATGGATCGGCACGTAGGCTATCAGGATATCATTTTCAATATCGGCATGCACTCCTCTCATCTCGATTCAATGATCGATCCTGTTTTTGACATCGAGACAAATGTCGTGCCGCAGATCTATTTTCTCGAATCGGTCCGTCAATACAATCCCGAAGTGCGGGTCGTCTACATCGGGAGTCGGGCACAATTCGGCCGGGTGGAAGAGCCTCCCATCACCGAAAGAAGTCCTCTTAACCCCATGGATATCTACGCGGCGTCAAAACAGGCCGTAGAATGGTACCATATGTTGTACAATAAGATTTGCGGTCTTCGCGCCACGTCGCTCCGTTTAGGCAACACCTATGGGCCGCGCCATCAGATGAAGCATGCCAAATACGGCGTCCAGAACTACCTCATGCGTCTTGCCCTTGATAATCAGGAAATCGAGATCTATGGAGACGGAAGCCAGACGCGGGAACTTCTGTACGTCGATGATGTGATCGAATCTCTTTTGCTGCTGGGAGAAAATGAGCAGTGCATTGGCGAAGTGTATGCCATAGGCACTGAAGAGCGGGTTTCTTTTCTGGATTTGGTCAAAGAAATCATCAGAGCCTGCGGAAGCGGTAGTTACACCCATGCGCCCTGGCCCGAGGACCGGAAGGCCATTGAGGTGGGTGATGTCATCACCGATTTCACCAAGCTCACCGCCCACACGGGCTGGATGCCTTCAACGACCCTGTCCGACGGTCTCAAGAAGACCGCCGAGTACTATCGACGGTTCAAGCAGCATTACTGGTAGAGTGAACTAAAGTGACTAAAGTGAGCTAAAGTGTCTAAAGTGAAAAAGTAGTCGTAGGATCGATCACGACTCGACTGAGCTCGCCGAAGTCCGTATCGACACAAAGGCGGGCGGGGATTAACCCATCAAACCAATCAAACGGTTTCAGTCATCCCTGATCCCTGACCCCCGAGCCCTGCCGTCCGAAGCCCGTCACAGACTGTGACCAAACGATAGGGCGTTCTTGTTGATGCTGAAACGCAGCTGCTGTTGGACCAGATCAAGACCCTTGTCGGTAAATGGAAGGCAGAGCAGGCTCGAATCTTTGACTGTGAAGTCCACCCCTGGCAGCAAAGGAAAGGTCCTCTTCTTGGTGTAGGTCGCGTTGGCCAGGATGAGCTTCAGACTCTGGATCGCCTCACTGCAAGGCAGGGTTACGGGATAGAGGTTTTGGTCCGGCAGGCCTTCTTTTGCGGCAAAATCTTTTTGTGCGACCGTGAGCTGGGTTGCGACACGCAGAAAAACCTGAGGCCAGATTTTGAATGCGGGACTCCAGAAGCTCATATCCGACGTCTCCCAGTCTTTTTGGATCACTCTCGGCTGGTTTGTGACTCGCAGGAAATCGGCATAGGAATTGATTGGAATTCCGGAAATTTTGACTGCAAATTTCCAGAAGGGTAGATAGACCGTCTTCCGGTCCTCACCGGAAACCGTCTCCGTCCTTATTTCGGAGAACTTGCCCTCCATAGCCTCCCACGCGGAACTGCAGTGGCGGCAGGTCAGGACCGCGCTGTCCCTCTCGCCATCAAGATTCCAGCCGCACCGGGGACACAGAGTTCCCATGAAGAAAAGCCGCCATCCGGGTTGGTACTCAACGGCCGATGAAAAGACGTCAGCTTCCCGTATCGACGCCATGAGTGGTTTCCTGGTAATGCCGTCAAAGGCTCGCCCATTGTCCATGAACAGCGGCAGGTAGATCAGGTTAATGACGTCACCAATGCAGGCCTGGTGGAAAAGTTTCAGGGTCCCGGACCTCGATGCCTGTTTGGCAACACTCTTCAGCACGTCTTCCCTGGTGAGAGAGAGAGGCAAGAACCTCCCCCGGGTATCGGGCGTGAGGAATGAGAGCTTCAGAACCTGGGATCTGACGCCCAGAGATATGGGAAGGCCCTTAATCGGTATGCCGACCTTGGTGATGTCCAGGACACGGTTGGTGATCCCCTGGCCGTGACAGCTGTAGACAGCGCCTTTGAAGCGAAGGTAGGGCGCGTAGACGATCTCCTTGTCAGGCGCCTTGTTGGGAAGAATAAAACGGAAGTAGTCCCGGGCGAAAAGAAAGCTCTTGACCCGGCAATAGGGGCAACGAAGCAGGCGATCCGTCTCTTGAAGCTCGCTGGGCGCTCCGCACTGGGGACACGCTTGCTGTATGGTGAAGGCCATTGTGTTCTATGCTCATCAGGGTTTCAGCGATTCCCCGCACTGATTACAAAAATCAGAGCCAGGCATGTTTTCATTCTTGCAGTGGGGGCAGACCCTGGGTTGTGGCTTCTCGTCCGCCGGATGCCCGCATTTGGAGCAAAACTTGGCATTCGGGGGCAGGTTTTTTCCGCAATGGGCACACTGGTTGAAAACGAGTTGCTGGTGGCCGCAATGAGGGCAAAACTTGGCCTCTTTTTGAATGGGAAGGCCACAGTCGGGACAAGTCATCTCCTGAGGCGCAGAAGCGGCCCCGCCGTCTTTAGGTCTGAACATGTCGGCAAACATGGCCGGCATCATAAAGCCCATCCCCATGCCCAGACCGGAGGCTGCTTCCCCGGTCGACCCCGCAGCCTTTTCCATGGCCATGGCGGCCTTCATCTTGACCAGTCTGTCCAAATCCTGAATCACGTTCAAGCGGCTTTTGTCGTCAATGGTCTCTTGGACTTCCGGCGGTGGCGTTATAGAACCGATATACAGCTGGGTCAGCGCCAATCCGAAATGGCTCAGGTCTTTTTGCAGGCGTGTGCGCAGCCCCACTGAGAGTTCATCGTAACGGCCCGGAAGGTTAAGAATACTGTCCAGGTGCTCGCCGAGATGATCGTTGAACCGGGAGACAATCACGCGTCCGATATACTCCTCAATCTCCTCTGTCGTGTATCGGCCCATCGTCCCGACCAGGGTATTGATGAAAAGCACCGGCTGGACCACCTGAATATTGAACACGCCGTGGGCGCGAAGCCGGATGAGGCCCAGCTCCGAGTCCTTAAACGCCACCGGGTCCCGGGTTCCCCATTTGAGGTTGGGAAAGACCTTCATGTTGACCAGGTAGACCTCGGCGCGAAGCGGGCTTGTCATAGCCCAGGGGATGGCCAGGATTTTGGTCAGGATCGGCACGTTGCCGGTGACAAGCGTATGACGGCCCGGACCAAACGCGTCGCAGGCCTTCCCTTTGTAAAACAGGACACCGACCTGGCTCTCACGAACCGTGAGCTGCGCCCCCAACTTAATCTCCCCCGAGCCGCCTTCCGGAATTCTGTGGACGAGTTCGCGACCGGTTTCGTCAAACCATTCGATGACCTCCAGGAAAATGATATTGTTCTTGCCCATGTCGTCCCTCCTTGCCGGCTGTTCAAACAACCCCGCCTGTGATCTGTTGAAGATTGAGTGAAATAACAAGCAAATAGGATGCCAAGATTGGCAACGCGTAGACCACACAAGTCACTTAACGGCCGGTTTGAAGGAAGTCGATGTAGCCCTTGATTGAATTGATGATGAAGAATGCCTCCCTCTCCTGCATGTCGCGGTCCATGGTTTCATAGGCCCGAAGATCGTCGTCTTCTTTGAGGAGACGCTCCAGGCATCTTGTCAGAACATCATTCGAATCACCTGACATCTCTTCGCGGATCATGTCGTGCCATCTCAGGACCTGCGCACGAAACCTTCTCACCATCCGGCAAGAGCTTTGAGCCTCTCCAAAATGGGTATAGCATATATGCTGGTCCTCCAATGCCGACAGTTTGTCCAGGCTCGCCAGAAATACCTCCATAAAAAATTTTGGCGGCGTGGCGGGACGGAGGTAATCCCGGTCTCCCAGGCTATAGTAATTGCCGGCGGCTTCACCGGCGAAGAGATGGCGCCTGAAACTGAAGCTGAGGTGGTGCGGGGCATGACCAGGGGTCTCTATAATCATCAGCTCTTTCATGGGCGACTCTGTGTGGGGAATGAATAACTCTTCCCTGACGGGTTTTGGGGGACCGTAGGCTTCGGCGATCCCTCTCAGGACCTCCAGGCTGCCATCCCACAGTCTGGAGGGATCAACGAGATGCCTGACCCCCTTATTATGACAGATGACGCGGGCCATGGGGAAATGTTCCAGGCATTCGGCCAGGCCCCCGGCATGATCAATGTGTATGTGGGTCAGGAGGATGTAATCCACCCGATCCACGTCCATCCTCACGAGGGATTCGACAAACCGACCCGCTGAACAGGCAGGCCCGACATCCACGAGGAGATTCACATCTCCCCGGTATAGCCATGAGCCGATAAAGTGATCAAAACCTGGGTATTGCTGCTTGATCTCAATAAGTCTACAGTCATCTGCCAGCGCCATGTCGGCCATCTCCGGTTTCCGTTTTTATTCTTAAAAAAGGTTGCTTCGTGTGTTATGAGATCTAATCTCTCTCATAAGCCGGTTTAACTTGGAAAAACCAAACGCCTCTGAAATCCCCCCCGACCCCGCTTTCCTAAAGGGGGATACAGGGGGAGAGATGGTGCCATCGAAGCTCCCCCTTTAGCAAAAGGGGATAGGGGGATTTTGCCGGAGGTTCAAACCGGTACGAAAGACAACGACATGAGCCATTTGCATACGGACATCGCCTCAGACTACTTCGACTACCTGGCCCAAGCGTTCCCTGTCATGTGCGCCAGCGACGAATTCCATTTTCTCCCTCGAGCCAGCCAAGCAAGCCGATACTATGACACACTCGACAGTCTCGATGCAGAGCTCATTGCCGAGCGGATCTCCAGGTTGAAGGCGTTCCGTAAGACTTTTGAGCTCAGAACGACTCACGAGACTGATTTGGAGAACATCATAGATCTTGCATTGCTGAGAGCGAATGTCAACGGCATTCTCATAGAACTGGACTTGAAACAATCCTGGCGTCACAACCCTTTACTGTACCTGAAGATCGCCTTCATCGGGCTCGATCATGCCCTGATCAGGCCCGCGCAAGAAAAAGCGGAACGAACCGAGAGAGCCCTGGCTCGCCTTGCAGCGATCCCGAAGCTCCTGAAACAGGCTATGGGAAATCTCGAAAACGTCCCCATGACTTACTACCAGGCCGGCCGGGCCATGGCGCGTGATTGCAGAGATTACCTGAAGGAATTGCTTGCCGATTCCGAAGGGAAACTCGGCCCCGAAAGCAGCGAACCTCTTCAAACCGTGCAGTCCGCCCTGGATGCATTTGATGGATTCCTGCGGGGCCTTGCCCCTATGCCGGATGAGGCTTTTCCGGTCTCGCCTTTTGAGGTGACGCTGAGGCACCATTTTCTTTCCAAACGAAATCTTGATGAGATCTTCGAAATCGCCGAGGAAGAATGGAACAGGAACCTGGAGGCCCTGCAGGCGCTTCGGAAGAAGATAGACCCCCGCAAATCGTGGCAGGAACTTTACCACGCTTACGAGCCCTTCCGTATCGAAGAAACAGGCACCATGTCACTCTACCGGGAGGAAATAGACCGCCTCAGCGGTTTCTTCGGAAACCAGGGCTTTGTGGATGTTGATTCAAGCCGGTCTTTGGAGCTCTGTGAAACGCCAACCTACCTGCGTTCTGTCCGGAGTGCGGCATCTTTCAGCGCAGCCCTTCGGTCCGATACCGGTGAAAAGGATCTCTTTTACATCACAACCCGTCCCGGGTCCCGACAGGGCAGGAAGCAGGACAATGCGCTGCTCAGGAAGCGGTTGCATAGAGAGTATAAGTTCCTCTCCGCCCACGAGACAATCCCGGGGCATCATCTACTGGATGGTGTGCGGAGAAGACTGGCCAATCCCGTGCGGCGTCAAACAGAGTCGCCGCTTTTCTACGAGGGCTGGGCCTACTACGCTGAATCACTGCTCACTGACTATGGCTATGTCACCGACCCCATGGAATGTCTCGTGGACACCAAGAGGAGGCTGTGGCGAGCTGCCAGATGTCTGATCGATGTCGGTTTGCCCACGCATAGGCTCACACGACAGGGCGGTGTTGAATTGCTGCTTTCAGCCGGTTTTCACCCCGAGGAGGCCAATGCCCAGATCGATCGTTTTAGGCTTAATCCCGCCTATCAATTGTGTTACAGCTTGGGCCGCCATGAGATTGTCCGATTAAGAGAAATGTACGGCCCGAGAATGAGCCGGGATCAGTTTCACAGGCAATTGCTGGAAGGAGGAGAACTCCCCTTCCATCTTGTGGAAGAACGGCTTGAGGCCTCGCTGCGTCGTCTGTAGAGGCTGGCCGGAGCGCAGCGGACTTGTCCGCCGGGATTGTGGCGGAGATCCCGCCTTAGCGGGGATAGTGGATGCTGGATACTCGATACTGGATGCTGGTCGGAGCCGAATCCCGGGCAACCACAGGGGGTTGCCCCTACAGTCCCTGCAGATGAGCAACGATTGACGGTGTCCGATGTCGTCCACAGGTTCACATCTTAGACAACAAAATTATGTTCAGACGGCGTTAACCAATACGGTTGGCTGCCATTTCCGGGCCAACTGTGGCAATGCAATTACTATGAACATGTCATTAGGCATGACAATGGGGGAAGAACATTGAAAGACTTTGCGGGATATCACTCGGAGTGGAACCTCGGCAGTCCCGGCGGATGGGATTACCAGCGTATTACGCAGATCATCGGCAAGGCGGTCTGGACGCGTCTGAATGAAATCCGCCCGATTCCGGTCGACCTTGACTTTGATCACCCCTGGCTTTTTCCGGTGGACGGATTTGTGAAGATGCTGGTCCAGGCCCATAAGACCCGCAATGGAAACGAGGCAGGTCTGATTGCCGTAGTGGCCGAGGAAGAAACCCTGGAAAGTGTCACGGAAAACAGAAACCTTGCACAACATCTGAGCACCATTGACGGCATCACCGGGGCGCTCATGGCACCCCACGAACTGGAGCTCAGAGACGGGCGAGTCTGTTGGCACGGGAAATCTGTTTCAATCATCTTCATCGATTTCAATACCGATGTGCTCCTCGCCTTGCACCGTAAACAAAATCTAACGCCACTCCTGCAGGCTGTTCGAGAAAACAGGGTAATCAATCCGAGAGGGACGGAACCGATCAATGTCAAAAGCATGTTTGAGGTGATCACCGGGCCTCACCGAAATCGGTTTCATCCGGAGATCGTCGAGCGGACCCCCTGGACACGTCAGTTCTATGCCAGGCAAACCGACGGCCCCAGGGGCGAGAGAATTGATAACCTCATTGAGTGGACCCGAGCCCACTGGGACGATCTGGTGCTTAAACCTGAAAGAGGCTATTCCGGCAAGGGGGTCCGCGTCGGGCAGGTCAACAAGGATCCGGAGGAGGCGGTCGGCCTGGCCATGAAGGAGGGCAACTACATCGTCCAGGAAAAGATCCCTCTGGATAGGTGGGCTGAAGACGTTCCTTACCTGGACCGTGGCGAGAAGCAGGTTGTCCTTGAGCGCTATCAAACCGATTTTCGCTGCCTGATGGGGCCCGAAGGCCTCTTTGGATTCTTGAGTCGCTACGGCGGCGTGCCGACAAACGTGGGGAGCGGGGGTGGCGTGCAGCCCCTGGGCGTTCTTCGTTCAGATATCCCTGTCGGCGAAGCGGTGGATCGCATTAATGAGGCGATCATGACCGTGCCGTACGACGATCTCCTCGAAGTCCTGCAGATGCAGGAAAAAATGGCCATGGCACACCGCTTCACGTATTTGCTCGGGCCCATCAAGATCGCCTTAAGACCCCGGTTGATTGCACCTCACCAATTGGGGGCCCTTGCCCGTTACTGTGGCGCCATGTGGGAAGACTGCCTGACTCTGGAAAAGATGTGGCTGTCGGGCGAACTCACCGACATCGTCCGTATCGAGGAAGAAGAGCTTGAAATTGCCCGTTTACAGCCGTGGCGGGGAGCACCGGCCATTTTGGCTTCAGACGGATTATTCAGCTTTGTCGACCGACGTGGGGCGTAGGGGATACTCGATGCTGGATGCTGGATACTGGATGCTGGGTGGAATGTCGGGGCAATAAACCAGTATTGGAGTACTGAAGTCGTGCGGAAGGAGCAATGACCATTATCCAATATCCAGCATCCAGCATCAAGTATCATAATATTCACGGACAACGGAGAACCAGTAAGCCACCGACCAATGACTAGCAACGGCCTGCATATCACCGTCGATCCTGACTGGTGGAAGACCATTTTTGACGACGTTTATCTCCTCACGGACGCCCGTTCAGTTTGTGACGAGGATATCACCCGTCGAGAGGTGGACTTGATCTGCGCGCTCCTTCCAGTTCGTCCTGAACACGAAATACTGGACCTTTGCGGGGGCCACGGGCGTCACAGTCTGGAATTGTGCGCCAGGGGTTTTACAGGCTGCACCCTGCTGGACTACTCCGGATACCTGATTGAACACGCCACGGCGCGAGCCTCTGAGGCGGGTTATCCGATAAACTTTGTCCGGGCCGATGCCCGAAACGCCGGACTTGCCTCAGAGAGTTTTCATCATGTTCTCGTCATGGGAAATTCCCTGGGCTACATGAAGGACTCCGCAGCCGATGCACAGATTCTGGCTGAAGCGAACCGCCTGCTCCGACCGGGAGGCTGGCTTCTTATTGATGTGACGGACGGCGCCGCCCTCAAGGATGCCTTTAATCCGACCGCCTGGCACGAGGTTGAGGAAGGCATCGTGGTGTGCCGGCATCGCGAAATGGCGGGAAACCGGCTGCATGTCCGGGAAATGGTTCTGAGCAAGGACAAAGGCTTGATCCGGGACTGTTGCTACGCCATCCGTCTTTACGAGCCCCAAATCATTGCAAGCCTTCTGGAGGATGCCGGTTTTTCGCAGGTCAATGTTCATTCGGACTTCTCGCCCCACGGTTCGAGCGGCGATTACGGGTTCATGAATTGTCGCATGGTCGGTGTTGGACAGAAACCCTGATCCCACGTATTGTAACGATGCCTGATCACCGGCGAGGTATCAGATGCAAGGCGGCGTCTTCCTCTTGACACGCCAACCCATTTGCGGTACGGATCTTTAGATAGTGCCCATCCACAAGTCCAAAAGGGCACTGGCTTGTGTCCAATTCAGAAATGAGCAGTTTTTTCGATGAGCAAGGCCGCACAAGGGTTTTCGTCGAGGCGTACTCGGCGTACTCCGCAGATGGAAACCCGCGGAGAACGCTGCTCATCGGAAAAAGGGCCATTTATGGATGGACACTGATAAGAGTCCTGCTTGCGCTCATGGCCCTGCAGGGCCGATCCGAACCTGCGGGAAACGAGCGGCAAACAGCAAAATCATTTCTCTGAGAGGATTAGATCATCATGGTTAATGCATCGCAACCCCTGATCTTTATGCATCTTCCCAAGACGGGCGGAATGTCCATGTTCACCGGATTCTGTAAGGAATACGGGACAAATATCGCGGACATGTACAACATGACCTCCGCCAACGTCCAGCCGGCGGCTCAGGTCATCCAAGACCCGAACATCTGCGTCTACTCCGGGCACTTCTCCTTCGGCCTCCACGAGTGGTTCTCACGGCCCACCTATTACGCTTCGGTGATCCGTAATCCGGTGGACCGCGTACTCTCCCTGTATTTCTACATTCTTCAGTACAAGATGGTTATAAAGCGGATGGCGGAGTCGAAACAGATGACGTTGTCCGATCTTTTCAGCAGTAAAACGGCCCCCGACTATTATGAGGACTACCTGACCTGGATCGAAGGGGAAGAAAGTCTTGACCTGTTTCTGGATTCGCCTTCGGCAGAACTTGACAACGGCATGGTGCGGCGATTCACGGGTCTCGGACTAAGCAAGGCCCCTTGTCCTGACGAGGCCCTTGAAAAGGCCAAAGAGAATATCGAGCAATATTTTTCGGCAGTGGGTGTTCTCGAGCAATATCCAAAAACGCTCGACCTCCTTCGGGAAACCTTTCAATGGCCTTGGCTTCAGGAGCATCGCGTGAACGTGGGTCCCAAGACCAGGCAAAAACCGGAGGTTGCGGATCACCTGAAGAAACGTATCGAAACCATGAATCGGCTCGATGTCGCGCTCTATGAGTGGATCGTGGACCGGTTTGAGAAACAGAGTGCGGACCCCAAACCGGCCATCCTGGTTCCGGGCGGCGGCCGCGTCGATTTTGAGCAGCTCCCATTGTGGAAAGCTGTGGGCAGGTCGCCCCTGCGGGAAGCGGCCATGAAACTGAAAGGGCTCCCTCCCCGACCTCAGGGTCAGATGATGGGGCAACCTCAGTTCATTACGCCCCCGATCGCGTAGACGTGGTGTGAAGCGCCCCGGTGCCTGACCTCTTGCAGAAAGCCCTCCGTTATCGCTGGCTCATCTTCTGGATTCTGGCCTTCGGCTACATGCTCGTTTATTTCCATCGTCTCTGCCCAGCGGTTGTGGCGGTCGACATGATGCGCGATCTTCGGGCAGGAGGGACCCTCCTCGGCCTGCTCGGCTCAGCCTATTTTTACCCTTATGCCATCATGCAACTGCCTGCAGGCCTTCTTTCCGATTCCTGGGGGCCTCGCCGTACGATCACCCTCTTTTTCAGCCTGGCCTTTGTCGGCTCCCTTGTCCTGGGCTATGCCCCTTCCGTTTTCTGGGCCATTGTCGGCCGCACGCTGGTCGGCCTGGGCGTATCGATGCTCTTCGTCCCGACGATGAAAGTCCTGGCAGAATGGTTCCGTATCAGGGAATTTGCCACGATGACGGGCATTCTCATGGCCGTGGGCGGCCTCGGCGTCCTCACGGCAGCCACGCCGCTGGCCCTCCTCAGCGACTGGATCGGCTGGCGACTCTCCTTTGTCCTCGTGGGCGCCTTTACCCTGTTGCTGGTCATCCTGGTGTGGCTTTTCGTACGGGACCGACCTGCCGATCTGGGCTGGCCCTCTCCCTCGGAATCTTCAGGGCCCGCGCCGACTCCCATAGGGCTTCGCGAAGGAATGAAAAAGGTCCTGACCTGCGCAAGATTCTGGCCTGTAGCGCTCTGGTTCTTTTTTGACATCGCGATTTTTTTCTCATTCGGCGGACTCTGGGGAGGGCCCTATCTCATGCAGGTCTATGGCCTCAGCAAAGCAACGGCAGGCCACATCCTCTCCATGCTGGCCGTGGGGATGATTGTGGGAAGCCCGGTGCTCAGCTATCTTTCGAACCGGGTCTTCCAGGGTCGAAAACCGGTCCTTTTGCTCTCCAGTGTTGTGGTCCTTTGTCTGGTCGCCCTGCTGGCCTTCAAGACTGATGCACTCCCCCTGATCGGCCTCTATCTCATCAGCCTTGGGCTTGGCATCTTTTCCAGTGCCATTGTCGTTATCGGCTTTACCACTGCAAAGGAACTCTTCCCGGTACGAATGGCCGGCACATCCATGGGACTCATCAACCTCTTCCCGTTTGCCGGCGGCGCCGTTTTTCAACCCCTGTTGGGATACGTGCTGGAACGACACGGCAAGGTGGACGGGGCTTTTACTGTGGCCGGTTACGAACAGGCTTTTTTGATCCTCTTCGCGTGCAGTGTGGCTGCCTTCCTGGCAACCCTCTTCCTCCGGGAAACCCTTGTCAGGGAATAGATGAAGGACTGCTGAAGGAATCTCGAAATGATAGATGAGAAACAGCAAGACACCTACGACGAAGTGCCCTATGAAGGGTATCCCTTCCCGCAGAGCCATCCGGATCGCCTTGCCACGCTGGGTCGTCTATTCGGCCTATCGCCTGCGGCAGTGACGCGATGCCGTGTCCTGGAACTCGGATGCGGATGCGGCGGCAACCTGATCCCCATGGCTTACGAATTGCCCCGGAGTGAGTTTGTGGGCGTGGACCTTTCGAAGCGCCAGGTCGAAATAGGCCGGAAAACGATCCGGGACCTGAATCTGGAGAATGTCCGGATAGAACAAACAAGCGTCTCAGAGGTGGATGCCTCCTGGGAGACCTTTGACTACATCATTGCACACGGCATTTACTCGTGGGTATCGAACGACGTTCAGGACGCGATCCTGTCTGTGTCTTCCGCCAATCTGGCTCCCGGGGGTATTGCTTACGTGAGCTACAACACGTACCCCGGATGGCACATGCGCGAGATGATTCGCGACATGATGCTCTACCATGCCAACCGCTTTTCAGACCCGAAGCGTCGCATCCAGCAGGCGAGAGCCCTGATTGACTTTCTCTCCCGCTCTGTTCCCACCGAAAACAATCTTTACGGGTCCTTGCTCAAAAGGGAACTCAACACCGTAAGGCGGTACAGGGACGATCTCATTTTCCACGAGTATCTGGAAAAAGTGAATGCCCCGATCTATTTCCACCAGTTCATGGAGAGGGCGGCCGGACATGGCCTGCAGTATGTCGGTGAAGCCGATTTCGGAACGATGCTCGCCAGCGGATTCCCCAAGGAGGTTGGTGAAACCCTCTTACGCATAAGCCCGGATATTATCGAGACCGAGCAATACATGGATTTTCTCCGCAACCGGCAGTTTCGCCAGACCCTTCTGTGTCACAATCACTTGGCACTCAAACGAAAATTGGGTCCGGAGGACATGACCGGGCTGCTGGTGGCGTCACCCGCGGCCCATGAAGCCGGATCGGTAGACCTCGCCCCCGGGAAAAAAGAGACCTTCCGCACACCCCGGAAAGTCACCTTGCAGACCGACCGTCCCATCATCAAGGCAGCGCTCTGCGTTCTCCAGGAGCATTGGCCCCGGGCTCTCGATCTGGAGACCCTTTTCGAGCAGGTGGACAAGCGCCTGGCGGATGCTCAGATTCAGGAAGAAACAGATCTAAAGAAAAGACGCTGGGCCCTTATGGGAAATCTGCTCCGGGGCTATTCTTCCATGGCGATCGAGTTCTTTACCTGGCAGGCGGATTTTGTCACGGAAGTGAGTGAAAAACCGAGGGTCAGCGAACTGGCGGCCTTCCTGCTCAGCCAGGGAAGACCTGCGGTCAACAAGCGCCACGAACCCATAGAGCTGGCTCCTTTTGTGAAGCAGGTGGTCCGGATTCTGGACGGCACCCGGGATCGCGTGGCGCTCCTCCAGCGCCTGGGCGAGCTTGTCGAGGACGGGACCCTCACGATCCACCAGCAGAACCAATCCGAAAGAGGCCCGGAAACCAGTCAAAGTATCATAGAACAATCCCTGGATCAGGCGCTCACCGGGCTGGCCCGCACGGCATTCTTGGTTGGATAGTGAAGAACTCAGCCTCGGAGGATCTGGCTTTGTTTGACCCCGTGGCGGCTTCTGAGCATTGGTTGCAAGTACAACCGTTTTCTGGAGTATTGGACCAGTAATGGAGTAATGGAAAAAAGACCAACACTCCAGTACTCCAGTACTCCGAATTCTTTACGGCACAGCCAATGGTCTCTGACGTACCTTTAGGAGATAGCTTCTATACCCAGTCACAATCACGTTTTGGCCCCCATCATCTCCTCACACCGCACGGCCATCTCCTCGACCACCGCTTCCGGGTCGTGATCTTTGTGTCGCCGGGCAAAGTCCCTGGCCCTCTCGGTGAAAGATTCCTCCTCGATCAGGCGCATGATCAGCTCGCGGTAATCCGAGTTGCCATATCCCGGAACAACCGTCAGGCCCGCCCCCAGACGCTCGACGCTCAGTGTTCTCAGGCCCTGTTCCTGATAGGTGGGCAGGAGGAGCAGGGGGCGGCCCGCCAGAAGCATCTGATTCGTGGTTCCGTGTCCCCCGTGACAGATGGCCAGGTCGCAGGTTTCCCTTGCATAGGCCATATCAACCGGCTCGCTGGAAAAATGAAGCCTCGAACAGCTGTACGCCTTGATCAGCTTGTCGGAAACCCCGGAAGCGTATACCAGGGTGCTGCAGGGCAGCTCTGTGAGAACCTGCAGGAGCTTTTCGAGCTCGCCATATTTGACTTTCAGATAGGCAAAGATCCTCTGACCCCCACCATCCGGCCACGGCGGGCGCACACCCCATTCCGCCACGCTGATCGGTCCCCAGTGCCGTGCCGTACCTCTTGCATTGCCATAGGGATCGAGTTCCGGAAAAGTGCAGAGAAAGTTTTCCTCCACCTTGAAGAGGTCGACCATGCTTTCCAGTTCCGGGGCGCCAAGATCAAATAGGACCTGATTCGTGATCTCGAGAGCCTTTTGCTCGCCCGCTTGAAGTCGCTGCAACGGCGGCCTTAACCAGGGCTGCAGGTTGGGCATGGGGCTGACAGGGGGTGGGACGGAAAAACCGTTTCCCGTAAGCGCCCGAGGAATCGTTCCGCTCAAGGCGGCCAAAAGCGCCCTCGGACTGTGATCCATGATCAGCAGGTCGGGCGCGATGAGCGTAAAGACCTGGCGCCATCCCTTCACGAGCGCCCCCAGGACCCTTTTATCGATGAACCCCGTACGCAGCAGAATGTCGCCGTAGGTCAGAATAGGCTCGGGGAGTCCGGTGGCCTTCCCCATCCAGATCGGAGCCTGCAGGACAGGCCAATGGTCTTCGCCCAGGACAGATTCAACGCGCACCAGATCCTTGACCGCCAGGACAACCTCATGGCCACGTTCCCGGAGACGCCGGGCCACGGGAAGAAAGGCACTGATGTGGCCAAAGTCGGCACCCAGTTCCCACACATAGAGAATTCTGCTCATATGGTTTCAGTCATCGCCGGTGGCTACATACGTCTTGACACTCTGGCGAGCCTTGCCTATACTCTGGCAAAACAAAACGGTCAGGTGACTATCCTATGCAAGGCCCGCTCAAGCAACTGAATATCACGTTCAGCCCTATAGAAGATCGACTTCTGTTGCGAATGACGACCGGGGCTGCCGACTCATTGGCCGAATACCGCATCTGGCTCACGCGCCGGTTTGTGCGTGTCTTCTGGAAAACGCTGGAGCGCATCCTTGAAACGACCGCGGGCATGGATATCCGCGTGCCGCCGACCAGCCGGGATGCCGTGCTGCAATTTCAGCAGGAGGCGGTCCTGGCCAAGGCGGACTTCGCCACCCCTTACGGGGCCAAGGATGCAGCCACCCCGTTGGGAGAAAGCCCGCTTCTGGTTTCCAAAATCAAGGTGGGTAAAGGACCGCAAGGAAAGCCGGTTCTCTCTCTGCAAACACAAGAGGGCCGGGGACTCACCATGGCCGTGACACCCTACCTCGTTCACTCCCTGAGAAAGCTCCTTGCCGATGCCGTGAAAAAGGTGGAGTGGGATCTTCCCTTTTCCATTTTCTCGGAAGCCGGCCACGAGGAGACACCCCCTGCTGCCCAGCGGATGAACTGAAGGGGGACTAAGGGGAATTTAAGGGGGAATTTTACAAAATCAGTTCCGGCTTCGTCGATCTCAATATCTTGTGCCAAAGAATAACAGCCAGGCTTTTCTTCTCAGTCCAGATTTTGCTCACCCCGGTCATGCCCGGTTTCAGAAGGCCGTCTGAATTGTCTATCCTCATGGTCACCTGAAAATAGGGAAACACCGGCGCCTCCCCCCCCCTTTCCATATTGGGCGTGGTCGGGAGCCTTCCCCCAAAGCGGGAGGAGAGGGCCCTGTTCTCCAGGGTCTGAATCCGAACCGGAGATATTTCAGTCACCTTTCCGTGCAGTGTCTTCTCGGGATAGGCATGGCATTTGAGCGCCATATCCTGCCCCACTTTCGCATTGGCCATTTCCGTCTCCGGAATGATCAAGCGAATTATGACCTCATCCATGTATCCCAGCTCGCACAGAAACTCACCTTTCCGAAAATAATCTCCCAGCCGCTCCTCCAGCTTATCGGTGAGCATGGTCCCGTCCCCGTCCGCGGTCACTTTCATCCTGGAAAGCTTGTATTCAAGCTCTGCAAGCTCTTTATTCAGCCTCTCCATGTGTATCTGATATTGATCGTATTCGTTGATTTTGTCAGAACCCAGCGACTTGGCCATGGTCTTCTCAACAATGGCCCTGTCTATCTTCAGCCCCTCGTACTGGAGAGACAGCGGCGGATTGTTGAACACCGCAATCACCTGGCCTTTTCGTACGCGGTCACCCGGGTTGCAGAGGATTTCTTCCAGATACCCTTCCACCTCGGTCCTCACCACGATGTTCCTGGCCGGTTCCACAGCACAATCGCTCGATACCGTCAGATGAGGCTGATAGGCAAAAAGCGCGCCGGCGGCCAACAGGGGAATCACGGCCATAATCGACACGGCAACCCGGCCAAATTGCATCTCTCGCTTGTTCTTGGCAATGAAGGCCACAGCCATTTGCACGGGCCTGATAAAAGAGGTGTAGAGCAAAAATGCCGCCATGATCAGACCGATAATGAAAAAACGGCGACCAACTATCGTGATGATCGCCAGGAGAATAAACGTCCGGTAGACCAGGCTCAGGATACCATAGATGACATACGTCTTCTTTCGCCTCGAAGATATTTCCTCATCAAATTCGATCTCCATTCTGAGCAGGTACCTTTTCATAAGATACGTGAGATACTCGCGCGCTTTCATTCTCATGTTGGGTATCTCCAGGTAGTCGCTCAGAGCGTAGTAACCGTCATAACGGAGCAGGGGATTTCCGTTTCGGAACAGATTGTCAATGCTGCAGATAATAATGATGTTGTGGCAGAGGCTGTTCAGCAAACCGGGCGGCGTCCACCACCAGATGATGGTTGCAATGGATGCAACCAGAAGCTCGGTCAGAATGCCCGCCATGCTGACAATAAACCTTTGTCTCCCTTTCTGAAAAATCCAGGCATCGCTGACATTACAATACATCCAGGGCGTAAAAACGATGAAGAGGATTCCCAGTTCATGGACCTCCCCGCCATAGTTGCGGCACGTAAACCCGTGACCCAACTCGTGAAATGTTTTGGTCACCATGACGGCAATGGCGAGCAGTACCAGGTTCTTCGGGGTCAGAAACCCCTGTATCTGGTGAATGAATTCCGTGGTGTGGGTGACCAGAATCGATAAGGCCAGGAAGAGAAAGGCCAGATAGGCATACAGAAAGGGTTTCGTCCAGATGAACTTTACATAGGGATGCATCTTCTTCAGGAACCTGTCCGGGTCCACCAGGGGAATCTTGAAGAAGAGAAAGCTCATCAGGGTCTGCTTGATCTGCGCCTTTCTTTTGAGGCCTGATCGCTGGAAAAGAAGCTTGTTGGCACCCGGCCCAAAATCTTCCAGGAAGTTGAGGCTCCGAACCGACATGATGAATTCTTTGATCTGGTCTTCCGACACCTTGAGGCCACTGAAATGCTGCTCGATCTCTGCCTGGATGTCCTGCACGTTCCGGGCTCCGTCGAGCAGCGTGAAGATGAAATACTCAATTTCCTTCATCCGGAAGTATTTCAGGGTGATCGGATCCTTCACCACATAATAGGGGTCCCCATCATAGATCTGCCGCTCGACCTGAATGTCCTGTCTCACTTTGATGGGCATCCCCTTGCCGGGGGCTTTATGTTGGCAGCTCGGTGCAGTCATTCTAAATCCTCTTTCAACTTCGTTCGGCCTATCACCGCATCGACCAAATGGGCATGGGGCGTGGGGCATGGAGCGTGGGGATCTTGCCTATCGCAAATCCCACATCACCCGTGTCGGTCAGATGACAGGCTCCCCCAAAAAACGGCTCTTTTCAATCTTGACTGGGATAAACCAGTCATGGAATAAGAGGACCAATACTCCAGCACTCCGGATCGTCTATGCCAGCAGAGCCTTTTCTCTCTGACTACGCACAACGGAATGGTTTGCAAGTCCCGGCTCATTGACCCGAAGAGATCGAAGCCGGGAGACTCCCCTCAGGCAGTTGAAGTATGACATTGGCTTTCATGCCCGGTCGTACCAGCCGATTAGGGTCAAGGATTTGAATTCTGGCATGAGAGGTCCTGCTGGTTGGTTCGAGCGTAGGGTTGATATAGTCCACTGTGCCCTTGAACCTCTTGTCGGAGAGCCCCAGCTCTTTTTCTACTTCCACGGACACCGGGGTTTTCTTGTCAATGAACTTGATGAGGCCGATGGGAACAGCCACCCTGACAAACAGCTTCTTCGTGTCGAAGACGTCACAAATAGGGTCTTCCAACGCCCTGACGGTTTCGCCCTGTTCCACATGGATCTCAGTGACCACGCCGTCAAATGGCGCTCTGATGTAAGTGTTGTCAAGTTCGGCTTCCCTCAGATTAAGCTCCGCCTCCGCTTCTCGAAGCTCGTTCTCCTTCAGCTGCACGACCGCTTCATATTGCAGACAGAGATCCTGGGCATTCTCAAGTTCCTTTCTGGCAACGACATCCTTCATGATCTCCTTTCTTTCGAGATCCTTCCGGCTGGTTTGAAGAGCAATCTTTCTCTCTTCAATGCCGGCCCGGGCACTCTCCACCTTTGCCTTCGCCAGTTCTATCATCGCTTTTTCGCGGGTATTCTGAAGCTCAACGATCACCATGTCCCGGGTGACCTTGTCTCCATCGTCGACCATGATTCGGGCCACGGTGCCGCTCGCTTTTGCCTTCATGCGTACGCTCGCATCGGCTTCTACGATTCCGACCATGGAAAGCTCTTCAGCAGCCGCATGGCCGGCAAGAAGAACGAAGACACCCATCAGTGCAAACACGACATATTTCATAAGCTCAATCCTGTTAAAATCCCCCTGGCCCCCTTTGCTAAAGGGGGGAATTCGATGCCACCCTGACCCTCCCCCTTTTCAACAGGGGGACAAAATCCCCCCGCTATCCCCCCTTTAGAAAAGGGGGGTCTGGGGGGATTTCAGGAAACGACCTGGGTGGGTGTTCTAGAAGAACACCTTCATTCTGAACCAGTCGATCATGTCACCGAAAACAACCCGCCACACCGCTTCCTTGTCGGCATAAACCTTGGCCTTTCCTTTCATCCCCGGTTTGAACGACGTCACAGGGAGATCGACTTCCGACTCTACAATGAAGAAGTTCCCCTCAGGGCGAGGCTCCGCCTTCTGTCGTATAGAACCGGCAGCAACCTCAAACTGTTTTTCGGGAAACGCGTTGAGCAGGAAGCGTATCTTCTGCCCGTGCCTCACGAACTTGATGTCCTTCTCGGGAACGGCCACGGCCAAGAGGAGGCGGTCGAGCCGACCCACCTCAACAAGTTCCTCGCCTTTGGCCACCGGTTTTCCGATCCTCTCAGTAAAGCGCAGATTGGGCGTCAGGACCACGCCAGAACCAGCCACCACGACCTGGGTGTCTTTCAGTTCAGACTCGAGAAGCTCGATCTCTTTATCGATCCCCTTCATTTTGAGCTCCTCAATCGCATAGTCTGCCATCTGACCCAGACCGAAGTATTTCGCCATGTTCGCCCGGGTGACCTCTCTCCTTGCCTCGGCTTCTCTGAGCCGGTTGTTGATCTCCGTATCGTCAAGGAGAGCCACAACCGCCCCGGGCTCTACCCGGTCACCTTCGTTGACCAGAAATTCCTTGATGACGCCATCTACCCGCGGCCTACCGTAGTAGGTGGCCAGAGGAAGGACTTCACAGTCACCACCTATCTTATTGCTGACTTTCAAGAAAAAAACAGCGGCCACGACAAGCAGGGTGGCCGTTGTGGCAATGGTCCTGAATCGAGACCAGCCGGTGACCTTATCCCTGAGCGCACCGAGGCGCTGCCACGTTCTGGCGAAAGGGATCTGCCTGTAGAGTCTGGCATTTTTCAGGGCCACGGCTGTCTGATTGGCAACGAAATTGAACATGGCCAGATCGTTGGGTGGAAACACGCTTTCCTTGGAGGTCTCAATGCTGACAACGCCGAGTAAACAGTCCTCGTGCTTCACGGGTATGGCCTGCATGATTCTGAAGGGTTGGACTTCGAAGTAAGCAGAGACAAGGTCGTGCAACCCCTCCCGTCCCGGTTCTTCCGCAATGTCCGGCGTTATTGTGACAGCCTCCCCCTGTTTGCCCACGAGTT
>Ga0307423_1000238_pt1 | contig 36970 bp, 36 predicted proteins | sample SalMarWE160310MG_FD_202154 | JGI IMG/M metagenome (GOLD analysis project Ga0307423, IMG submission 202154) | Salt marsh sediment microbial communities from the Plum Island Ecosystem LTER, Massachusetts, United States - WE1603-10 | ecosystem: Environmental > Aquatic > Marine > Intertidal zone >... | reverse complement strand
TTGTGAATATAGAACCCGATCAAAAATTTGATTCTGCCTTAGTGAAACGTCTTGCTAAAATTATTGAGTTTTTGCCAAACTTGGAAGATTAATCTCTGCCTTTTCCAAACTGTTCCGTACAACTCTGCTGGTCTTTTGACTGCTATTAAGCAGTTGAAGGAAAGTGATTCTCAAGAGGTTATCGGTTCCGAAAGTGAAAATGGTTATTAACGAGAAAACAAATAGGCAGTGCAAGGTGAAACAAAGGTGCTGGATATTACAGTTATTCCGATAGCTACACTGGTGATAATGCTTATTGCGGTTGCCATTTCGTTTCTTAACATGGGGATTAACCGCCTTTTGATTACTCGCATATGCGGATGGGAAGAGTACAAAGTAATGAGGAAAGAAACGTCTGAGTATCAGTCTCAGCTTATGGCGGCTATGCGCGCTAACGATACAAAACGCGTGGAGAAGCTGAAAAAGAAAGAATCGCAGATAAGAAACATGCAGAGCAAAATGATGAAGCCGCAGATGATACTGCTTCCCATAAGCTTCAGTTACATCATAATTTGGTACATCTTTCTGATTCCTACTTTCGGGGCAGACGCTGTAGCAGTTGTTCCCGGTCTCGCTCCCGCGGGCATACCTGTGATATACTGGTATATGCTTTGCTCGTTCTTCTTCGGCACTCTTGCATCTCGCATCGTGGGCGTAACACCTATAGCTTAAAGATATGGCTGAGGCGCTATGGCAAAGGGAAAAACGGGGAGCGCTTCCAAGAAAAAAATCGTAGTCTGCATATCTGGAATGGCTGGAACTGGAAAAAGCACATTGGCAAAGAAACTCGCCGAAAAATACGGTTTAAGATATTATTCAGGTGGCGACGCTTTGAAAGCGCTAGCGGCGGAAGAAGGATATGATTCATCCAGTCGCGGATGGTGGGAAAGCCCTGAAGGTCTCGGTTTTTTGGAGAAAAGAGAGAAAGACCTGAAATTTGACAAGGCGGTTGACGATAGACTTTTGGAGTACGCGCAGCAGGGAGGTGTTCTTTTAGACAGCTGGACGATGCCGTGGCTGCTCAAGAGAGGCTTCAAAATATGGTTGATGGCTTCAGTGGATAAGAGAGCTGAAAGAATAGCTGAGCGGGATAACCTTTCCATAGACGAAGCGTGGAAAGTGTTAAAGGAAAAAGAAGCGAGAACAAAATCTATCTACAGGAAGCTTTACGGGTTCACGTTAGGAGAAGACCTTAATCCGTTTAATCTAGTTTTGGACACTGACAGCTTGAACGCAAGCGAAGTTTTCCAGGCGCTCTGCATGGTAATGGACAACATCGTCCTCAAAAGCGACAAAATTAGTATTTGCTAATTTCAACCTAACAAAGTTATTTTTTAATAACGTGGCTGAGCCGTAAGTTTTAAAAAATAAACCTGTTCTATAAAGTTAACTTCTAGAAGTAACCTCTCCGTATCGCGTACCATAGAACAGGAGGACGTCAAAAGGATGAAATCTATAATCAGACATGTAGTTACAGGGCTCTTTTTAGAAGTAATCGTGCTGTGCTTACTCTTGTCTTTCAGTTTAATCAACCTCGGCACCACAATCACACTTTTAATTTTCAACCTGTTTTTCCTCTCCATCACGGTTCACCTGAACGGAACAATAAACAAGAAAATAGGCATCCTAGCCTTAGGCAACATCACTGGCTTGCTATGGAACCTTGTTCTCCAATACTTCGACATTGCAGGCGCCGCGTTTTTCGGAGAAACATTCAGTCTCTTCTTCACAATAGTTTATCCGTTCCTAAACTTCATGTGGATTGTTTCCTTCTGGTCCCTGAGCCTCACCGTTCTCCCCAAACCCGCAAACATCCAACCAGAGGTGAAAACTTGATAATCGCAGCGCTGGAAGCCATATTCCTGTTTTCAACAGTGCTGATGATAACCTACCTCGTCAGACACTACGTTTTCACATTAACAGTTCTAAAAAGAAACAAAAAAACCAACGACAACATCACCAACGGCAAAATCACTGAAGACCCGATGTATGAACCCGCCGTCTCCATCCTTATCCCCGCGCACGATGAAGAAAAAGTAATCGGGCGGCTGCTGCAGCGGATGACCGAACTGACATACCCAAGCAACAAACTCCAAGTTATAGCTATAGACGATGCCTCATCCGACAACACAGGGCAGATTGCTGAAGAATATTCCAGCCGCTACCCATTCATAGAAGTGCTGCATCGCGACGAAAAAACAGGCGGCAAAGGCAAAGCCGCAGCCATGAACGCAGGCTTACACTGTTCAACAGGCGAAATAATACTTTGCTTCGACGCAGACTACTACCCGCAAACTGATATCGTGGAGAAGCTTGTAAGAAAATTCGTTGACCCCGGAGTTGGCGCCGTGCAAGGACGCCCCGTCGTGTTGAACGAATCGCAAAACGTGGTGACACGGTTAATAACGCTGGAAAGGATAGGCGGCTTCAGGATTGACCAAGAGGCACGTGACAAACTACGCTTAATAGCCCAATTCAGCGGCACCGTCGGCGGCTTCCGAAAAAGCGTCCTAGACGAAATTGGCGGCTTCGACGAGTCAATGTTAACCGAAGACACTGACTTGACGTTTCAGGTTTACCTCGCAGGCTTCAAAGTCCGCTACGTGGGCGATGCTGAATGCTACGAAGAAGCCGTGGACAGCTGGAAAGCGTACTGGAGGCAGAGGCACAGGTGGGCGCGGGGACACATGCAAGTGTGCTTCAAACACACGTTTCGCGTCTTAAAAAGCAAAGAGCTTAATGTGAAAGAAAAAATTGACGGCTTGCTTCTTCTACACATCTATTTCATGCCCATTTTAACTTTAATCTCGTTTTTTACGGGCGTTTCCCTTATTCTCTTGGGGGCTTCCCCGTTCATTAACGCGCTCTGGTTTTTTGTGCCCGTGTCATTCTACAGTCTCGTGGGCAACTTTGCGCCGTTCTTCGAGGTTGGGATTGGCGCATACTTAGATGGCAAAACAAGAATCCAATGGCTGATGCCGCTCTTATTTTTTGTGTACATGTATAATATTCTCATATGCACAAAGGCACTTTTGGACCTTTTTGCCGCGAAAATGATGAGGAAAAAACAGGTGGAGTGGGCTAAGACGCGTCACGTGGGTGATGGAAATAGTTATATTGAGAACTAGACCATACTGCTCAAAAGATCTTCATGATTCCGAATCTGACTACAATCATACTGATGATAGCAACAACTCCCATGCTTATTCTCATGATGTTCTTACCCGCTTTCATCGAAATTAAAAAGCCTAAAGACAGAGGACCACGCATGATAACAATGGGACATTCTGGAATGCTGTTTGGGACGCATTTCCCTTATATTGTGAACATTGAAGACGAGCAAAAATTTGATAGCTCGCTGATCCAGAAAATGGCGAAGATTGTTGATGTTTTGCCAAGCTTAGAGGTTTAATGTTTACCTTTCGAAGAGAAACTTGGCGTTTTTCCACTGGTCTTTAGCTAGCATCAGGTTTCCGTATGGGCTTCCGTGAAGCGAATAGAAAATGTAGCATAGGTAGGCGCATTGGGTGCATTCATTGTAGGTTTTGCGGAGCATGTCGAATTTTTTGCTGTGCCATATTTCTGGTAGGTCAAACACTGACCCTGCAAAGTTGTGGTTGTGGCAACCTGCGATTCTTCCTAAGTGGTCTAAGACTAGAAAGTTTTGAAGTGCATGGCAGTCCCATGTTCTTTTACCTTCTAGGAAAAGTGTGCGGAGCGCCTGTAGCAGCTGGGTGGTGATGAAGATTCTACTGTTCCTCTTTTTCATTTCGATAAGCGTGTCGCATAGCTTAACCATGGCCTGCTTGTCTTTTATGATGAATTCGTCGTTGGCTTTGCCGATTCTGAAAAGCTGGTTTTCGTCGCATGTTTGATCATAAGTATAGAGGCAGTACCAAACTGGAACTCCTCTTTCGGTGAAGTAGTTTGTGATGTCCACGATTTCGTGAAGGTTTAACTGTGAAATTGTGGGCGTCACGCTCACGTTTATGCCTTCGTTGTGCAGCGTTTCCACGGCTTCCATGGCTTTTTTCCAAGCGCCGGGCACAGCTTTAATGTAATCGTTTTTTTCTGGCTTCAAGCTGTCTATTGAGATTGCCACGAAATCCACGTTTCTTAAAGCTTCAAGATTCTGTTTAGCCATGCTGCCGTTGTCGTAAACTGTGGTTAAAAACAGGTTTGAAGCGTGCTCAATTATTTCTGGGGCATCTTTCCTTAAAAGCGGGTCTCCGCCAGAGATTACAAGCTCCACGATGCCCAGGTCCCTTAGTATATCTAGTCCGCGTTTCACCTGTTCAGTGGATAATTCACGTTTGTCTTGCTCTTTCCAGACATTGCAGCCTCTGCAACGATAGTTACATTTCCTCGTAATCATCCACTGCGCGTGATGAGGCTTGTTAGGCGTTAACGCACTAATCGCTATTCGGGATGCTTTTCTCAATTTTATAGTCAAGTGTCAAGCACCGTGAATGTAACTTGTAGCTGTTTTAATAGACCTAGCCAACAATTATATAAGTCATAAGGCAAACTCGAGCGAGTTCGCGCGAAAAATCCATAAACCAGAACACTCAGCTAGGCAATAACATCAATCTGTTCTGTTGCGGTTTAGTTTTATTCAAACAGTCACTTGGGTTTTGAAGAAGGTCTGGGCGCCATCAGAATTCTTTTGAGCACTTCAACTTCTCCTAACCTTTTAATTTTCGATACTGGCTTGTTGCTTGCCACGAAAACGGCTTCTCTTTTGTTCAAATAAAGTAGTGCTCTTGTAAACTGGAATAGTCGGGAAAGAATTTCCATCCATTCTTCGGTTTTTCTGCGGTACTCTTTTCCGAAAGGTTTCCCCTTGTACTTGTCCAGAGGGACTGAGAAAACTACGGTTTCTCCTACTCTGCCCATTTCTTTCAATAACAGTTTTGCGTCTTTCAAATTGAAGTGTTCTAAGAGACCTTGAGAGAAAACGCATTCAAAGCTTTGAGTTTTGAAGGGAAGTTTGAATCCGTCGCACGCCAAGAATCCTTTTGTGTTTTTTGCGTGTTTTTTTGTAACGCGAACTAGGTTGGCGCTTCTGTCGGTTGCAATCACAAATTTGTCTTTTGAAAACAGGTTTTCGGTGAATGCTCTGCCGCTTCCCACTCCGAGGATGGTTTTGAAATTGACTAAAACTTTCAAATCCGTGATTCTGTAAAGCATTTCAGTCAAATACCATCTTGAGCCAAATCTTGCTTCGTAATGGCGGCGCCAGTTTACAACAGCCATGTGTATCCTCTTTGCTTCAGCACTTCACTACTTTGGAAACACATTTTATATAAGATTTGGTTGCTTGCCGGTTTTGCCTTTCGAAAGGTTTTTCAGATGTTAATCCCGATTTTTTGAGAATATTAATTAAGAAACAGCGCAGTTGAATATTTGGCATGTTCCTAGACGTGGTTATACTCACAAAAAACAGTGAACAGAGGCTCAGCGAATGCCTCAAAGCGGTTTATGAAAACGTTCCAGTAAACCGTCTGATAGTTGTGGATGGTTTTTCAACCGATAGGACACTGGACATTGTGCGCAAGTTTCAGGAGAAACATGGAAACGTTCTGGTTATACAGGACAGAGGAACGCGTGCCACTGCAAGACAGAAAGGCATAGACCAGGTGAAGACCGAGTGGTTTATGTTTGTGGACAGCGACGCGGTTCTCTGCAGGGACTGGTTTAAGAAAGCCGAGAAATGCATAGACCAGAACGTGGGCGCGGTGTGGGGCATCGAAGTCTGGTCCACATTCAGGAACCCAAAGATTCTCAAATTATTCTTGTGGATAACGCGCAAGATATTTGACCTGCGAGGCGGAACTCATGACACCCTCATACGCACGGACCTGCTTAGAGACATAAAAATCCCGAAGGTTCTCCACGTTTTTGAAGACGCGTACATAAAAGATTGGATAACCAGCAAAGGCTACAAAGTCGTGGCGTGTTATGACCCCTTCTGTATTCATTTTAGACCTGCAAGCGTCTGGACCATCCGCGGCAGCTTAAACATAATCGCCGAGTCCATAAGGGCGGGCAGACTAACTTTGCTTTTAAAATTAACCCTTGCCTACGGATTCTACACAGCATACTCAATGTACCAGTTTCTCGAAACCAACCTGAAAAACAGAGCCCATCAAATCTCAGGCGGCTAAATTCTCAGAAAAACAGTTGTCCCCTTCGGAAATGAGATAACTTCTTATTTCCCAGTGGCGCAATACATTAAAGTTTATCAAGGCACAGGTCTTTAAGAAAACGCGCGGGGCACGATAATGCAGCCAATAGATGTCGTAGTGCTTACAAAAGACAGCGAACACCTACTTGACAGGTGCTTAGCTTCAGTCTACGAGAATGTGCCCGTTAAAAACTTGATAATAGTTGATGGTTTTTCAACTGACCGAACCCTGAAAATAATAAACAAAACCAAAGAAGTGCACGGGAACGTTAAGGTTCTGAAAGTTGGCGGTTCAAGAGCTAGGGCACGCGAGAAGGGCATACAGCATGTGAGCACGGACTGGTTTATGTTTGTGGACAGCGATGTGGTGCTTGGCAAGGACTGGCTCAGAAAAGCCGAAAAAAACGTGAAAAGCGATGTAGGCGCAGTCTGGGGCGTAAATATCGACGTTATCCCCAACATGAAAGCCAGGCGCGTGCTGAAGTTGCAGAGCCTGATTGCACGACAATGTTTTGGTCTTCGAGGCGGGATGCATGATACGCTCATCCGCCGCGAGGCTGTGAAGGACATAAGAATTCCGGAAGAGCTGCACGCCTACGAAGACTCGTACATAATCAACTGGATTAAAGCCAAAGGTTACAAAACCGTGGTCGGCGAAGACGTTTACTGCTTACATTTCAAGGCGCCAACAAACTGGAGCCTGCAAAACGGCGTTTCTCAAGCCATCGTAGAATTCAGGTGCGGACTCATCTACTCTCACATGTACGAGTACATGTTCCTCTACCCCGTCTTCATGTTCCACTGGTTCATCCAGCTTTCCCTTCAAGGCGCAAAAGCACTACTGCCGCCTTAACGCGGTCCAAAGATGATCTGACAATGGCCGCGGCAAAGCCTTAGTCACGCCATCTTTTTGCATTAGCAAACGTTGTTCAGCGTTTTCAGTGAACTCGCCGATAACCGCAGCCTCCACGCCCTCACGCTTCAAGTTGCTAACTATTTTGTCTGCGCTTTTTGCTTCTGCCGAAATAAGTAGCGCGCCTGAGCCGATTAGCTGTAGCGGGTCGATCTGGAAGTAGCTGCAGACCTGCGCTGTTTCAGGACGTACAGCAATTGCATCTTCGATGATGTTTGCGCCGAGGTTTGAGGCATCTGCCATTTCGTGGACGCCGTTTAGGATACCGCCTTCGGTTGGGTCGTGCATGGCGTGGACGCCACCTGTCTTGTGCGCTGTTAGGGCGTCTTTTACTACGCTTATTTGGTTGTAGAAGTTCTTTGCCGCTTTCAGCGTGGTGTTGTTCATTGTTTTTTTGAGTGTTTGCTCGCGGTCGGTGGCTAGTATGGCGGTGCCTTCTATGCCTGCGCTTTTTGTCAAGATGAGTTTGTCGCTGGGTTTCGCGCCGCCTGCAGTGACGTATCGTCCCTTCTCTGTTAAGCCTAGGATGCAGCCTACAACTATGGGGTTGGTTAAGCTGGGTGTGGATTCGCAGTGTCCGCCCACTATGGCTATCCCCAAATCTTTGGCTGCCGCGTCCATCTGAGAGCTTATGGTTTCAACAAGTTTTCTATCCGCGTTTTCCGGAAGCATTATGCACGAGAACAGAAAGGCGGGTTCAACGCCGAAAGTCGCCACGTCATTAGCGTTAACGTTAACCGCTAGCCAGCCGATTCGCTCAACCGCGCCCGTGATGGGGTCCATGGAAACCACTAGTGACTTGTCGCCTAAGTCTAAAACTGCCCCATCAATTCCAGCCGAGGGACCTATTACGACTTCTGTGCGTTCGGCACCTAGGTTTTTGAAAACAACTTCCTTCAGAATATCCACGGGGATTTTTCCAGGCGGCAACTTCATGACTATATCATCTGTTAAATCTGGTTTTTAAGCTGTGGGAAAATACGTTGCACCGCATGCATGATTGGAACGGCGATTATTAAGCCTATCAGCATTTGAGCGATGTTTAAGGGAATTTCAGCAATCGCAAGGATGCCTAAGCTTGGAAAGAGCACGGCGAGAAGAGTTTCGTAGAGAAAATATCCTACAACTATAGCTGTCCCTCCCGTGATGACGGATATGATGGCTCGCAAGGTTGGGTTTGGCACGGTTTTTCTGAGTTTGATGTTTAGCAAGCCTACAGCTGCTCCTTCCACTCCTTTAATTATCAAAGTTCCAGGCGCAAAAAGCACATAACCTAAGTAAACATCCGCGAGCCCTGCACCCACTCCACCCGAAAAACCCCCCACGAAAGGTCCGAAAAGCAGGGCGGCAACGTATATTGTTGCTTCTCCCAAGTTGAAGTAGCCGCCTGTGGCAGGTACGGGTATGGGCGGAATCAGTGAAGTGACCACAAACACGAGCGCAGCAAATACTGTTGCAAGAGTTAAATTAACTGCGACTCCGAATTTCCTGTTTTCTTTCGTCATTTACTTCACAGCGTTATCGAGGAGTATTACTTTGGTTACTCAATATAAAAGAATAATCTTTCAAATTTTACTCTAGGGGCTGCATCTGATGTTTTTGGAAAGGGGAAAATCTAAATGGGAGTGCACTGCTTGATATAGCAAGTTGAGAGTTGACGGTTATGAGTGAAAAAGAAGACCCAATTAAGATGCATAAAGATGCGAATAACCTGATGGATGAGGGCAAGTTTGAAGAGGCGCGTGAGCTTTTCCTGCGAACCGCTGAGCTTTACAAGAAGAAACAGAATTATTTTGACTCCACAACCATGCTTTACAAGGCTGGCGAATGCAGCTTCTCGCTGAAGGAGTACGAGAAAGGCGTGGAGTATTTCATGCAGTCCGCGGAGCTTTCCTTTGAGAAGGGTTACGACCGCTTCGGCGTCAGCGCCTTGGACTACGCGAGAGACTGCCAAAAAGCCCTGGGAAACACCAAAGAAGTCGAAGAATTAACAAAGAAAATCAAAGAAGCTAAAGAAAAACTCGAAAGCACCTTCTAAACACCGCTTCCGTACAGAACAGCATCGTCCTCGTCGGCCCCTTTTTAGTGGCTTAACTTTTTTTCCTGCGAGAATCAGTTAATAAGCTGTCTCGCCACTTTTTCAGTTAACAAAGTTTTAAGGTCATTGCCATGCCTGCGCTTTTTAAGTCTCTGGCGGAACTCCTCAAAAAAGTAGAAGCCACCAAAAAACGACTGGAGATAATCAGCCTCACCGCGGATTTCTTGAAACGCTTGGACGCATCGGAAGTGGAGCCTGCCGTGTCCATGATTCTCGGGCGAGCTTTCCCGAAGTGGAGCCAGAAAACCATGGACGTGAGCTGGATGACTCTAAGCGGCGTTCTCCAGCAGGTAACAGGGGCTGACTGGGGCGTTTTCCGTGAAGCCGCCGCGGACACTGGCGATGTCGGCGCGGCTGTGAAAGCGGTTTTAGAGAAAACCAACTTGAAAAAACAGGCTGTGCTGATGGAGAAGCCGTTGACGATAACTGAAGTTAGGCGTTTGCTGCAGTCCATAGCTTTGACGGTGGGTTCGGGGTCGAGAGAAAAGAAGGAGCGGCTGATAACAGCGCTTCTGGGTCAAGCGTCGCCTGTGGAAGCCAAGTATCTTGTGAAAGTTTTTGTGGGTGAGATGCGGACGGGTTTAAGTGAGGGGTTGATGGAGCAGTCTGTGGCGAAGGCTTTTGATGTGCCGCTGGCAACGGTGCAGAAAGCCAGCATGGCGCTCGGAGACATCGGCGAGGTCGCCGCCATAGCCAAAACAGAGGGTCAAGAAGGCTTGTCAAATGTGGGCTTTCAGGTTTTCAGGCCTGTGAAGCTGATGCTGGCTCAAGTGGCAAGTGACGTGGATGAGGTGTTAGCGGAGCACGGCGGCAGAACAGCGTTTGAGTACAAGTACGACGGCGCTAGGGTTCAAATCCACAAGCGGGGCGGTGAAGTCAGGGTTTTCAGCAGGAGGCTCACGGACGTGACGCAGAGCCTGCCTGAAGTGGTTGAAGCCGTAAAAACTAACATCAAAGCAGGCGAGGCGATAGTGGAGGGTGAAGTCATAGCCGTAAACGAGAGCGGGCACCCTATTCCCTTCCAGCATCTGATGCGCCGTTTCAAGCGAGTCCACGAAGTGCAGGGCACAGCCGAGAGAATCCCCGTGAGGCTCTACTTGTTCGACATTCTCTTCCTCAACGGCGAAAGCCTGATCTCGCTTCCGTACCTGCAGCGCAGGAGAGTTCTGGCGGAAAACGCTGGAGACATACCGTTGACCAAACAGATAATCACCGAGAAAAAGGCGCTTGCAGAAGCGTTCTTGAGCGAGGCTATGGATGCGGGGCATGAGGGGTTGATGGCGAAGAAGCTTGACGGTGTCTACACGCCTGGGACTAGGGGGAAACGCTGGTTCAAGATAAAGCCTGTGTTGGAGCCATTGGATTTGGTTATCACGGCGGCTGAGTACGGTTACGGGCGGAGGCACGGGTGGCTTTCAGACTACTATCTGGCTGCGCGCGACGCTGAGACTGGCGAGTTCCTGAACGTGGGTAAAACGTTTAAGGGTTTAACGGACGCGGAAATCATCGAAATGACCAGACGGCTCAAAGAGCTGGTGGTGCGAGAAGGGCGCGGCGGCGTGGTGGTTCTTCCGAAAATCGTTGTCGAGGTCGCGTACAACGAGATTCAAAGAAGCCCCAAGTACAGGAGCAAGATGGCGTTGCGGTTTGCCCGTATAAGCCGCATACGCGAGGACAAGAGCGCGGAGGACGCGGACACCATTGAGAGAATGAGAGAAATTTTTGAGAAGCAGTTCGCCAAAAAAGGCAAATATAAAACTGACTAACAACATTTTCTCTTAGGCGAGTAAAAAGATGGATGCGGCTGAAAAAAAGGCGTTTGCTTCTGAATTCTACAGTCGCCAAGTAATCCTCAAGGAGTTAGGCGTGAAAGGCCAGCGGAAACTGGGGAAATCGAAAGTTGCCGTTGTCGGCGTAGGCGGATTAGGCACGGTTACTTCACTGTATCTGGCGCTGGCAGGAGTTGATTGACCAGGATACGGTGGAGACGCCGAATCTTCACCGCCAAATACTGTATAGCGTAGATGACCTTGATTATCCGAAGGCGGAGGTCGCTGCTAAACGGCTGGAGAAGCTTAATCCCCTTGTGAAGGCTGAACCAATTTCAGAAAATGTGAATCAGGGCAACGTTGAGAAACTTTTAGCTGGGGTAGACCTTGTCGTTGACGGCTTGGATAACATGTTCACCCGCTACTTGATTAATCGTGTATGCGTGAAGCTGGGTGTTCCGTATGTTTTCGGCGCAGCCATAGGAATAGAGGGAAACCTGTCGGTTTTTGCTCCTCCCGAAACCGGATGTTTAGAGTGTCTGCTGCCGAACATGTCAGACGAGGATTTGATGACGTGTGACACTCGCGGAGTGATTGGCGCTTCACCTGGGATAATTGGTGCGATGGAAGCCATAGAAGCAATCAAAGTTTTAACTGGGATGGGTTCGCCGTTGAAGGGGAAGCTTATGGTTTGCGACTTCAACGACATGTCCTTCACCACAGTTGACACCTCGAAAGCCGCGAACTGCCCCGCTTGCCACGGATCCGTAGCTCCGTTAGAGAGGAAAGAGAAGCTTGTTTGGCTTTGCGGACAGAACACGGTCAATATTAATCCTGAGAAGCCGTTGAAGCTGAACCTTGATGAGGTTTATGAAATAGTGCGGCAGCGGTTTAAGGTTCGTTTGAAATCACGTCTCGCCATAATCTTCGATTATGGAGATTTGGAGATTAGTTTGTTTAACGGCGGACGCATGCTCATAAAAAACGTTCAAAACGAAAAAGCAGCCTTAAATGCGTACAGAGACATTCTCAAGAAACTAAACATAAAGCAATAATTTTCGCTTGACCGCTTGTGGCTTCAAAGAGTGAGTGTTGAAAAAGAAGAAGATGGTTTTTGTTTTCTGGCTGCTTAGTCTAGTTGGTAGGCTTCTTCTCCGTGTTCGCTGAGGTCTAAACCTGCATCTTCCGCCTGCGGGGTTACTCTGAGGGGCGAGAACACGTTGACCAGTTTCAGTAGCACGTATGAGCCGAAGAAGGCGAAAACCGCTACTACTGCGACTGCCAGCACTTGAGCGCCCAGGAGAGTGGGATTTCCGAAGAGTAGCCCGTCTACGCCGTTGATGGCTGCTGAGGCGAATAAGCCTGCTGCTATTGAACCCCAGATTCCGCCGACGCCGTGGCATGCGAAGACATCTAGTGAGTCGTCTATTTTCCATCTGCCTGCTCTCCAGTTGGCGACTAGGTTTGAGATTATTCCTGCGGCTAAGCCTATGATTAACGCTGAAGTTATGTTGACGTAGCCTGCGGCGGGAGTTATGGCGACCAGCCCGACGACTGCTCCGACTGATATTCCTACTGCTGAGGGTTTGCCTTTTATTGCCCAGTCTAGAAGCATCCAGCTTACTGCGGCGGCTGCGGCGGCTAAGTTTGTGGTGACGAGTGCTAAGACTGCGATATCGTTTGCGGCAAGAGCGCTTCCTCCGTTGAAGCCGAACCATCCGAACCATAAGAGGCCTGCGCCAAGTATCACGAAGGGTATGTTTGTGGGCTTGAATTCGGTGGCTGTTTCTTTCTGGGACGCTTTCATGTGTTCTTTCCATGGAATTCCACAGTCTTTTCTTCTGCCGACTACGAGGGCTGCTGCGAGTGCGGATAAGCCTGCTGAAACGTGGACGACTAGGCCTCCTGCGAAGTCGATTGCTCCCAAGTTGTGTAGCCATCCGTTAGGGTTCCATACCCAGTGGGCGATGGGGGCGTAGATGAGTGTTGACCAGAGAACGATGAAGATTAGGAGTGAGCGGAACTTGATTCTTTCTGCGCACGCGCCTATTATTAGGGCGGGTGTTATGGCTGCGAATTTCAGTTGAAACGCGAAGAACAGCATTTCGGGAATGTCTGGGGCGAGGACCATGTTGACGCTGTGCACGTCTACACTGTTTAAGCCAACAAGCGAAAGGTCGCCTATTATGCCGTTTACGCTTGGTCCAAAAACGAGGCTGTAGCCTAGGATGGCCCATATTATACTCACGACTGCGAATATGATTAGGCATTGAACTATTGTAGATACTAGGTTTTTCTTTCTAACTAGACCTCCGTAAAAGAAGCCCAGCGCGGGGGTCATTAACATAACCAGCGCGGTTGCGGACATTAACCATGATATGTCTCCTGAAGCCATTTTCCAAACTCCTCTTTTGACACATGTTTTGAATGTTTCTTGTTTTCTGTGCATTTATGCAAAACAAATATTTAAAACTATCCATTATGGACCACTAACCATTCAAAAATGGATAAACGTCTAAAAAACAGGCAACCAACCAAAAATCCCTTCACATACACCAACAAAAAACCCACAAACACTGAAAAAACGTTCAAAACCCAAAAACACAAAAACCAACCATAAAACCCCAACCACCATGAAAAATACACAACAACACACCAATCGCACAAGCATATTTGGATCCTAATAGTGGTTCGTTGCAGAAACCAGTAGAGGGGGTCTATCCGTATTGGTTATTTTTCAGGTCAATAGCATGTAAAAAACACCTCTCCTCAGGATTCCATGCAGTTTAGTATAAATAAGGGAGGGGGTCTGCCTCTGAGAGCAACAGAGGCTTTTGGTTTATTCTCCGATGATTCTTCTGAAGGCAGGGAACATTTCTGCGGCGCGTTCGCGCATCAAGAGTTCGTAGTACTGATAGATTATGCCTACTGACAGCAGGATGCCTGTTCCTGTTCCGAAAACGCCTAGGAAATCTGCGATTCCCGCGATTAAACCTACTATTATTCCTCCAAGAACCGTAACCACTGGTATGTACCGCTTCAGGATAGCCTGTATGGGTCTTGAAGAACGTCTGTGACCTGGAATCTGCATGCCTGAATCCATAAGTTGCTGAGCCACCTTATCTGGTCCGAGACCGCCGACTTCCAACCAGATGAGCGAGAAAACCGCGCAGAAAGCTACCAGAATCGCTAGGTACACGGAAGCTCTGATTGGTTCAGCCGCTACGCTAACGATGTTGTTGGGTGGAGTAACAAAGTAGGCAAGTCCTCCCACAGGCGTAACGCCATTGCTTGTTCTGTTGAAATCGCCTATAATCTGGAAGAACAAGTTTGTTCCAGGTGGAGGTGCCCCCATTTGGCTCCAGAAAAGCTGCGAGAAGAAGTAAACGTTAGCAAAGAGTGCAGACGCGAAGATTACTGGAAGGTTCGACACGTACAAAAGCTTGATTGGATATCGACTGCGGAAGCCCTTGTAACCTGCGTAAGTCATCGGCAACTCGACCCTGACGCCTTCCAAGTAAATTATCACCAAGAACGCGCCCACTGTTGCTATGAACCCAATCAAAGATGGATAGGGCCCACTTCCAATCACCCAATCCGCTAACTGGTAACTTGGTTGACCTAACGCAAGCTGGTAAAGTCCACCCACGAACAAGCCTGTTCCAGGGTTGAATGTTTGCCAGAGTATGTTCTGTGCGACTCCAGCCATGATGAAGAGGCTGATTCCGCTGCCTAGACCCCAGCCTTTCTGCACAAGCTCGTCCATGAGCATTACGATTACTCCGGCGGCTATGAGTTGAAGGAATATGATGATGGTTGTGGTGCCTGGTAGACCAGTGCCGTACATGCCGCTTATTATGTAGGCTGATGCTTGGATTCCTGTGAGGAGTATGGAGAAGAATTTGCTTGCTACTGTGAATAAGCCTCTGTCTTGTGGGTCGGACATGTCTGCTTGTATGATGGCGGAGCCGACGAGGAGCTGCAGGATTAAGCCTGCGGTGACTATGGGTCCTATGCCGAGTTCCATGAGGGTGCCGCGGTTTGACGCGAAAATTACTCTCAGGGCGCCAAATTGGTCTTGTACGTCTCCGCTGATTCCGTAGAGGGAGATTTCGGTCATGACGAGGTAGATGATGAGTACGATTGCGGTCCAGAAGATTTTTTCGTTGAAGCCTACTTTGCGTTCGGGAACTTTGATTTCAGGTAGGATTCTTGCGAGTGGTTTGAATAGGCTTAGAAATCTTCCGGCCATTGACTAAGGTTACTCTCCGTTTTCCTGCGACGCTGTTAGGACTTGTCCGCCAGCTTTTTTTATTTTTTCTTCTGCGGTTTTGGAACATGCGGGGACTGTAACGGTTAGGGGTTTTGTGATTTTGCCTGTGCCGAGGAGTTTGGTGTAGCCCAGGCTTGTGAGGTCTACGCTTGTTTTGCCTTTTTCGGTTTCGGTTGAGACTGCGATTTCTTCGAGTTTGGCGATGTTGATGACTTTTTCTTTGCGTTTGAGGCTTTGGGGTGAGGTGAATCCGTGTTTGCCGAAGTAGTCTGGTTCGTACGTCGTAACGTAGCTCCAGAGGTGTTTGTGGCGTCCAACTTTGCGCTGGCCTTTGGAACCTGCGTCTCTGTGCTGGCCGATTCTGCCGTAACCGTGTGTTCGGCTTCCACGCATTTTTCTGGTTTTTCTTTCTTTATGAGGCATTCTAATCAGCTTTTACTGTTTCTTTTTTTGAAGTTTGATTTCGAGCACACCGTTTTTGAAGGATGTGCGAACGGCGTTTGGAACAACCAATTTTGGCAGGTTTAAGCTTTTATAGTACCTGCGGTTTTTGGCTTTCGCTGACAGCGTTATTTTCTGGTCGTTCACATGTATTTTCAGGGTTTCCTTATTAAAGCCTGCGATTTCCGCGACTACGGTTATCCAGTTTTTCTCCTGGAAAATGTCGATAAGCGGTTTTGGCTCTTTCCATTTTCGTCTGGCGTAGCCTTGGGAAGACCGGAAATGCTGCGGATAAAGCTTCCTCGAAGAACGCATGTTCTCAACCCGCAAAACCTTAGAGCGACTTTCAAAGTCATCCCTATCTTGGCCGTTCAAGTCGAGCCACTTCAAATGCTTCCTGCTTCTACGCCACTTCGTGCTCAAGATTGCTTCTCCTAAATACAAAGCCATTTCCAACCTAACTATAAAATGTATCGCACAAAAACAAACAGAAACAACACAACCAAACACCAACACCACACAAAACAACCCCAAAACCCAACGGCTGAGACTCTAGCGCTCGGAAAAGACTATAGCCCCCCTTCTATAAGGGGCGGGTTGACCGGAAACTGGCTGGTTTGTTGTTGGCTGATTGCTTTGTGGCGTTTTTAGTTGGTTTTGTAGGCTAGTCCTGAGAAGACGGCAATTTTTTTGTCTGGTTTGGAGATTGTAATGTGGTATAGTCCGAGGGTTTTTCCGTCTGATACTCGGGTGGCTTCGGCTGTGAGGGTGTCGCCTTCAAACGCGGGTTTCAGGTAGTTTATGCTTACTTGGACTGCGACGGCAACTTTGTCGCCGTAGTTGGAGGCTTCTGCGAAAGCGCAGTCTGCCAGTGAAAAGATTACTCCGCCGTGAACTGCGCCAAGAGAGTTTGTGTGTTCCTTTGTTATTTTCAAGGAAACTTTTGCGTAGCCATCTTTTACTTCGAGAACTTTGACGCCTAAGTGTTCCCGGAAATGGTCAGTGCCTTTCATTTTTCCATCACCTTATCAGTATCCTTTTGTTTATTTTTGGTTTCGCCTTCACGCAAATAAGTGTACAGTTTAGGGAGAAGAGAGGTTATTCCTTTGGGAAGAAATATAACCACTAAGATAAGGAAAAGCCCCAATCCCACGAATGTTAATGATGGTCCAACATTGGTTACTCCTGGAAAAAGCGGATTCAGGGGCTGCAGAAACGGGTAGGCAAGTGGGGCGAAAGAGTCGATGGAGACTATTACTATTGACCCAATGATGGGTCCTTCTATTGTGCCTAATCCGCCGATTACTGCCATGATTAGTGGGAGAAAAGAGTTTTCAGCGCTGAAAATGTCGTTTTGAATGAAAAGTTGAGATTCCGCAAAAAGGCCTCCTGCTAAACCCGCAAAGAAAGTGCTGATGACAAACGCTAACAGCCTGTATTTTGCCGTGTTGATGCCAATCATTTTTGCTTCAGTTTCGTTTTCACGGATGGCTTTGAAAGCTAGGCCCCATTTGGAATTCATCACCCAGAAAATGGCTATGATGGAAGAGGCAACTATTGCTAGAGTACCATAATAGAAGGCTAAACCTTGCGGAACGAAAGATGGCGTGGCAAACCCCATCATGCCCCCAAAAATTTCGTCGTACTGACTGAATATAGTAACTATGATTACTGAAAAACCAAAAGTAACCATCGCTAAGAACCACGCCTTCAACCTGACGCACGCGAGACCGACTAAGAATCCAATGCCTGCTGACACCAAGCCTCCTAGGAATAACCCTAGGACTGGAGGCACTCCTAATCTAATAGAGATTAAAGCAGAGACGAAGCCGCCTATCCCTAGAAAAGCTGCATGACCTAAAGAACCCTGCCCAGAATACGCTAAAAGATTCCAGCTTGAGGCGTAAAGCGCGAAAATAACCATCAGCGTAAAGACATGGCCAACAAGATATTCACTTCCAACAAAAAGCGGAAGAACAGCGACAAAAACAAAGGCAACTATGACATATTGATATTTTCTCAGTCGAAAATATTTAATCAGTTGCGACCATATTGCTTTGAAATCCATTTACTCACCCTTTTCGCCGAAAAGCCCCGTTGGTCTAATCACCAGCACCACTATTAACAAGGCGAAAGCAACAGCGTTTTGCCACGTTCCATTTGACAAATAGCCTGTTACATTCTCAGCAATGCCATAAAGTAAGCCGCCTATTACCGCGCCTGGAATGCTGCCTAGCCCACCCAGTATGATGATTGCGAAGGCTTTGATTGTGGGTAATGCGCCTATAGTTGGATTGAAGTTGAGAATTATTCCGTATAGTGCGCCCGCAGCGCCTGCTAACGCCGCGCCAACCGCGAAAGTGAAGGTATATACTTTGTTGATGTTTATGCCCATTAGCATTGCTGCATCGCTTTTTTGGCTTGTTGCCCTCATGGCTAAGCCAATCTTCGTTTTCTTTGTTAGAAGCACTAACCCAACTAGTATTATAATCACGATCACTATGGAGAGGATTCTGTCATAACTCAGCTGCACGTCTCCAAGTGGAATGCTGAGACCGACAAGGGGACTTGGTATTTGGATACTATAATTTTCCACCCACAAGAGAGTGGCAAGATTTTCAAACACGTAAATTAGTCCGAGGCTGATGAAAATTTCGTTTAGTTTCTCTGTTCCACGAACCCTGCGGAAAGCAAACTTCTCAAGCGCAATTCCAATCAAAGCCACCGAAGCCATCGATACAAGAATAGAAAAGTACGGGTTAAGACCCGCTATTGTGGTTGCTTGATAGGCTACAAAAGCGCCAACCATCAACAATTCGCCATGAGCAAAATTAACTAACTTCATGACGCCGAAAATAAGGTTCAGTCCCGTAGCTAAAAGAATGTAAATACAGCCGTTCACGACCCCGAAAAGCAGAGCCTGAGTCAATCCCGAGGAAATAGCGAGAGGTATCATACTAGTCAGCTTCACGTATTTTCTCAGGTTGACTATTTAAAATATACGTGATAAACTGAAAAAAGGAAAGAAAAATGGAACTGAGAGCCCTATGGGCTGCCAGGTTCATACTCCATTGGTGGGAAGAAAGTCTGCTGTCTGAAATTGCCTTCTATGCCAGGCATTGTTTTAGGATAGACTACGTAAGGCTGAAGTTCTCCTTCGTTCCAAATTAGCTGTTCAATGAAGGTCTTTGGCAAAATCTCGTGATAATTAGTGCCAGTGCTAAACGTTATCCGCTCGTTTTCCATGATTATTAAGCTCTGCGGCATATCAGTATCTTCCAAAGCGTTCTTAACAGCCTCCTTGTCTAACGTTCCTGCATTTTCAATAGCACTTTTTGCGATGTAAACGGCGTCGTAAGTATCAGCACCTAACATTCCAGGAACTTTGCCATCAAACTTCGCCATGTAGTTCTCCACGTACGTTCCAACTTTCTCCAGATACCATGTATCTCCTTGCCATTGAGTTGCAATCTTTGACTCTAAGATTTGGAAAGAACCAGTTTCTCCCAAAAGCGCATAGAACTGCGGGTCTTCGCATATTTCGACGGCTATGTAAAGCGAGTTTAATCCAACATCGTTGATTCCTTCTTTGATAACCTCGGCTGTGTCTGCTGTGAACCCAGCAACGTAGACTGCATCAGGGCTGCTTTCTTTGACGGAGATAAGTGGCGACTGGTAAGTTGTGGCGTCAGTAGCATAAGACACGTTTGCAACGACTTCAATTGGTAAATTATCATCTGCTATTATGCTTGCGGTAACGTCTCTCACTCCTCTTCCGTACCCATCGTCACGATAGAGAATTGCAAGCCTTAGTTTTCTGGATGCATCAAAGTGATAGGTGTCATCAAGTACCGTCTTTACGTCATCTGCCAGAAAGTGGGCAACCGTCGTGCTATAGTCCGCAATGGTTGTGCAATAGTGGAACATGTAGCTCATTCCTTCAGCATCATCAATGTACAATGCATTGTCTTCGGGTAGACTGCCTCTTCGCGTTACAAGGTTAAACGACGCACCAGTTATAATGTATGGAACACGATTCTGAATCGCTGGGATTTGACCGTTAAGAGTTCCTGCAGTCGTAGCTCCACCTATGAGAAGGTCAACGCTTTGATCTGTAATTGCACGAGTCACGGGACCAGCCGTGCTTCCAGCCGCGTCATCCACCGTGTCGACCAATACCTTCTCGATAGTCAAGTTCTTCCCCAAGCTCTCAACCCAAACTCCGCCAGCAGCGTTAATTTCATCTATTGCAAGCTGTGCTGCCCGATCAATGTCCTGTCCCTCCACAGTCTGCATGCCCGCAACAACCCCAATTTTGATGGTTTGAGCTGGCGCAAACACGTTTAACTGCCACAATGCGACAAATGCTGCTACTACGATTATAACAATTGCAACTACGGCGACTAGTCTTTTATTCATCGTATTTTCCTCTTTTTAAATAACTGGTCTAAACTGTTGTTATGAAATTCTTTATAAAATTATCCTAAAACCACGTTTTCCCTGCCAGATTGAAACGCCTTAAGATTCAAATCAACATATTTTGCCTTAAACCGTGCAGCTACAGCCTTCTTATAAGAATCAGGCTTAACAGGATTCTCTGGAAGAGCCGACAAAGCCCCAAGCAGAACAGTGTTCACAACCAACACGTTCCCCAGTTTAGTAGCGATGCCTTCACCATCCACCTCATGAACCTTAAGCGCCTTCTCCCGCATAATACCAAGCAAGTCCTCAGGCTTCTTGAAACCAACCGACCCCTGAACCGCACAGTTAGGTGGAATATACTTGGTGTTCACAACCACCGTGCCGCCCTTCTTAAGCATCGGCAAAACACGCGCAGTTTCAAGCATCTCAAACCCCAGTATCACATCAGCTTTCCCACGCTCAATCAAAGGCGCCTCCACCTTGTCGCCGATTCGGGCATAAGCCACGATGGAGCCGCCTCGCTGAGCCATCCCGTGAACCTCAGCCTTCGCCACATCAAACCCGTCCAGCAACGCGGCTTCGCAGAAAATATCACTTAGAACAACCACGCCCTGCCCGCCGATGCCGGAGAAAACCAAATCCAACTTCATCTTAACCAGTGCTCCTTATCGCTTCAAACGGGCACACCTGCTCGCAGACACCGCAACCCCAACACAGAGTCGGATCAATAGCCGCACCTTCAGAACCCAACGAGATGGCGGGGCAACCGAAAACTTCCACGCACACCCCACACGAATTACACTTATCCGAAACCTCCCGAGCAGGATTCCTCTTAAGCTTGAGTGGACAGGGACACTCAGAAATAATCACCGAGGGACCCTGATAATTAAGAACCTCCCGAATCACCCGTGTTGTCGCCTCAACGTCGTAGGGGTCAACAACATCCACCTTGTCAATTCCGAGGCTTTTCGCGATGTCACGAATCGAAATCATCTTCGAATCCTCGCCCATGGCGGTTTTGCCTGAGCCAGGCGTCGGCTGATGACCCGTCATAGCCACCGTGCGGTTATCCAGAACAATAATGCACACGTTCGCCTTGTTATACGCGATGTTAAGCAACCCAGGCATTCCACCGTGAAAGAAGGTGGAGTCACCCACAACCGCAAACACCTTATCCTTAACCCCAGCGTGAAACATCCCCGCAGCCTGCGAAATCCCCGCACCCATACAAAGACACGTCTGAACACTGTTCACAGGTGGCAGACAACCCAGAGTGTAGCAACCGATGTCGCCCGTAACAATCTTATCCGTGGTCTTACCCGACACACTCAAAGCCCCTTCCGGACAAAACTGTACACACTCAGGCTCGCCATCGCAAAGGTCGCAGACGATAACCTTCTGCTTACTCGGATGCAACGTTATGGCGCCGTACTCGCAGGCTTCAATGCACCAGCCGCACCCGTTACACTTTTTCTCGTCTACCTTGACAACCCCAGTCTCAACCGACTGCACCAAAGCCTTCTCAGGACAAACCGCCACGCAAGGCGCATCCCTGCAAGCCTTACAAGATATGGTTGCGTTCGAAAGCGGGTCAAGCCTCACGGCGCGTATCCGCGACTTAACCGGGTTAAAAACCTGCTCCTTCTTCCAGGAACACGCGTACTCGCAAACCACGCAGCCCACACACCTGTCAGGGTCACAATCAACAAACTGGTTAACCATGTTCAAAGCGTAATAGAAAGCCCTATGCGGACAACCAGGACACAAACCCGGAGGACGAGGAGGCAAATCCAAAACCTCCAACTCTTCAGCCTCAGCACACAACCCCAACCGCGCAAACGCTTCACGCACCTTGTCAGGCGTAAACTCACCCAGCTCCAACAAACCCAACTCATCTTTGCCCAAAAACTCAATGTGCAGCCGCTGCAAGTTCTCCTCAATGTACGGCCGCAACTCCTCAACAACAATCAGCCGCTTCACCTTAGACGCGAACCGCTTAACCAGATCTGCGGGAAACGGATACACAAAACCCAGCTTCAGCCACGAAAACCTTTTTGTGTCCAGTACAGACCGCGCGTAGTAGTAGCCTACGCCGCTTCCAACTATGCCAACTTCGCTGCCGTTGTCCTCAACAACATTGAACTTTGAGCCTTCAACAAGCTTACGAGCCTCAACAAGCTTACGTTGCAGGTTCCTGTGCTGCCTCCTAGCATTGGAGGGCACCATCACCCACCGCACCCCGTCCTTGTCAAACCTGGCTTTGCGCGCAAGCCGCAGAATCTCGCCCAGCCGCACCCGTGCTTTTCCATGCGCAACCCTTGTGGTCAACCGCACTATGACAGGCAACTGCAGCTTTTCGCTGATTTCAAAGGCGTCTCGGGTCATGTCCGCGGCTTCTTGCGGGTTGCCTGCGTCCAGCAACGGCAGATTTGAGTGCACAGAGAAAAACCGTGTGTCCTGCTCGTTCTGGCTGCTGTGCATGGCGGGGTCGTCGCACACGGCGATAACCATGCCGCCTTCGACTCCTGTGTACGCGAGGGTCATGGCGGCGTCGGCAGCCACGTTCAACCCCACGTGCTTCATGGAGACTATGGCGCGGACGCCCGTCATTGCAGCGCCTGCTGCGACTTCAGTGGCGACGATCTCGTTTACGCTCCACTCGGCGTAGATTCCGAAGTGCTTGGCGACTGCTGCGATGGCCTCCAGAATTTCAGTGGAGGGCGTGCCTGGGTAAGCTGCGGCGAGCTTGATGCTTGCTTCGACTGCGCCTCGAGCGACTGCTTCATCGCCGTTAAGTAGGACAAAACTGCTGGGTTTGTCTATCGCAATCTTTGAGGTCATCTGGTTAAGTCCTTTACATCTTGCCCTTACGCAGGTCTAACACGTGTTTTGCTTTTCCTTCGCTTCGGGGGAGTTCGCCGCACTTCACAATTTCAATATCCGCGGTTAACCCGACAATGCTGTGAATCTTCCCTTGTATGTTGCGTTTCAAGGCTTCGGCATCTAGCTTTTTGCTTTTGGAGGCTTTCTCTGTTAACTCCAGTTTCACGGCGAAAGTGTCTAACGCGCCAGGCCTGTCCACTACTATTTGGTAGTGAGGCGCCAACTCGGGGAAGCTCATAACGGCGACTTCGATTTGGGAGGGAAACACGTTGACTCCTCTTATGATAAGCATGTCGTCGGATCTTCCGCGGACGCGTATCATTCGGGCGTGGGTTCTGCCGCAAGCGCATTTTTCAGTGTCTATAACGGAGATGTCTCGTGTTCTGAACCGCAGCATGGGCATACCTGTTTTGGTTAGCGTGGTGAAAACCAGTTCGCCCTCCTCGCCTGGAGACAGGACTTCGCCGGTTTCAGGGTTGATTGTTTCTATGAGGAAGTGGTCTTCCCATATGTGCAGCCCCTTGTGTTCGGTGCATTCGATGGAGACGCCTGGACCGCACAACTCGGTTAAGCCGTACACGTCGAAGGCTTCTATTCCCAAGTCGTCTTCGATGCGTTCTCGGATGTTGTCAGACCAGGGTTCTGCGCCGAAGAGTCCTATCCTCAGTTTCAGGTCTCTTTTTGGGTCAACGTCTGTCTTGAACATGGTTTCTGCGAGGTAAACGGCGAAGCTTGGCGTGCAGCACAGCACTGTGGCACCCAAGTCCGTCATGAGTTTTATCTGGCGCTGCGTCATTCCCCCACTTACGGGTATGGTCATTGCTCCGATTTTGTGAGCGCCGTAGTGGAAGCCTAAGCCTCCTGTGAATAAGCCGTAGCCGTAGGCGATGTGGATTACGTCTTCTTTTCTTCCGCCCGTAGTATAGATAGAGCGAGCCATCAGCTCCGCCCAAACATCCATGTCGTTTTGGGTGTAGGGTCCGATTATGGGGTTTCCTGTTGTTCCGCTTGAGGCGTGGATTTCAACTACGTCAACAGGTTTGACGGCGAGCATGCCGAGCGGGTAGTTGTCTCTGAGGTCGTTTTTTACGGTGAAGGGGATTTTTTGGATGTCTTCCAGAGTTTTTATGTCCTCAGGTTTCAGTCCAGCGTCTTTGAATTTTTTGCGGTAAAACGCGCTGTTCTCGTAGCAGTGTTTCACCTGTTCTTTGAGTTTGCGGAGCTGGAGGTTCGCTAATTCTGTCCGTGGCATTGTTTCGATTTTTTCGTTCCAGTATTTGCTATTAGCCATGCGTTTTGTTTCTCCTATAGACCCATATATACCTGTTTTATGTGGTTGTTACATAAGAGTTCTTTACTTTTACCTTCTAAGATTATGTTGCCTTGCTCAAGAACGTATCCCCTGTCGGCGATGTCAAGGGAGTCGCGGATGTTCTGCTCGACAAGAAGTATGGTTACGCCTTCCTCGTTGATTTTTCGCACTGTGTCCAAAACTTTCTCCACGATTATGGGAGCTAGCCCCAGAGAAGGCTCATCCAAAATCAGCAACTGAGGATTAGACATCAGGCTTCTGCATATCACGAGCATTTGCTGTTCGCCTCCGCTGAGGGTCTGCGCCAACGCTTTCTCCTTTTTCTTAAGCACAGGAAAAATCTGATACACTTTTTCTTTGGCTTCTTTCACGTTGCTTTTGCCGTTTGCTGTGTAAGCGCCTAACTTGAGGTTTTCTTCAACGGTCATTCTGGGGAAAATGTCTCTGCCCTCTGGAATCAGAATTAAACCTTTTTTAACGATTTCGTACGGGGGCAGTTTCTCTATGTTTTCGCCTTTGAAGCGGATCGCACCGTTTTTTGGGTGCAGCAACCCCATGATTGTTTTCACGAGGGTTGTTTTTCCCGCGCCGTTGGGTCCGATGATGCTGATGATTTCTTTTTCTTCCACGTGGAAGGATACGTCTCTGAGTATCTGAACCATGCCGTACGCTGCAGATACGTTTTCGATGTCTAACATGCCTAGTCCTCGCAGAGTGAAAACCTTTTTCCGAGGTAAACCTTCACCACATGCTCGTCAGTAACCACTTCTTTTGGGGTTCCCTCGAATATTTTTTCGCCGTGATGCAGAACCGTCACGCGGTCGCATAAACCCATAATCACCTTCATGACATGCTCAACTATGAGCACGGTTACGCCCTGCTTACGGATAAGCCGTATCAGCTTGATGGCTTCGTCGCATTCCCGCGGAGTCAAACCCGTAAGCAGTTCATCCAGCAGAAGCAGTTTGGGCGAAGTTGCCAAAGCCTTCGCGAGTTGAATCCGCCGCAGCTCAACCACATTCAAGTTTTTGGCTGGCAAATCAAACTTTTCCTGGCTTAAACCCACAAACTCTAAGAGCTCTTTGGCTCTTGGTACTGCTTCGGTTTTGTTTGTGTTCTTTTTATCCGCGAAGAGCAGTCCAGCCAGCACGTTCTCGGTTGCCGTCATGTCGGGGAACGATTGAACCGTCTGGGAGGTTTTGGTTATGCCTCTGGAGCAGATCGCGTAGGATGGAAGCTTGGAGATTTCTTCGTTAAGGAACAAGATTTTGCCTGAGTCTGGCTTGTACACGCCGCTGATGAGGTTCAGCAGGGTTGATTTTCCAGAGCCGTTGGGTCCGACAAGCCCAGCGATTTCGTTTTCGTTCACTGTGAAATCGACGTTTTTTAATGCTTGAAGCCCTCCAAAACGCTTCGAGACTTCAGTACACTTCAACAAACGCGCTGTCTCCCCATGGCGAACCGTTAACTATACCTTACGTGAAAATATAAATATTCTCTGAAGCTAAATGAGTCTTGGTGCTCAGCATGCCTATACCCCAAGTCAGCGTTTACCTTGACAACAGACCAGGCTCCCTGTCCGAAGCCATGGCTCAACTGGACAAAAACCAAATCAAAATATTCGCGCTGTCAATCGCGGACGCAGGCGAATTCGGTTTAGTCAGGATGGTAACAGAAGACCCTGAAAAAGCCACCAGGGTACTGGAGGACGTGGACTACAACCTTGCGAAATCAAAAAGAAACACGGAAGTAACCGCGGTTTTCATGGGAGACGAAGACAAAATCTCAAAAATCACCAAAATCCTCGCTGACGGCAGCATAAACATCGAATACGCCTACTCATCTGCAGTGCATGTAGGCGGCAAAATCGCCCTGATACTACGAGCAAGCGACATAGAAAACGCCGAAAAAACACTGAAAACAAACGGAATAACCGTTCTGACACTGGCAGAAATCAAAAAGGACTTCCAGTAACCTGGCATGAAAGAGAACAGTTTTAGCTCTCGTCAGGGTCAACTTTGATTATTTCTGGGATTTTGCCTGCTGTTCCCGTGAAACCTTTATAGATTACGAGTACTCCTTCGACGCCCCCAATGGAAAGGGCTTTGTTTATTCCTGCTTGTATGGCGGCTTGGGGGTCTTCGCCTTTCACAACGTTGCACACTGCCGTAGCTGCCGCGTCGGCTAACCCCGCGTTTTTACAAAAAACCGTTGCTGCTTCTGCGTCTCCGAAGCTTAATGCGTGGCTGAACCGCCCTGAACTGGTGGCGATACCTATGGGGAACTCCGTGAGTCTGAAGCCGAAACGTTTTGACAGAGGCTCATCTCCCGCAGCAACCGCCACGTCAACGGGTTGATTTGACACTGCAGAGATTTCGCCGCCGTTCTCCACAACTGCCACCTTGCAGCCTGCGTGAAGCATGTCGTTCACGGCTAGGTCGGCTAGGATGCCTGCGACGGCTGCCATTGGTCCGACATCGGCTTTTTCGGCGGCTTCAGCCATAAGCTTAGCCACCAACGGCTCAGTGGACACGGCAACGGGTTTGAGTGTGTGAAAAAAATTGGGGTTGGTTTTGATGTACGCCTCGAGTTCGTGTCGGTTTTGTTTGATTGAGGTTTTGGCTGTTTGTGTGCCTTCAGGTTTGTCGGCGATTATTGTGCATTGGGTTTCTTTAAGCTGAAAAGCTTCTTTAAACAGTTTCATTATTTGTTTTCCGTTTTCCTCTAATGCGTGTTGTTCGCCAGTTCATGGTTGTTCTGTTTAACCGATTTTATGGCTCTTGCTGGGCAGGCTTCGACACAGGCGCTACAGGTGCTACCGAGGCACTTCTCTTGGTCAAAGTTCACAGATTTATCCTCGGCTACGGTGATTGCTCCTACGGGACAAATCGAGACGCAGGCGCCGCAGTTGAAACATTTGTCTTTATCTATCTCAACGAGCTTCGGTAAGGTAACCAGGGCCCCTTTTTTGCGGTAAGCGGTAACTACTGTTTCCAGCCACTCGTCAGGTATGTCAACCAAGTAATCGCCGCCTTTTGAGGTAACGTGCGCCGTGATTATGTTAATCGGCACTTTATGTTCAAGAATTATCTCCGCTGTCGTCGGCTTTGCCACAAGCGCTTCAGATAGTTTGATTAGGATTTTAACCATTCTTCTTTCACCGTCCCAAAAGCTTTGAAACGTCTTCAGCAGTAACTATTCCCAACACTTTCCGTTCAGCATCAATCACAGGCAACGCAGAGATGCTGTGCTGCGCCATCCTCCTCGAAGCAACCTCCAAAGGCTCATCAGGCTTAGCCGTCACAACCCGCCGTGTCATAATGTCAGCTAACGCAGGTTTTCCTTCAGCCAGAGCACGCGTAATGTCCCACGAAGTGACGATACCGCCAAGTTTTCCAACGTCATCAACTACGATTATATGGTTAACCGAATGCGTAACCATACGTCCCGCGATGGTACGTATTTTCTCATTTGCGTGGCAGGTAACCGCCGTCTGCATTACGCTGGCTACAAAAGGCGTAGCCTCAGTCCTCCGCATAGGCTTAAACACAGAGTCAATAGGCAAACGCTCAACAGGCGCAGTTAAGAAGAACTCGCCCTGCGCAATCCACGACTTCAATGTCCCAGCGATTTTCCGCGCAGTCTTCAAGCTTGACAGCGAACTAACCTTGATCCGATCGTCTTTAACGGTTATAAAGCCCGACTTCAACTCCTTGTAGCTAACTTGCCCGAGCTTTGGTCTATCCATACGCGGCACCCCATAATCAACCACACTTGTGAAGATTTCCTCGTCTCGTATGGCGGTTTTTTTGGCTAACCCCTCGTTCAATATGGGTATAGGTATGCCCAGCCCAACGTAAAGCGTGGTACCATACCGCGTGAAAGCTGCACCTCGCAGAAACTCAGGACTCATTTTCTTAGCGTCTCCCCGAACCATGATGGTTCCGAAACGGTTCTGCGGGTCATGCTGGGTTCCCTCGCCGATAACGTAACCTTGCGCTCCGCCGAGGAAAATTCTGGTGCCGAGGCCTATGGTCTCGTAGTCAGGGTCATTCATCAACGGATTCAGCTCGCCAGCGCCTGAAAACGTGGCGTTCCGCATCCTCGGCAGCAGCTTACCCATGTATGTGTAGATAGTCTCGTCGCGACCATTCACAGCGCAATTGTAACGTTGATAGCAGTTGCGGAAGTTAAGCAAGTAGAATTGGTTCAAGTCGTCTTTCGTTAAGCGGGTTTTAACCTGCGTCCTCGGGTAGCAGTCAGTCCCGTAAGCCGTGGCTTTAAAGTCAACTTCTTTGCCGCCTACGAGTTCTTCGATAACGTGTCCGCCGCCGTACTCGAAAGGCTGCTGCTCCGACATGGTGGTGGCGCCTATGTACAAATCCACCGCGGCACCGGGATGGCAAATTGGTACATCATTAATCCATGCTTTTTCAATTTTTATTGGCGGGTCTGAGTGCCCAACGTTTATGATGGCGCCTGAAGAACACATCGCTCCAAAAGTTCCTGTAGTTACAACGTCTACTTCTCGGAAAGCAACCTCGACGCCGCTGCTTTCAACGAGGCGTTTCATTTCTTCAGCGGTTAAAACTTGGGCATCGCCATTTCTGATTTTCTCGTTTATTTCGTCGATTGTTCGGGTATTTTGTTTGGTTTTTAGTTTCGTTTCCCCCAACAGATAACCAACCGAAAGGGGCAAACACGTATTAAAGTCTTTTGGAAGTTTCTATACGTTTAGACTATACGTATAGCTTATAGGTATAGGAAGTTTTACCACAGCTTCCACGACAGCTCGTCCATGTACTCGTTCAAAGAACGAATCGAATGTCCATTATGCTCCCTCTTCTTCAAAACCCGCACCAGAGCGGAAGCCAACTCCAAATTCGTAATCACCGGAACATTAAACTCCACCGCCTGCCGCCGAATAATGTAGCCATCCGTCAAAATGTCTGAATAGTTTCGGCTCTTGTTCCCCATTGGAACGTTTATCACCAAATCTATCTTTTGGTTCTGTAAGTAATCAAGAATATTCGGGTTCTCGCCAGACTCCTTAACCTTGCTCAACACTGCTATACTGTTTATTCCCGCCGCCTGCAACGCCTCAGCTGTGTGTTCAGTAGCGTAAATTTTGAAGCCCATCTCCTCAAACGCCTTAGCCAAGGGAACCACGCGTCTTTTCGGTTCTTCACCACCAACCGTTATTAACACTGAACCGCCCTTGGGGGGAATGCGGAACTCCGCAGACTGCAACGCCTTCGAGAACGCGTCATCGAAGTTCTCGCCTAAACACGCCACTTCACCCGTGCTCAGCATTTCAACGCCTAAAACGGGGTCCGCGCCGCTTAACCGCATAAAGCTGAACTGGGGCACTTTCACGCCGAAATGGTTTGGAAGAGGCAAACCACACGTCTTAAGAACCTCTTCAAATTTTTTGCCAAGCATAGCCAATGTAGCAAGCTCAATCAAGTTTACACCCCGCGTCTTGCTCACGAAAGGCATAGACCGCGACGCACGCAAATTACATTCAATAACTGAAACCTCACCGTCTTTTACAAGATATTGGATGTTGTAGGGGCCTTTGATTTTCAGGGCTTTCACGATTTTCTCCGTTGCCTCTTCAATTTTCTTCTGAACGTCATTGGGAAGCGTGTGAGGTGGAATACTCATGGTTGCGTCGCCGCTGTGAACACCAGCGTTTTCCACATGCTCCATTATGGAGCCGATAAAGCAGGTTTCGCCGTCGTAGACGCCATCAACCTCGACTTCTTTGGCTTTATTCACGAATTTGGATATTACAACGGGCTGGTCTCGAGAAACCTTTGCCGCTAACTTTAGAAAGTTCTCCAAGGCAGTCTCTTTATACGCCACACGCATCGCGCTGCCTGACAGCACATAACTAGGACGCACAATAACTGGGTAACCGATTTTCTCCGCGAACCGTTTAGCAGCGTTTATAGATTTCAGTTTGCTCCAGCTCGGCTGCGGAATCCTCAAATCATCCAAGAGCGCACTGAACTTCGACCTGTCCTCGGCCACATCAATGTCCTCTGCGGAAGTGCCAAGCAACTTCACCCCAGAATTCGCCAGCTTCAAAGCCAAATTATTTGGAATCTGACCGCCAACGCTGGCGATTACGCCTAACGGGTTTTCCTTCTCGTAAATGTCTAGAATGCGCTCGGTTGTTAATTCTTCGAAGTATAGTTTATCGGAGACGTCGTAGTCGGTTGACACGGTTTCAGGGTTATAATTGACCATTATGGCTTCTTGGATTTTGTTCTTCTTAAGCGCCCAAATCGTGTTTACGCCGCACCAGTCGAACTCTACGCTTGAGCCGATGCGGAACACACCTGAGCCTAACACGACAACTTTGCTCTTGTCGTTGCTTAGATCGATGTCGTCTTCGTCTCCGCCGTAAGTCAAGTACAAGTAGTTGGTTTTAGCTGGCCACTCAGCCGCCAGCGTGTCAATCTGCTTAATAACTGGAATGATATTGGCGTCTTTTCTGAATTTTCGTATAGCCTCTTCGGTGGTTTTTTGGCAGATGGCAATTTGCTCATCGGAGAAGCCTATGCGCTTTGCTTCTCGTACAATTTCTGCTTCCTCGCTATCGGCGAGGTCCAGATTGCAGAGTTGACTTTCCATGTCAACTATGTACTTTATTTTATAGAGGAAGAACGGGTCAACACCGCTTAGCTGATAGATTTCCTCGATGGAAATGCCCATTTTTAAGGCTTTAACTATCTTGTAAAGCCGCTCGTCAGTGGGGTTAGCTAACACATCTTTGATTTTCTCGGCTGATTCAGTTTCCGAGTCATCTTCGTTACACACCAGACCCTTTCTGCCGATGTCTAACATCCGCACTGCTTTCTGCAACGCCTCTTCCAAGCAGCGCCCAATAGCCATCACTTCGCCTACGGAGCGCATTTGGGGTCCTATGTGACGGTCTGCCTTCTTGAATTTCTGCAGGTCCCATCTTGGAATTTTTATTGTGACGTAGTCTAGGGCTGGCTCAAAACAGGCGGTTGTGACTTCGGTTACTTTGTTTATGAGTTCTGGAAGAAGATAGCCTATGGATAGTTTGGTGGCGATGTATGCTAGCGGGTAGCCTGTGACTTTGCTCGCGAGCGCCGAGCTTCGAGACATTCGCGAGTTAACTTCTATGACGCGGAACTCTTCGGACTTGGGGTGTGCAGCCCACTGTATGTTGCATTCGCCGATTATGCCTAAGCTTCGTATGGCGTTTATGGCTGCGGAACGCATGAGGTGGTATTCGCGGTTTGACAGCGTCTGAGAAGGCGCAATGACGATTGAGTCGCCCGTGTGGACACCCATTGGGTCCAGGTTTTCCATGTTACAGACAATCAAGCAGTTGTCCGCGTAATCTCGCATGACTTCGTACTCAAGTTCTTTCCAGTGACCCACGTACTCTTCCACGAGCACCTGGGTGATTCTGCTCTGTGCCAAGCCGCGTGTGACTATGTCGCGTAGTTCCCAAGCATTGTGGGCTACGCCTGCGCCTTTGCCTCCGAGAGTGTAAGCAACCCTGACTATAACGGGGTACCCTATTTGGTTGGCGATTTCCATGGCTTCCCCAACCGTGTTGGCAGCCTTGCTTTCCAACGGCGGAACCTTAGCCTTAAGCATCACCTGTCTGAACCGTTCCCTGTCGCCAGTGTCTTCTATAGCTTCAACAGGCGTCCCCAGCACCTTCACGCCGTACTTTTCTAAGACGCCTGTTTTTGCGAGTTCAATACCGCAGTTAAGTGCTGTTTGTCCCCCGAAGCCTAGGAGTATGCCATCGGGCTTTTCTTTCTTGATGACTTTTTCCACGTACTCAGGCGTCACCGGTAAAAGGTACACTTTTCCTGACAGCCGAGGGTCAGTCTGTATTGTGGCGATGTTTGGGTTTATGAGGATTGTTTCGATGCCTTCTTCCCTAAGGGCTTTGAGGCATTGGCTGCCGGAATAGTCGAATTCGGCGGCTTCGCCGATTTTTATGGCGCCGCTTCCCAGCACCAGCACTTTCTTGATCCACTCGAACTTCGGCATTTTAGGCAGCCTCCAACATTTTCGCAAAAGTGTCAAACAGGAAACCGGTATCGTAGGGTCCAGGCGCGGCTTCAGGATGCCACTGCACCGCGAAAACGGGTTTCGTCTTGTGTTTGACGCCTTCAACTGTTTTGTCGTTGGGGTTCACGAACCAAGCTTCCAAAGGAGTCTTCTCAATGGACTCGTTCTGGATGGCGTAACCGTGGTTCTGAGTGGTGATGTAGCAGCGGTTGGTTTTCAGGTCGAGGGCAGGCTGGTTCTGGGAGCGATGCCCATACTTCAGCTTGTAAGTGTCCCCGCCCAAAGCTAACGTCACTATCTGGGCGCCGAGGCAAATCCCCATAAGCGGAACCTGTTCCACGAGTTCGCGGACGGAGTCTATTGTTTTGACGCATTTCTTGGGGTCGCCTGGACCGTTGCTCAGGAAAACGCCGCTGGGTTTGTACTCCATAATCTCTTTAGCAGAAAAGTCGTACGGAACACGCACCACGCTGATCCCGCGTTTCAACAAGTTCCGAATAATATTGTACTTGACACCGCAGTCGATTAAAACCACAGTGCGTTTACCATCAACCTTGTAGGTGACTGGTGCCTTCACGGAAACCTGACCCGCCAAATCAGTAAGGTTGGGGTCAGGTATGCTTTTCGCTTCCGTCAAAAGCTTATCTAAGTCGGGTTCTTCTCCCGAATCGCATACATGCAGGATGCCAAGCATTACGCCATGCGCTCTGAGCTTCTTTGTTATGTGTCGGGTGTCTACGCCGTAGATGCCGGGGATGCCCTCGTCGGACAGCCACTTGTCCAAGGTTCTTGTTGACGCCCAATGATACGGGTGATGGCACAGCTCATGGATAACAAGCCCCTGCACTTGGATGCGGTTTGACTCAAAATACAAGGGTAAGCCAAGGTTGAGGTCGTAAGGCGGCACGCCGTAATTGCCGACAAGCGGGTAAGTTAAAGTTAGAACCTGACCCTTGTACGACGGGTCTGTAAGCGCTTCTGGATAACCAACCATGGATGTTGAAAAAACCACTTCGCCCGAAGTCTTCTTGGTTGAGCCAAACCCTTTGCCGACGAAGAAGGTACCATCTTCTAAAATGAGAACCGCTTTTTTGTTTGCGCTTTTGCTTTTTTTGCTGGAACTATGTTCTGGGACCAAAGCCCTATTCTACCTACAATTCTTTATTTTTAAGTTTTACGTTTTCGCGAGAGTTCACGGGAAAATATGACTGGACAGCATTTTCCAAGTTGCTTTTCGCTTCTTCAAGCTTCTTGTCCAACTGAATTATATTCGTTTTTGTTGATAACCATTCTTTCTTCCATAAATCTAACGCTTTCTTAACCTCTGCTGGAGCAGGTCCACCCTTGACGTTGCAGGCTTTAACCAGCGCAAGCGGATCTGCAAGCTCCTTCAAGTCTTCAGCCTTAACAGTTAACTTTATGCCCACAGTTTCCTCCGCCGCTTTCTGCAGCAACGCGGGCGTGGCATCCTTGAAAGTCAGTTTCGTTTCTACCAATGATTTGACGAGGGCGCCGACTACCTTGTGTGCGGTTCGGAACGGAAAATCATACTCACGGACGAGTACGTTAGCCAACTCGGTTGCAGCCACAAAACTCGCGTTGGCTTTGTCCGAAACGTCGGCGGTTACTTTCAGTTTAGGAAGCAGCTTGTGGAACATGTCCAGCGAAGCATGCACGTTCTCCATTGAAGCCCAGAGTTTGGGCGTGACCTCTTGAAAGTCAAGGTTATACGTGGACGGCAGGCTCTTCACGGCGGCGGCTGAAGCTACAAAATCGCCCAGCACATGGCTGGCTCTGGCGCGGATGACCTCTAAAACTTCAGGGTTCTTCTTTTGAGGCATGATGCTACTGGTGCTGGCGAACTCGTCTGGAACCTCCACCACGCCGAAGTCGGGTGAACTCCACACTATGAGGTCCTCGGCAAACCGACTCAGGTTCACCGCGATTAGCGTGAGTACGGCGAGGGTTTCGGTGATGAAGTCGCGGCTGCCCACCGCGTCAACAGAGTTTTCCGCCAAACCGTCAAAGCCTAAAAGCTCTGCAGTTCGGTCGCGGTTTATCGGAAAGCTGGTGGTGGCTAAGGCTCCTGCGCCAAGCGGGCAAACATTAACGCGTGAGTACGCATTTTTGAGGCGTTCCAAGTCGCGTTGCAACGCGGCGTACTGCGACAACAGGTAGTGGGCAAATGTTACTGGTTGCGCAGGCTGCAGGTGAGTGTACTCCAAGATGACGGTGTTCACGTGTTCCTCTGCCACTTCCATTAGGTGGTCTTGCACGTGAGATACGGCGCGCATCAGACTGAGCAGTTCGTTGCGTAGCTGCATGCGGATTGCCGTTGCGACCTGGTCGTTTCGGCTCTTGGCGATATGTAAGTTTCCGCCTGCCTCTTCCCCTGCTTCTTTGAGCACAGTTTCTTCTACTGCCATGTGAACATCTTCCGCTGAAGCGTCCAACTCGGTGGTGGAGAACTTTGCGAGGGCTTGCAAAAGCTTGGCGGCGTCAGATTTTTTGATTATCTTCTGCTCCGCAAGCATGACCACGTGAGCTTTGTTGATGTCAACCACCGCTTGGGCTAGTCTGGCGTCGTCTTTCATCGAAGAAGTGAACTGGGCAACGTCCTCCCGCACTGGTGATAACCGTCCCCCCCGCAGCAGCTTCGACATTTACTCTCCGCCCTTTTGCTCCTTTGCTTTTCGCTTCAAAATATTGTGCATTCGTGTCTGCAAACCCCAAAGCTGTATGAACCCTTCAGAGTAAGCCTGGTTGAAGCCTGTTTTGATGTTGTAGTTAACGAGGTTCTGGTCGTAAAGCGACATCGGCGAGGAACGCCCGACAACGTGGAGTCCGCCCTTGTAAAGTTTCACACGCACTTCGCCGCCCACGGTTTCCTGACTTTTGTCTATGAACGCGGTGAGGTCTTCCCGCAGCGGATCCAGCCACAATCCTGCGTAAGCCAAAAACGTCCATTGCGCGTCAATCTGTTGCTTAAACAGCACCTCATGGCGCGTCATGACCATTTTTTCTAGGTCTTTGTGGGCTTCTATCAGGACGGTTGCGGCTGGGCACTCGTAGATTTCCCGGGATTTGATGCCTACCATACGATCTTCGATGTGGTCTATGCGACCAACACCGTGCTTTCCCGCGGTCTCATTCAGTTTTTCAATGAGTGTGAGAGGAGCCAAAGCTTCCTTGTTCAGAGCAACAGGCACTCCTGCCTTGAATGTTATGGTGACGTATTCGGGCGTGTCAGGCGCTTTTTCAGGCGCTGTTGTCCACTCGTAGGCGTCTTCAGGCGGTTCTTTGCTGGCGTCTTCCAGCACTCCGCACTCGACCGATCTGCCCCAGATGCTTTGGTCTATGCTGTACTTTTTCGCGGCGGTAGAAACTGGAATCCCATGCACTTTCGCATATTCGATTTCTTCGTCTCTTGCCATGTTCCATTCGCGGACGGGCGCGATTATCTTCAAGTCGGGCGCTAAAGCTCCGATAGAGATGTCGAAGCGCACTTGGTCGTTGCCTTTGCCCGTGCAGCCGTGGGCTAAAGCGGTGGCGCCGTGTTTTTCGGCGATTTCCGCCATTTTTTTAACGATAAGTGGACGCGACAGGGTGGTGCTTATGGGGTATTTGCCTTCGTAGAGGGCGTTGGCTTTTATGGCGGGGAAAATGTAGTCTGTGGCGAACTCTTCTTTTGCGTCAATTGAATAGTGCTTCAGGACGCCGAGGTTGTTGGCTTTTTCCTCTATTTCCGTAAAGTTTTCGGGTTGTCCGACGTTGACGGTTGCAGTTATGACTTCGGCGTTGTATTTTTCTTGAAGCCACTTGATCATCACGGACGTGTCGAGCCCGCCTGAGTAGGCTAGCACTATCTTTTCTGTCGTTTTATGCTCCCCCGTTTTTGAAGTAAATTTATTCCCCTTACCTCAGGGGCGGGATTTTTAAACGTTGCGACTTTTTTGTTACACGATAAGCTTTAAATGTCCTATTTGATACATTTGTGCACCATGACAATAGCTCAAGACGTGCGAAACCACCTGCGAAACAAGCCGTACCTGCTGGAAGCCTTGGAAAAAGGCATAGTTAACCTCAGCGAACTGTCCAGACAGATACAGGAAGAACTGAAAATAGAGAACATGAGCGCCGTAAAAGCCGCTTTACGTCGTTTCTCAGAAGAACTGCAGAAGCACAAGCAGAAAAGAGAAGAAAAAGTCCTGCAAGTCCTCAAGCGAAGCGTCATGGCGGTCTACGACAGAAAATCCGTCATCATAACAACCAAGGAGATAGACACGCAAACCGGGATGAAAGTGGACTTGCTCGGCAAAGTCGTGTACCTGCTGGACCGAAGCGACATGCCCCAAAGAATCACCGCCCTAGTCAAACACGACAACTGCACAATGATAGTAGTGCACTCGCCCGAGGAGTTGGAAGCAACGCCAGGAGTAGTGGCTTTTCTAACTACGCTATTGGCGGAGCAGAACGTGAACATCATAGAGTTCATTTCCTGCTGGACAGAAACAATCATCGTGGTGGAGAAAAAGGACAGCCTCAAAGCGTACGAAGTCCTAT
>Ga0307423_1000237_pt1 | contig 36981 bp, 32 predicted proteins | sample SalMarWE160310MG_FD_202154 | JGI IMG/M metagenome (GOLD analysis project Ga0307423, IMG submission 202154) | Salt marsh sediment microbial communities from the Plum Island Ecosystem LTER, Massachusetts, United States - WE1603-10 | ecosystem: Environmental > Aquatic > Marine > Intertidal zone >... | reverse complement strand
AGCTGCTATTCGTGCTGTTATAGTGGGAGGAACCCAACTCTCCGTTGTCGTTGTTTGTAGCGATCGGCACGGCCTCACTGGCAAAGATAGCCCCGATATCCAGGGGATCACAGGCCGTGCTTTCGACCGGAAGAGGAGAGACAAAGGCCTCTATCGACCCGGCAACCCGTCCGCTGCAGCCCGAACAGAGGTCCCCTGTTTCAGCATCGCCGCTGATCGAGGCATCACCGAACATGCTGATTTTATCGTTTGCATAACCACTTCCCAGAACCGCGGCATGGTTGTCCAGCGTGAGCCCGCCCGCACCACAGAGATCACCATGCACCGACACGTCCCCGAGCAGGACAATATCCGTAGCCGCATCACTGGTCCCCACGTGGCCCCGGTCTCCGCCGGCGGTCTGACCCGAGGAACTGTAGCTTTGGGTTGTGACGTTTCCCCCGAGCTCCACGCCTTCACAGCCGAACAGCCCGGGGTCGTGTTGGGCGGCGTAGTCAGGGACCAGTATGGCTTCAATTCTTGTCTTCGTGCCCGCGTTCGTCGTGGCCGTTGAAACCATGCGCCGTCTCAAATCCCCGCCTGCGTCTTCTATGGTCACCTCATAACGACCGGCGCCCAGACTCGTTTCCCCAATTAGCGTTTGAGACGTTTCGTAACTCTCCCACTGCGACAGATCCTGCATCAAGGTTTCGCCCCCGTGGCTTATTCCCGCCTCCGCCAGGAAATAACCCTGCTTGATATCTCTCACATTGCCCGAGATCCTGGTGTCTGTCACGGTTGTGTTAACGGCTGCTGCGCCGATCATGGAGAGCGCCACAAGAATGATCAGGCATATGACCAGTACGATGCCTCTTTCGTCTCCCCGAATATCCGTCATGACCTGTCACCTCCTCGCTATTTGTTCATCTTCACCACGGTCTTGACCCGGTAGTACCGGTATCGCTGATTAATCGGGTCGGGCCATTCCGTCCTGCCTGTTAGTGCGGTTTCCAGGGTTGTCATATCCGCCGGGTCCCACGTGGCCGCGCCGGAATCGTCACGCCCCTGCAAGGTGAGGCTCGTGATATTCTCGGAAAAGGGCTGGGTCCCTGATCCGACCCGGTAGTCGATCTCATTGTGGCCCGGGTCCCTTGAAAACCCCCGCATTCTCAAGATGCAATAAAGAGAGGTTTCATCCGGGTTCTCCGCCCAATTTGGAGAAACGGTCAAGCGTGTGGACGTGTTCGAACTGATTGTTCTGATTTGACGTATCTGGTAATCGGATGTGTTGTCCGGGACCGTGGTCCAGCTGGGTGTAACGGTCAACCGGGTGGCGGTGTTTGAGGCGATGTCTCTTATTTGACCATATCCCGCGCCTCCCAAAAGAATGACGGCATAGCCCTGCCAACCATTGGCAGGCCATGATTTGTTGGTATCATGCAAGATGGCGGACTCATTGCTCCCTGTCGAAGTGCCTTCGTCTGATTTAGCGCCTGTGCCGTCCAGAATAATCACCTTGGCGTTTTTCCATTGATTGGCGGCCCACCCTTTCGATCCGTCCGCGAGTCCGTTTGAACTGCCGCCGGACGCGGTCCCCGCATCCTCTACATAATGGAAAGTAATGCTGCTGTTGTCGGGCGTGGAATCAAGACTGCTTATCCAGTAAAGGTTTGTCAGCTGTCTTGCTATGACCTCAAGGGATGCCCTTGCATTTTGCTGAAGCGCCGCGATGTTTTCCTGGGATGCGTAACTTCTGCCGGACAGGATGAAGAGACTGTAAAGCGCACCAAGAAGAATCAGCGTGACGGCCATGGCCACCATGAGCTCGACGAGTGTGAATCCCCGGGAGTTATCTCGATGCATTGCTAGTCCATGGTGTCTGAAATGACGGTATCCAGTGACGTTGAACGGTTATCCCCCATGCCATCCTTCCAGGACACTGAAACCGTGATTTGCTTCATGTTGACGCCATGACCGCTCACCGTCCATGTGCGCGCAAAAATTCCTCCCGGCTCCCCGCGTTCATTGACCGGGTTGTTAGAGTCGCTGAACGCGCCGGGGGAAAGGTTCGAATAGCCTTTTGCCTGAAGTTGGTTCATCTTGGCTTCCGCCAGAAATACGGCGGATGTGAGATTCCTCGACGCCGCATTCCCCTCGATGGCTGTTTTCTGTAATCCGGCCAGTGCAAAGAGGCCCACGGAAAGAATCGCAAGGGCCACAAGCAGCTCAAGCAAAGAAAAGCCGCAAGACCTTTGCAAAAAGCCCCTTTTTGCCCAATCTCGGTGTCGGGCTCCGGTTTTGATCCTCGAAATACTCTGAGTATTCCTGTGGTCAAAATCCTCGCCCTCCTTGACCTTGAACAAAAATGAACGTTTTGCAAAGGTCTCGACGCGCCGGTTCATGGCGGCCCGTCATTGATTCTGATCCGGCCTGTCCACGAGAATATGACACATTGCGAATGAGCCCCGTCTGTCAGCGTGACGGTGCCTGAGTTGGAAGTCCCCTGAGGATAAAACACGGCTGCCGTGCGGTTCGCACTGAAAGTCACGCCGCGGTAATCTTCCCGCAGGCTCCGGATCGTCTCATCTTCTCCCGGATCAATCTGCCCGTCTTCATTGGTGTCGCTGTGGATCCTGTACTGATCGTCCGTGGTCTCTTCATCGTCATCCTCTGGGGCAAATACGACCCTGACCGCGTTCTTCCTGTTGATTGCCAGGGTCCTTGCATACTGCAGGTCCCCGTGTATCATCCTCGCGGCGCCATCGAGCTCGTCGCTCTTGAACCGGGGGTAGCCAAGGCCTGCCAGAATGGCAAGGATTGCCATGACGATGAGCAGCTCAAGTAGGGTGAATCCTTTTGTCCGGATCATCGTTTCCTTTATGAAGCCCTTTCCCCCTTGTGTTCGGCCGTCTTGATGCTTTTGGCGAAGATGGCAATCAACGCTTCATTTTCTTCGATGACGCGCTCGAGCTTTGATAGCGACTTGACCAGATTTGCTCTCTCGATCATCAGCAACCATATCTTTGTTCCTCGCAGCTGCCTGAGACAGCCCTTCAGGTTGTCGACAAAGCCGTCACGGGATCCGGCACCCTGAGCCTGGGCATAACGAACGGCCGAAGAGGTGGCGGCACAAACGAGTTCTCTGGAGATGTGCTTTCCCGCTTCCGTTCCAGGCAAAGATTCTGTTGTGATAATCACGCTCACGGCAAAGTCCAGCAACCGTCCTTCCGTATCAAATGCTCTATTTTCCTTTGACATGTTCATTCCTCCTTGTTTTTGCTTTTTCACGAGATTATGCCAGGATGTCCCACCCGGAAGGATACCCTGGCAAAGACCATACCGAATGAAAGGAGGTTCGTGAGGCTCAAACGATTGCTTGGAATGTCAGGGAGATAGCTCTTGAATGGAAACAAGGAGAAATTCTTCCCATTCTTTCTGTGGCTCAAAATGACTCAACGAAGAAGGCTTTTTCGAATGACACGATGGCCGGTTTTGACTCATTTTCCGTTGAGACGCCCTTAAGTCCTTGACCCCAACTTGACCCCTCAAGTATCTTCCTGTGGTACGGGGTTGGCGTGGCTGTCTTTCTTGGAATAGTCCTTGCAGCCAGCCAATTCAGACAAAAGTGATCGTCTCTTGCAGGATGAGACAAATCCCATGTTTGCCAAGCGTCTCGAAAGATCCCTTGTTCACCTGGCCGTCTTTGCCCTTATATACGGCTTTCTGCTGAGTTACTTTACGCCGTCCTTTCTTTTTTCCAGCACGGTGACCACAGGGGGCGACACAGCCTCGCATTATCTGACAGCGGACTATTTGATCAACACGCTTTTGCCCAAGTATCAAATCATTGGATGGATGCCCGGCAACTATGCCGGCTTTCCGCTTTTCCAGTTTTACTTCCCCTTCCCCTTCCTGATCATGGCTGCGCTGAATTGGTTCATGCCCCTTCAGATTGCCTTCAAGCTCGTGACGGTCCTTGGGATCTTTCTCCTCCCCCTTTGCGCATTTTTCTGCCTCAGGCTGCTCGGTTTCCGGTTTCCGGCCCCAATCATCGGCGCCATATTTTCATTGCCCTTTCTCTTTATGGAGGCCAACTCCATGTGGGGGGGCAATATTCCAAGCACCCTGGCAGGGGAGTTTACTTACGGCATCGGCTTTGCCCTCCTGATTCTTTACCTCGGGTTGTTCAGTCGGGGCCTGGCTGAAAACAAATACGCCGTTCTTAATGCCGTTCTATTGAGTGTGATCGGTCTGTCCCATGGCTATACGCTTCTTTTCGGGGTCTTTGTCACCACGTTTTTTCTTTTCACCACAGAGCGGTTCCTCGAAAAAGCATGGTACACCCTGAAGGTGAACGGCATAGCCTTTCTCCTCCTGGGCTTCTGGATGATTCAGCTTCTGTGGTTCATGCCTTATACGACACGCTTTACTTTTGTGTGGATTCTGAAAGGACTCTCGCAGGTCTTTCCCCCGATTCTCTGGCCGGTTATCGCGCTGGCCTTAGCCGGGGTCGTTTTCAACACCATCCGGGCCATTCGGCACAGGAACTCCCCCGTCGAAATCCCCCCCTCCCCCCTTTACGAAAAGGGGGGGCAAGGGGACGACTCACTCTCCCCCTTTCGTAAAGGGGGATTAAGGGGGATTTCAGCTGGCCCCGGAATGACGCCTTCTTCGATTGTGACACAGTCTCCAGGCGAGGCGAACAGCGGGAACCGCAGCACCAACGGGCGGGCTTTCCTGTGGTTTGTATGCCTGTTGGCCACGGCCTTTTATCTGGTTGCCTACAACATCAATGTGGTGGATGTCCGCTTCATCCCGATGATCCAGTTTTCTCTCATGTTGCTGGGGGCTGTGGGGTTGCGGGACCTGACATCCCGGCTGGGGGGCCTATCCCTCGTGCCTCTTTTCGTGGGCGTAATCACCGTGGTGCTGGTGAACAGCCAGATCGGCTACATTCCCAACTGGATCGCATGGAATTATTCCGGCTTTGAGAAGAAGGGGGTGTGGCCCGCATACAAGGCTGTCAATGACTGCCTGAAAGGAACCTGTGCGGATCCCAGGGTGGTCTATGAACACGATCCCAAACAACAGGCCGCCGGGACCATCCGGGCCTTTGAGATGCTTCCTTATTTTTCGGGACGCTCAACCCTGGAGGGGCTCTACATTCAATCCACGGTGACCTCCCCTTTTGTCTTCTACCTGCAATCCGAGATCTCGGAAAAGCCGTCTACACCTTTAACCGACTACAACTATTCCAGGGTGAATCTCGAAAGGGGGATAAAACACCTCGAGCTGTTTAACGTCAGCCACTTGATTGTCGTGACAAAAGAGCTCCGCGAAGGCCTGTCGAAATGTGACGAGGTATTGCGTGAGGCGTATTTTCCCCCATACACAATTTATCGCCTGAAAAACAACGGCAACCGCTATGTCTCCGTCCTGGAGACCGAGCCCGCGCTGTTGATCACCAAAGACTGGCGGCAGGAGGCGTTTCAATGGTTCCGCAAGAGCGATCTGAAGACCTTTGTGGCCTTCAAGGAGAAGCTCGAGCCGGAGGATACCCGGCGGTTTCACAAGATCGTTCGCGGCCGGCTGTCCGACGAGGTCCTCCATCCGGCAAGCGTTCAACCTGCGGCACTGGTCAAAGAGATCGTTCGACCCGAGGAGATTCTGATCGAAACCAGGAACGTGGGACGCCCTCACCTGGTGCGGGTGTCGTATCATCCCAACTGGCATGTGGAAGGCGCGGATGAGATCTACCCGGTCTCCCCATCCTTTATGCTGATTTTCCCGACGAAAGAGCGGGTCAGACTCTATTTCGGTCCCTCATTTCCGAATTATCTTGGCTATGCCCTGAGCCTGTTGGGGCTTCTCACCATCATCGGTTATTGCGTATGGCCAAAACAGCTGGGGCGTTTTGAATCGCGAATCCTGGATTTCGCGGGTCGGTTGGCGGGTGAGCGGTTCTCGGATGTGACCTTAAAGAAGCGGTTGTTTTGGTTGGTCGGGATCTTCATGGTTTGTCTGGTGGCGGGATCTTTGCTTTTCGCCCGCCCGCATGACGCGACCACAACCCTCAGAAAAGGATTCTCTTATTATGAGGCGGGTGATTATGCCGCAGCGCGGGAGGTTTTCAGGAAGGGCATGCAGGCGTTTCCGTATTCACCGGTGATCGACCAGACGGCTTTTCAGTATGCCGTGACCTACTTCAAGGAGGAGCAGTGGGCGGAGGCGCTCGCGGCCTTCGAGCAGATGGCCGCGGAATACCCGGAGAGCCGGAGGTATACAGAGGTCCTCTTCCACATCGGTCTTTGCAAGCTGAGACTCAACCGGCCCGAAGAGGCCCGGTCCATCTTCCGGCAGATTGTTGAAGAATTTCCGGGGGACCGGTGGGCCGCATACGCCAAGCAGGAGCTCAAGAGACTTTCCTCGAAATAAGAAGGCCATCCACCAACACCATGACCCTCGGCCACGATATCAGCAAACGGCCTTTGAGTTGGTTCAAGTCAATAACGAGAAACCTGCCCGATAGGGTCAATACTGTTTCCAGGTCCCCTGCATAAATTCCACCAGCATGGTGTCGCCCCCTAAGTTCTTGAGCGCATCCACGTATTCGGGGACCAGCTGAACATCGGCATGGTTTCCATTGGCTACGACGCCACCCGTGCCACAGACGACCTGTCCCATGACGGGCTGGTCCCACGGGGATCCGCCGCCGTGGATCTCGGTATGGACGGTGGCATTGGGGGCGTAAAGGATGCCGTGGACCCGCACGGTGCCTCTAAGATCCACGGTGGTCCCTTCGATAAAGAAAACGCCGTAGAGCGTGCGGTTTCCGGTCACGTTCAAGTTGCCCTTGATGTGGGTTATCCACGGTTTCGTGTTCGTCGGTGGATTCTTCCAGAAATCGACCACACCGGCGGCGTCCATCACTGCCGCTTCACCGTTGCCAAAGCTGTCAAAAGAGAAATCGGCAAGCGCCTTCAGGGCGTCCTGGTTGATATCCGGAAGTACTGCAAAGGTCTCCACCTGATTGGTCGTATCGAGGTTGCCAAACTCATCGTATCCGTTTACCACGTGGGGCCCGCTGCCGGTGTTGTCCCCGGAGGTGATGACGGCCTTCTTGTCGATATCCACCGTGACCGCGGGGTCCGGGGTCAATTCGACAAAGACTTCAATGTTCTGGGTGGAATCCCAAAGGGTGCCCGTGGACTGAAGTTTTATGACCCCGGTGGGAAGCAGGGGATCGTACAGCCCCAGGTTGTCGTCAAGCCCGTCAGAAATGGTGACCGCATAAGACCCGGCCCTGTCGCCAAGGGACAAGAATGCGGAACTCGTGTGCGGATTGACCACTTCGTCGCCCCGGTACAGGATGTCGTTCTTGATTTGGGCGTAAACAGACTGGATACCCCCTTCCGTGGCATTGAAGGCCTGGGTCTGTTTCGTGTAGTTCTGGACAATGTTCTGATTGGTTGTCGAGACCAGGACAGCGCTGGCTCCAACGAGCGAGAGCACGGCGATGACGATCAGGCAGAGCACCAGGGCAAAGCCCTGTTCGTTGTCAACTGGTCTGCGGGGTTTTATGTGAATTTTCATGGTGTCCCCCTTTTTCTTAACGCTCATGTCCGTCAATCCTAACTTTGGTCGTAGTAGAACGTAGGACTCGTTCCTTCAATGCCGATGTTATCGATAGCCGTGATCCACCAGGTTACTGTCTGGTTGTTCTTCTTTGAAAGGTCAGCGCAGTATATATCGCCCCCCATGTTGGTCATCGGGATGTTCCCATGCTTGTCAGAGTGCAAGGTGACGCTGGCCACGCCGGAATAATCGGTCACGTGGGCACAGATGGTCACGGTGGTATTCTTTGGAACCGAAATGCCCGGCGGATCCTGGGTGATGTCCTCAATGTCGGGCGGCGCCGGTTCATTCGGGTGTGTGGTGGTGGTGGTCGTGGTGGTCGTGGTGGTCGTAGAGCTCGATGTTGTGGTGGTTTCGCCCACATTAACGATTGCGCTCTCATTATAGCAGTGATCCACCGCGCTTACGCCGTACACGACATATCCGGGGTCGGGAGTGATGGTGAGCGTGTTTGTTCCTGCCGGCATCGTATTAAACTGAAGGCCGTCGCCGTAAATATAGTAGTAGTGGACGTCGCGGTAGCCTTCGCCGTCATCGCCTGAAAGAGTCCAGCTGAGGGTGACCTGCCCCGTAGCGTAGGTGGCGCTGACATCGGATGGAGGCAACGGCGGCGTGGTATCCCTGGCCCAGGCAGACACCTCTACAGAATCGAGACTCACGTTGGGGCAGTAATCGATGGCCCGGACCACATAATAATAGGTCACACAGCCGATCACCAGGCGGTCCGTAAAACTCGTTGCGCTGGAAATTAAGATGGGATTGATCTGTTCGTACGGCCCCCCGGGGCTCAGGCTCCGAAAGACATTGTAGCCGACCAGATCGCATTCCGTATTAGCCGACCAGACCACGTCGATCTGCTGTTCGCCGGCGATGTTTGTGGCCGTCAAATTGGCAGGGGCTGCCGGGGCCGTTACATCGATAATATAGGCCTCGCTCGATTTGTTCCCCAGACCGCCGTCGTTTCGGGCTGCCACGGAGACATAGTAATCGCAATTCTGATAAGCGGTTACATTCGCTGTCATGTCCGTTGTAGCCCCTACATCAGCACTGTTGCCGTAGGTGTCCGGCACGGTATCCCAGTAAATTCTGTATGCAGTGACTGCGCAGTCTTCCTCCAGGGCGTTGCCGCCCTGGTCTGTTGTGACCGCATCCCAGGTCACGTGGATCCGGCACGGATAGGTCTCGTCCAGACCTTCGATGAGCGTAATCGTGGGGGGAGCGGGCTGCAGACAGGTCGTGCCCGTGGCTACAGTATCCACGTTCCGAATATCGATTTTGGTACTCACCGCCAGCGTGCGGTAGCCGTTATTGGCGGAATAGCCGGCACCCGGCTTGTCGGTTTGCGCGGACAACTCGAGTTCCACGCCTCCGACCCCCGTTTCGGTCAGTACCTGCATGTCCGTGATGTTTTCTGCGATGTCTTCGTAGTCACCGTTATTGACTTTTCTTTTCAGGGCCGGGTGGCCTTCCCGATGATAGGTGTGGGAGCTGTCATTGGCCTCATTGAAAACCGTGTAAGTCACCACGAAGATCTCGCCAACGGGGGTCCCGCTGGCATAGTCCTCGTCAAGCCCTTGATTGCCGGCCACATTCGGATTCGTGTCGAAGTTCACGTGGCTGCCACCGACACTGACAACTTTGGCGTATTCCGACGTGGCCCCGATATGAATGAGGTTCTGCGCGCTGAATTCGGCCGCGTCATTCACGGTGATCTGGGTGGCTCCGGCGCTGACACCCGCCGACAGGGTCGTGGGGTTGTGGTCCGTCTGAAGAACGGCCAGGAAGGTAATCATGTCGGGCGCCCCCCCGGATCCCAGGGTGATTTTTGGATTGGCGTCGAGGCTCACACTCATCGGTTCCGTCGGGATATAGTCGGAGGGCAGCCAGGCTGACAAGCTGTTGATCAGCTCGCTGCCCAGGGCATGATACCCTGCCATGCGAAGTTCCCTTGTGATCATGTTGGAGGCGGCCCGCGCGTTCTGCTCCATCTCCACCAACTGATCCTCCACGTCATAAGCCTCCCTTTGGGAGATAAAAACGCCGTAAACAGCGCCGATCACAACCCCCAGGATGGCCAGAGCAAAAAGAATCTCGATGAAGGTCATGCCGGCCTTTTTTCCCCTTTGTTCCAGTCCCTCGATTTTCATAACTTTACCTCTTCTGCTGGTTTGTCATATTCACTGGGCAATAATTGTACCCATGGTCACATGTCTCGGGTTCGGGTCTCCCCATGAAACGGTTACCGTAACGGTTTTCATGGTCGGGGTGAGGTTCTCCCCAACACTCACCGCCCGGTCAAAGATGCCGCTGCCGGCATTCTCGTTTTCGTCCAGGTCGTACTCAGAATCGTCGGCGATCTCGGCATAGTCAGCAACCCGGAGTTCATCGATTTTGCTCTGGGCCAGGTTAATGGCCGTCGTCAGATGCTGGCTTTGCCTGTTGCTGTGCATGACCGTGTGCACCATCGTGGCAACAGCGAGAAGACCCACGGAGAGGACTCCCATGGCGATGGTGAGCTCCAGAAGCGTGAATCCCTGCTCTTGTATCCGTCGTAACATTTCCGTCTATCCTTCCCTGTTTGCCTACTGAATCATGATTCGTCCGGCGTTGGACGACGAAATTTGAAGGCTCTGGCCCTTTTCGTTTGCAAGCTGGATGGTCGTGCTCGTCATCCATCCGGTCGGCTTGAATAGCACCGGGTTGGAAGAAATTGAGCTGATGTCCACCCCGTAGTGGTAGTACTTGCCGCTCGCATTGGCAAAGTTTCTGATGGGTCCCTCGAGCGTCCACGCACTGGAACCGCTCGACAGGTTTCCCTTTTCTATCTGGTACGTCTCAGAACCGACCGTAAAGGAGACCCTGTATTCTCTGTTCACTGAGGCCGAACGCATCCTGGCGTGTCGCATATCGGTCATAATATCCCGGGCCGCGCCGTTCAGCCGGTGTCGGGGTAAAATGGTGTTGATATAATCCGGGATTGCAATCAGTGCCATGACACTCAGGATCGCCAGGATGACGACAAGTTCGATCATGGTAAAGCCCTTGTTGTCTCCTCGATACCGAATAGAATAAATCACGATCTAATAACTCCCTGTCTTGGCTGCCTGTGTATATTTCCTGAGATACTCCCTCCTCAGCTTCAGCGTCCGCCTCAGCGCCTCATCATCCGGACGTTTTCTGAGTAGCTTCTCTATCTCCTCGATCGACTGCTTCGTTTTCTCTATCTTTTGGGTCAGGTATTTCTCCCTGAGCGGTTTGTCCTTGATGGCCGAATCTTTTGCGGCTTCTTCCAGAGCCTTCATCTTGTCTTCGGTCATCGGTTCCTCGGTTGAAACAGCCCCTGGTTGTTTTGCCGGCGTATCGCGCGGGGTTTCTATCTTTTGAGCCACGCCACCCGGGATCTCTTCCCCATTCTTTATGTCCGGGGAAACGGTTTCAGGCGGAGGGTTATCTCCTCCCACGCCGGCGCTGATCTTCTGGTTTTGATCTTCAGGGGTTTCCTCAATGACCCCCACATCGGCTTCATCCTCAGGCGGGGCCACATTACTGTATGAAACCACCCCGTTCTCATCGACCCACTTATAGATCGACCCGGCCCACAGCGTCCCCACGAACAACAAGAGAAGCGCGAAAACTTCCAACATGACGATTTCGCCAAACTTTTTCATAACCCCTCTTTCTGGCCCTTTAATATGCAGCAAATATCATACCACAAGCAAAGGCCACTTATGAAAATGCGGCATGACGCCAAATAGCTTTAAATACCGGATGGTTACCTGGATTTCTCTCGGCGTTCCGGTCTGACCCGGAGCGCTCATTGTTCGTATACAATTTGACAACTATTAAATTATTTTATAGTCCGCTTTGAGAGTTTTAACGCCTCCGCAATGGTTTCCGCGGTCCGCGCGACAAAACGATCAAAAGCCTTGCCCTCAAGGGGCTTGTCAGCCGTGGGCACGGCATCCAGGTCTTTGGGTTGAACCAGGCGGGGTGCATTTTGCAGCGCCTTCTTGGGGACGATTTCAAATTCCGGAGGGAAACGGTTTTCAAAATACATGCCCTGAAAACCGGAAAACTTCAGGGCGTGGGCCGTGGCATCCAGGACCGCGACATCATCTTCGGCCACAATGCCCCGCTCTTCTGCCTCAACCAGCCCGGCCAGGGTTTCGCCCCCCTGGGTACAGACGATGTGCCCGTTCCGGTTGGCCGTGAGCTGCCAGTCCATGATCGCCTGTTCCGTGACTTCGGAAAAGAATACGGCCTGGCGTCCCGCCTTTTCATTGTAGGCTTGCACGAGCTTGATGACCCGGGGCATGGAGACGGGGTTTCCAATCATGGCGGCCTGAGCCACACTGGGACGAACTTTGACCGGGGTAAAACTTCTCTTTTGGGGGTCCGGTTCCAGATAATACCGGTAAACAGGATTGGCATGGTTTGACTGGACGCCGATGATTTTAGGAAGGGCTTTGATGATGCCGACCTCCAGGAACTTCAACAGGCCGCTGATGATTGCCGTGATGTTTCCGGCGTTTCCAATCGGCACAATGAGGACCTTGCCGTTCATCTCATAGTCGAAGTCCTGTGCAATTTCGTAGGAATACGATTCCTGACCCAGGACCCGCCAGGCGTTTTTGGAGTTCAAAAGGGCTACGTTGTATTGTTCGGAAAGCGCCTCCACGACCTTCATGCAATCATCAAACACCCCGGGGACTTCAAAGACCACCGCACCGCTTCCCAGGGGCTGGGCCAGCTGCTGGGGCGTGACCTTGCCGTGGGGAAGGAGCACCGCTGATTTCACCCCCGGCTGAAGAAAGGATCCGTAGAGGGCCGCCGAAGCAGAGGTGTCGCCGGTTGAGGCGCATATCGCCAGGACATCGGAGAGCTTGCCTGATTTGAGCAGAAGATTAATGTAGCTCAGAGCGCTCGCCATGCCCCGGTCCTTAAAAGAGGCGCTCGGGTTCTGGCCGTCGTTTTTGAAATAGAACCTGGCGCCGACAAGCTGCTGCAGATAGGCGTTGGCCTCGACCATCGGGGTGTGCCCTTCCCCAAGGTAAATCACGTCGTCCAGGGGTATCATGGGGCCGATCAGCTCGTGGTATCGATAGATGCCCTGAAGGGCCGGCATGTTGAGCATTTTGCGGTAATCGAAGATCTGGTGCCACGTGTCCGGAGAGATCTTTTTCAGGCGGTCAAAGGCCAGGTCGGTCAGAAGAAGAACGCTCTGACAGGCAGGGCACGTATAAAGGAGACGACTGATGTCATACTCCTCATTGCAGCCCAGGCAGCGGTACACCACATGTCCGCCGACCTGGGGCAGCAGAAGGGGCTGTATATGTTCTGGGAAGTCACTGATTTTCATGGCGCTACGCTGTCCTTTGTATTGGAATATTGGAATGTTGGAATACTGGAATAATGGGTCTTATGTTGCATTGCTCCGTCGTTCGATTCAACTTTCGCAGGGGTTTACCTAAACCAAGAGGCGCCTTTATGCTTTGTCATGGTGGGCTTCACCCAGTATTCCAATGTTCCAATATTCCATCATTCCGCGCCGCCTCGGCGCGTAATCCTCTCCACCCCGTCCATGTAAGGCCTGAGGGCTTCGGGGATCATGACGGAGCCGTCTTCCTGCTGAAAGTACTCTAAAAGAGCCACGAGCGTTCGTCCAACCGCCAGCCCGGACCCGTTCAGGGTGTGGACGAGCGCGGTCCCCTTTTTCCCTTTTCTCCTGAACCGGATATTTGCCCGTCTGGCCTGAAAGTCTTCAAAATTACTGCACGAGGAGATCTCCCGGTACTTTTGCTGGCCGGCCATCCAGACTTCGATGTCATAGGTTTTGGCTGCGGAAAAACCCAGGTCTCCCGTGCACAAGACCACGACCCGGTAAGGGATTTCAAGACGCTGCAGGATCATCTCGGCGTCGTTCAGGAGCTTTTCCAGTTCTTCATACGAGTTTTCAGGCGTGGTGAACCTGACCAGCTCCACCTTGTTAAACTGATGCTGTCTGATCAGACCTCTTGTATCCTTGCCGTAAGAGCCTGCCTCCGAGCGAAAGCACGGCGTGTAAGCCGTATACAGCTTCGGAAGCTCCTGCTCATCGAGTATTTCATTTTGATGAATGTTGGTGACCGGCACCTCAGCCGTCGGGATGAGGTAGTAATCCCAACCTTCCAGTTTGAAGAGGTCTTCCTCAAATTTGGGCAGCTGGCCGGTTGCCGTCATGCTCGCCCGATTGGTCATGAAAGGGGGAAGCACTTCCAGGTAGCCGTTCTCCCTGGTCTGGATGTCGAGCATGAAGTTAATCAGAGCTCGTTCCAACCTCGCTCCAAGCCCCAAATAGAGGGCAAAGCGAGCCCCGGTTATCTTGGCCGCCCGCTCAAAGTCAAGAATTCCGAGTTTTTCTCCGATTTCCCAATGGGGTCGGACCTCAAAATCGAACGTGCGCGGCTCGCCAACTTTCTTGATGACCGCGTTGTCGTCGCTGTCCGTCCCAGTGGGGACAGACGGATGGGGAAGGTTGGGGAGTTCCATCAAAATGGCATGGAGGGTCTTTTCGTAGCCGGAAAGCGCTTCGTCGAGGGCCTTGATTTTCTGAGACACGATTCGCATGCGGCCAATGAGCTCTGAGGCATCCTGCCCTTCTTTACTCATCCGGGGAATGAGCTCCGAGACCTTGTTGCGTTCGTGCTTGAGTTCTTCGGCCTGAAGCAGGACGGCCCTGCGCTTTGCATCGCAGTCCAGGAACGGGTGCAAGTCATAGGCGTGCGCCCGTCTGTTGAGCGAATCCTGCACAAGGTCTATGTGCTGTCTGATGAACTTGATGTCGAGCATGCGTTATAAAGTTAGCATGAACGTCCGGGCCGAGTCAATCACTATTATTACTTGACATTATTCAATATTTTTGCTATAGAACGCAAAAAAACATCGCCGGGTGGAGATCGTCCATGGAAGATGTAAAAGCCAAGAAATCAGAGATCAGACAAAATGCCCTTGCCCGGCGCGATGCCCTTTCCAAAAAAGAGCTCGCTGCAAAGAGCGCGGCCATTAGGGACCGATTGTTTGACTTCGCCAATTTTCTGGAAGCGAAGATTGTTATGTTCTACATGAGCCACAAGAGCGAAGTCGAAACCGAAGAGATGGTCCGAAAATCGTTGGAGATGGGGAAGGTTATCGCCCTGCCCGTGGTCGATACACAGACCGGGGAAATCGTGCCGTACAAAGTGGCTGACTTGGATCGGGACGTTTGTCCGAGCTACGGCGGGATTCCGGAACCAATTGTCCGGCGGTGCAAGAAGATTCCGGTACAGAACATCAATCTGGCCATTATCCCGGCTATCGCTCTTGACGAACGGGGGGGACGCATTGGCCACGGCACGGGCTTTTATGACCGATTCATTCCTGAGCTCGACATCACCACGAGAAAGGTGGCCATTGCTTTCGAATGTCAGATTGTGCCGCAAATCCCCATGGAGCCCCATGATCGTTACATAGACATTATTATTACCGAGGAGCGGATTATCTACAAGATTTGATGGCTTCGCAAAAGTCCAACTTCTGCGTTGCACTGCATCCCTCAGAATTGCGCCCGTGCGGTTTCAGATTCCTTCGTTCTGCGGGTTTAAAAGTTGTCTCAGCTTTTCCAGGTGCTTCATGGCCCCGATGGCAATGATGGTATCGCCCGCCTCAAGCGTGGTCTGGGCGGAGGGGTTGAAAAGAATCTCTCCAGTGGTTTTTTTTACGGCCACAATGATCAGATCGAATTGTTTGCGGATGCCCGAGTCCTGCAAGGCCACATTGATCAGCGTTGAGGCCGGGTAGACGGGCATCTCTTCCATCTGGATGTCGCGCGTGGCGTCTGCCGTGGTCAGATCGAGGAAATCCGTTACGGTGGGACGCAAGATGGTCTGGGCCATGCGGTGGGCACCCATTCGGTAGGGGCACACCACCTGATTGGCACCGGCCGCAAGGATCTTTTTTTCCGACTGCTCTTCTGCGGCCCTGGCCAGAATGAACAGGTCCGGATTAAGCTGCCGTGCACTCAGCGTGACAAACACATTGTCGGCGTCGGTTTTCAGAGCGGCAATCAGTCCTCGGGCCCGCGAAATGCCTGCCTTGATCAAGTTCTCTTCATCTGTGGCTTCCCCTGGAACGTGGAGAATGCGCCGTTCGTGCAATTTCGCGACCCGTGAGGCATCTCTTTCGATTACGACGATTTCGAGGGGTTTTGTGTCGAGAGCGTTGCAGATGCTGCTGCCGACCCGGCCGTAACCACAGATGATATAATGACCTTTCAGCCCAAGAATCTTCTTTTCCAATTTCCGCCTCCCCAGAATTTCTCTGATCCGGCCCTCCACCAGGAACTGGATGATGTTGCCTGCCAAATAAAAGAAGAAGCTTACCCCTGACACAATGAGGGCTATGGTAAAAATCCGCCCCGCCGGGGAGAGTGGCGCAACCTCGTGGTATCCCACGGTGCTGAGGGTGATCACGGTCATGTAGATGGCGTCCCTTAGCGGCCACCCCTCGATAAGGACGTATCCGGCGGTTCCACCCACGGCCACGAGCAGAAAGAAAATAATCCCGAAAATCAAGCGGGCAGTTCGGTCCAAATCGTCCCTCCAAATATAGAAGAATAGAAATATTTTCCAAAAAATTCAATAGATTTTTGGCGGTTGCAGAGCGCAGCAAATTCATTTATAAGACCACTGATACCCCAGCGCCTCTTTAGATTGTTATATGAAGCTTTCCGTCATTATTCCGGTCTACAATGAGAAGAAGACCATCAGGGTGCTCCTTGAGCGTATCGGCCAGGTCCGAATACCCGGGGGAAAGGAGATCATCATCGTGGATGATGGGTCCACAGACGGCACGCGCCAGGTGCTTCAAGGGCTCCCGTCAAGGCACACCATCATTTGTTTTCACAAGGTAAACCAGGGCAAGGGCGCTGCCGTTAAGACCGGGCTCGAGATCGCCTCGGGAGATATTGTCCTCATTCAGGATGGGGACCTGGAATACGATCCGTTCGAGTATCCAAAACTCATACAGCCGATTATCGATAAGAAGACCCGGGTGGTCTACGGGTCCCGCATTCTGGGAGAAAACCGAGCCTCCTATTTCCGATACTACTGGGGCGGGCGTTTTCTTTCGCTTCTGGCCAATTGCCTTTATGGGATTGGCGTCACGGACGAGCCCACCTGTTACAAGGTCTTTGATGCAGCACTCCTAAAAAGTCTGGAGCTCAAATGCAAGGGGTTCGAGTTCTGTCCGGAGGTGACAGCCAAGGTGAGTCGCCTCGGCCAATCCATCACGGAGGTGCCCATATCCTACGCGCCCCGTTCCATTCACGAGGGAAAGAAAATTCGATGGATCGACGGGGTGATTGCCGTATGGACCCTGTTGAAGTACCGCACGTGGAAACCGTCGAGTGAACAATAGGCTGGAAAAATCGAAGTGGTCGGGCATACGGATGGCCCTGATCCTCTTCTCGGCAGCGCTTCTCGTGCGCTTGATCTACCTTGTCGAGATCCAGCCCCTTGCCTTTACCCATCACCTGAGCCTGGATGCTGCGTCCTATGACCGCCTTGCCAGAGCCATAGCGGGCGGTGACTGGATGGGCAGCAAAGTCTTCTATCAAGCCCCCCTGTATCCTTATTTCCTCGCCCTTGTGTACAAGGCGTTCGGCCATCATCTGAACCTGGTGAGATTGATTCAACTGATTTTGGGGGCCTTCAACTGCGTGGTCGTTGCGTGGATGGCCCGAAAGCTCTTCGACCGAAAGACTGCCTTCTGGTCGGGGTGTCTGATAGCGGGTTACGGCATCCTTCTCTTTTATGAGGGGACCATCGGCAAAGACGGCATCAGTGTTCTTTTGACAGATATAGCCCTTCTCGGTCTTGTTTGGAGTCTTGAAAGGCGTGTGTGGTACGGGTGGCTTCTTTCCGGGGCGGCCCTTGGAGGTTCGATTCTCACGAGGGGAAACCTGTTGCTTCTTGTGCCGTTGATCATTTTGTGGATTGTGGTTGTCCTGAGGAAGGAGCCCTCAAGACGAATCATCGGGGCTGTCGGCGCTCTGCTCGCCGGCACGGCCCTGTTCATTCTTCCCGTAACCCTACGCAACTACCTGGTGGGAGGAGATTTTGTTTTAACAACGGCGCAGGCCGGACAGAATTTCTACATTGGAAACAATCCGAGGGCGAGTGGCTTCTTTGAAAATCCAAAGAATATCCGTCTCAATCCGGAGTACGAAGAAGCGGATTTCAAGGTCGAAGCGCTGCGCCGAACAGGGCGCGACGAGATGAAGCCCTCTGAAATTTCGAGTTACTGGTTCCGTAAAGGGCTCCGCTTTGTTGGCGCCCATCCGGACAGGGCTTTGAAGCTCCTCCTCACGAAGACAGCCATGTTTTGGAACGATTTCGAGATTCCCGATAACACTAATTACTACTTTGTCTGCAAAAAAGTTCTTGTCCTGCGAATCCTTTTTCTGAATTTCGGGATCGTGGCGCCGATAGGGCTTTTCGGACTTTTTCTTGCTCGAAAATCCTCCGGCACCTGGCTGTTCGTCCTTTTCATCTTTGGCTACATGATCTCTATTGTGATGTTTCATGTCGCATCCCGGTATCGGCTTCCCATTGTCCCCGTCCTGATCCTGTTCGCGGGACATGCGGTGGCTCGGGCTCTGGACGCCTTGCGCGCAAGACGTTTCAGCAAGCTGGCACTCGGCCTGGTGCCTGTGGCGGCCATGGCCGTGTTCATAAACTGGAAGGTGGTGGACGAGAAGGGCACGTTCAAAGCGCCCCTGACGGATCTCGGCATTATTGCGGCTGAAGCGGGGGACTTCGACAAAGCCCTCGCTTACTACGACGAGGCCCTTGACATCGATCCCGGCTACGCGCCGGCTCTTTACAACAAAGGCAATGCTCTGGCCGGGCAAAAACAATTCGACAAGGCGGCGGCAGCTTATCGAAAGGCCCTTGAACGAGACCCGGAATTTCTGATGGCCTATGAGAATCTCGGCAAGAGCTATATCAGGACAGGTCAGTTTGAAGAGGCCCTGAAAAGCTTTGACAAGGCCCTGCAGCGTCGTCCCGATTTTGTCGAGGCCCTTGTCGGAAAGGGAATTGTCTATCATGGCCTGGGCGAGTACGAGAGAGCGATTCGGGTTTATCATGAGGCCCTCGCGGTGCAGCCGGGCCTGGCAGCGGGCCATTACAATCTGGCATGCGCCCTGGCCAGGCAAGGCGAACTCGAAAAGGCCCGCGAAGCGCTCAAGAGGGCGATTGAGCTGAATCCCGGCTATGAACAAAGGGCGACGACCGACCCGGACCTGGAGAATGTGAGATGAACGAGAGGTTTCACGGATTGGGAGGTTTTTCTTCTAATTCCGCGCGATGGGTAATCAGTCACGTCATCGTGCAAACTCATGCCTAACGGCTCGTACAAGAAAGACCAGGAGACATATATAAAATTAAGGAGATAGCACACCTCTGGTTCTTCTTTGATATCATGACGATTAAAGAGGCAAGCTGCTCTTTCTTAACGATCCGTAAGGCATTCAGACAGCGCGCGATGATATGACTGATTACCCATCGCGCTTCTTGGCTTGAGCAAAAAAAATATTCCGATCGCTCGGGTATTGGAGGCCGCGCTCAGCGAATCTACGGCCGCGAGTTGGCCATAGAGCCAAAAGAGACAATGCCTCAAGCCAATGACAGGATGCGGAACGTGAGTCCATGACTAAATTCCTGACCAAACCGGTGTTCGTTGTTTCGCTCCTCCTGGGCGTCATGGGGTTGAATTGCCTGCTGAGCATGAGCGTCAAGTCCCCAACCGTGGATGAATTTGCTCATTTGCCCGCCGGTTACTACTACTGGAAGACAGGAGACTTCTCCCTCTATGCCAAGAACCCCCCGCTTATCAGGCTCCTTTGCGCCCTGCCTCTTTTGGCCATGGATGTGTCCATGGATCCTGCAAGATCCTATCCGGAATCGGGTGATTGGCGCCCGTGGATCTTCGGGACCCGCTTCATGCGGGACAATGCTGAGACCTATGACCGCATATTCTTTGTGGGCAGGCTCCCGGTCATCCTTCTCGCCCTGCTTCTCGGCTGGTATGTTTTTAGATGGGCCAATGAATGCTATGGCGCCGGAGGAGGGCTTCTGAGCCTGTTGCTCTATTGTTTCTCGCCCAATATGCTTGCCCATGCCAGGCTGGTGACGACCGATGTGGGATGCGCATGTTTCATGTTCATGGCCGTCTATTACTACTGGAAGTCCTTTGAAGACCCGGGGCGCGGGCCAATGCTCGGCGCCGGCGTATGTGTAGGCCTGGCGTGGCTCACCAAGTTCACGTCTCTGCTTCTCCTGCCTATGTTCGGGTTGCTGCTGGTCCTGGAAGCCTGGACCGGGAAAGAGGCTCAAAGGCCGGTGACCTTTTCCTTTCTCAAGCGGGTCAATCCGGTTTTTGTGAGGCATCTTTGTGATGGTGGTGCGCGCCTCTTTTTGATCGTGATGGTCGGCCTTTTGATTACCAATCTGGGCTACGGCTTTCAAGGAAGCTTCAAGTCGTTACGGGCGACACCCAAGGAGAGCCGGCTCTTCAGTAAGATCGGCCAAACCCCGTTGGGGCGTGCCCCGGTTCCCCTGCCGGCGGCTTACGTTCAGGGGCTGGATCAGCAACAGCTTGATGCCGAGCGAGGGGAATTCTTGAGCTATCTCAGGGGCAGGCTGTCGAGCAAGGGCTGGTGGTATTATTTCCTCTATGCGTTTATGGTGAAGACGCCGATAGCCCTGCATCTGCTCATTTTGATTTCCATCTGGTTTACCGTGAGACACAGGCGAATGACTGCAGCAGACGCGTTTTTGATCCTTCCCATGTTAGGGGTGTTCATTGTTTTTTCTTTTTTCAACCGGCTGGACGTGGGTCTGCGATATGTTTTGCCGGTTTTTCCATTCCTCTTCGTATGGCTTGGCCGGCTTGGCCGGATAGACGTTCGCAAACCCCTGCTACGCTGGGGCGCCGCGGTCATTGTGCTGGGATTCGCTGTCTCTTCCCTGTCAATTTTTCCTGACTATCTCGCCTATTTCAATGCATGGGCCGGGGGGCCAAGCAACGGCCATCGCCACCTGCTTGACTCAAACCTGGATTGGGGGCAGGATTTAAAAAGATTGAAGACCTATATGGACCGGGAGGGAATCGAGGAGGTAGGCCTGGCCTATTTCGGCCACGTGGATCCCGAGATTTACGGGATACAGTATCATCTCATCGGAGAGCGCCCGGAATCCGGAGACATCGCAGTGAGTGCAAACTATTTGTATGGTCTACCCTACGTCATTACTTACGGCGACCGCCCGGTGCCGGTCCGGCCCGATGCCTTCCGATGGCTCAGAGCCTACAACCCCAGGGCCGACATCGGCCACTCAATTCTCGTCTATTCTATTGCGCCGGCAGAGAACTGACCACCTCAACAGCAAACTCTCCCACGTCTTTCGGTACGTCAAAAAACACAAACACAAAGGGAATCTCTCGGGCAGGCGGAATTCTGAAGTTAGATCGTTTATGGCCGAACTTGTTATGCAGCTTCTCCTCAATGACAGCTCTGTCCAAGCTCTGCAGCTCGTTGTCTGACAAAACGTTTCCGCAGTAACCGATCTGGTTTACGATCTCCTTGCCCTCGTTCGTCGAATAAAGAACAGCTTTTACGACAATGAAGCTTCGCACCTGATCATAGTCATTTCGGGCCTTTCCCTGAATGACAAAAAGGCGACCCGCTTTCCTGTTTTCGACAAAATGGCTGGTGATGTACTTGTCAGGAAGGGCGATGTGGAGGTTGCCGGGATCGACGGCGGTAATCTCTGCACCCCCCATAAAGGATTCGAGAAAGGGTATCCTGATGTCCAGGTATGACAGGATGCTGTAAACGCCAAAGGCACTCCCCGCCAGGAGTCCGATGACCAGGAAGATCAGAACCGGCGTGCCGACGGCCTTTCTCGGCGCCGGACTTCTCTGCGCCGCCGGGGTCACCGGGGGTGGAAAGGGTTTGGCCCTAACCTCTCGTGTCTCGGGCTCAGCCGACTCCACCAGCGCCGCCTTGGAAATGTCATCGGGCAATTCTTCAGGCTCGATGTCGACAGGTCCGGCAGCCGTTTCCTTGTCCAAGGCGCCGAATATTTGTTTCTCACGAGAGCCTTCCATTCCGGTGAACTCTTGCGCGGTGGAATCTTCTTCCAGGCCGAGGTCATCCAGGTTGAGTGCTGCGCCCGCCGGCTTCTCCTCCGCGTCCAACAGGTCAAAATCGAGGACGTCTTCCGGCCCTGCCTGGTCAGCCCCGTCAGGTTCTTCATCCTCTTCCTCCAGGGCGCGACTCAAAGCCTCAAGGTCGAGTTCTTCTTTCACCTGAGCCGTCTCTTCTCGAGGGGACGCCTCTTCAAAATTAAGGGAGTCTATATCGAGATCCGCTTGATCGGGTTCTTCCTGGTCCTCATCCAGATTCAGGTCAAGCGTTTCTTCAAGTTCTTCCGTTGAAGGCCCTTCAGGCGCTTGAACCGACGTTGGCCGGTAGACCTTAAATGTGTGGTTGCATTTAGAACACTTTACATCAGAGCCTGATTCACTGACCAGGTCATCATCAAGCTCAAATCTTGTGTCGCAACTTTCACACGTGACAATCATGGCAGGCTCCCTTTGCTCAGGTTTCTATTTTGTACACTTCCGGCAACTGACGATACTTCTCATCAAAGTCAAGCCCGTACCCCACGAGGAACGCGTCCTCCACGACATATCCCACATAGTCAACGGGCACTTGAACTTGACGACGTTCTGTCTTGTCAAGAAATGCGCACACTGCAACCGACTGGGGATTAAACTGTTTCAGGTGATCGAGAAACCGTGCAATAGTCAGGCCAGAATCGACAATGTCTTCAACAATGAGAACGTTCCGATTCTGCACGTCGAGTTCGACGTCTTTGGTAATCTGGATATTCCCGGAAGAGGCGGTTCCGGAACCGTAGCTGGCGACACGCACGAAATCGATCTGGACAGGAATGGTGAGTTCTCGGACCAGGTCGGACAGGAAGACAACGGCCCCCTTGAGGATGCCTATGAGACAGAGGTCCCTCCCCGCATAGTCCCTTGAAATTTGCGCTGCAAGGCTTTTGACTTTTTGTGCGATTTCAGCCTTGGACAATAGAAGAATCATATTTTCGGGCATCAATCCACCTCAAAGCCCGGTCTCCGAGAGTTCCTCAATGAGAGCCTTTTGTTTCTTGGTTAGACGCTTAGGGGTTTTGATGAGAATGCGCGCGTAGAGATCTCCTCTTTGCGGCTTGTTCATCTCGGGAAGGCCGTATCCCTTTAAGCGCATCTTTGTTTGATGGTGTGTCCCTGCGGGAATTTTGAGCTTCAGGTTCTTTCCGTCCACAGTGGGAACCTGTATTTCCGTCCCCAGAAGGGCCTCGGTAAGCTTGATTTCCTGGTCGGTGTACAGGTCATGGCCTACGACACTGAAATGGGAATCGTCAACCACCTTGGCCTGAATATACAGGTCTCCGGGAGGCCCGCCAAAGGGTCCGGGCTGGCCTTTGCCGGCCAGTCGAAGTTTCTTGCCTGTGCCCATGCCTTTTGGGATCTTGACATTGACTTTCTGTTGTCGACCTCCTTGCTCCAAGGCAATCGTCTTGGTCGTTCCATGAAGGACATCGTGGAGGGTCACGGGAAGCTCATACAAGAGGTCCGATCCTTTGGCCTGAGCCCTTTGGCCGGCCGAGTGTGTGCCGAAAGGGCCTCCTCCGCCGGTCGTAAAGGAAAATCTTCGCCCTCGGCCGCCGCCCCCCATGAATATGTTGGCAAAACTGCTGTCGTCAAAGCCGAACTCTCTAAAAACATCCCCAAAATTGAATCCTCTGAAGATGTCTTCCTGAGAGAAGCGCTGACGGAAATCCGAGGCGCCGTACGTATCATATTGCTGGCGCTTTTCCTTATCGCTCAGAACGGCATAAGCTTCGCTGATTTTCTTAAACATTTCTTCGGCAGACTTATCCCCTTTTGTACGATCAGGATGATATTTCATGGCCAGCTTGCGATAGGCCCGCTTGATTTCATCCGCACTGGCTTTTTTTTCGACACCCAAGAGTTTATAGTAATCCGCTTCAGCCATGTCCTGGCCCTCTTCCGAAGAAACGTAGAATACAGCGTAGCTATGTGATATGTTGGGTAAATATAATTGGATCCCTCACAATGTCAAGAAAATAACGGGTTCCCGCGGGATGGGGCAAAGCGCCGCAGCGGACGGAGGGTTCATGGGTTCAGGGGAAGAATGTGTCGAGTTTCAGAGACTCACCCCGAGCGCAATCCAGGGCGGTCTCAGGACCCGATGGCTCGGTCAACGGTTTGTCCACTGTTTTGATGTGGTCGGATCGACCAACAGGGAGGCCCATCGTCTGGGTCAGCAGGGAGCGCCGGAAGGCACGGTGGTCATTGCTGAAGGCCAAAGAGAGGGCCGGGGTCGACTAGGACGTTCGTGGGCCTCGCCTTCCGGGGGCGGGCTATATCTATCCTTTATACTGAGGCCCGGATGCCCACCTTCCGGGGTGGCCTTGCTGACGTTGGTTGCGGGTATCGCCGTGGCTTCCACGGTCCGGGCCATGGGGTTCGAGCCTCAGCTAAAATGGCCGAACGACGTCCTGATCGCCGATCGGAAAGTGGCGGGTGTTCTGACAGAAGCTCTGTTCCATCAGGGCCGGGTCGATTTTGTTGTTGTGGGTGTCGGCATTAATGTGAACACTGAATTGGAAGCGTTTCCTGGCGAGGTCAGAGATAGGGCAACGTCTCTGCGTGTGAGTGGGGGCCGGCCGGTTTCCCGGCTCCTTTTGCTTCAGCGTCTGCTTCGCCGACAGGAACAGTGGTACGAGCTGTTCTCCGCGGGAGCCCTTGAGAAAATCATTGAAAGGTGGCGCCGATTGGATACGACCGTCGGAAGGGTGGTTGAAGTGATTCTTCCGCAAAAGAGATTTGTGGGCGTGGCCGAAGCCGTGGACGATGACGGCGCCCTCCTGGTTCGAGACAAAAAGGGGGAGCTGGTCCGCGTCCTCGCAGGGGATGTTGTCCATTGTCGCGTGGAATCCTGAATCCCCTCGCCACCCACCGCTTCCCCGATGTAATCGGAAGGCCTTGACTTTTCTCTATTTTTTATGTTAGATAGGGTCAATGAAGATCATCTGAGAAAGGAGTCCAAAAGTGGATATCGTTGTCTTGTTGAAGCAGGTTCCGGATACCGAGACCTTGATTCAGATTGCCGGCGACCAGGCCTCGATCAAAACGGAAGACGTGAAATGGGTCATCAACCCGTACGACGAGTTGGCCGTGGAAGAGGCCCTTCGAATTAAAGAAAAAAATGGCGGTAAGGTGACGATCTTGACGATGGGGGCTGACCGGGCTGTGGAGTCGATTCGAACGGCCCTGGCCATGGGTGGCGACGAGGGGATCTTGATAAACGATGCGGCGACCCAAGGCAGCGACGCCCTTGGAACGGCCAAAGTGTTGGCTGCTGCCCTGAGGCAGGTCGGCTACGATCTCATCATCGCCGGCATGCGGGCCGTGGATGATGATGGGTATCAGGTGCCGGCTGCGGTGGCTGAATTGCTCGGCCTTGTCCAGATTCCGATGGTCGTCAAAGAAGAGATCTCGGACGGCAGAATAACCTGTGAGTGCACGGTCGACGGCGGGACGATGGTTGTTGAGGCTGACCTGCCCGTGGTCTTTACGACTCAGAGAGGCATCAACGACCCGCGATATGCGTCGCTACCGGGGATCATGAAGGCCAAGAAAAAACCCCTCGCCACCAGGACACTCGCTGATCTTAAAGTGGATCCGGGCGAGGTGGGAGAGGCTTCATCCAAATGTCGAGTTACGGGAATGTCCTTTCCTCCACAGAGGGCCCCGGGACGAATCATCAAGGGAGAAACCGCCCAGGAAAAGGCAACCGAGTTTGTGCGGTTGCTGCGTGAGGAGGCAAAGGTCATATAGGTCGGGGGTCCCGGGTGTATCAAATTTTCAATACCGCGCTCCTTGTCGAAGATCCCGTCTTGACGGGGCGGGGGAGCTATCGTATTTCTCAGTTCGTGTTTTCGCACTTTCGTGTTTTCGTGATAAAGTCCTTGCCGTTAAGCTACAACCGATAACGAATACAGGAGATCCAATCATGGCACAGGGGGTTTTGATATTTGCTGAGCAGGTGGATGGCAGCTTTCGAAAAGTTGCCTACGAGGCCGTGAGTGAAGGCAGACGGCTGGCTGACGCCTTGGGCGAAACGGTTACGGCCGTGGTGCTCGGTTCCGGCGTTACGGGCGCAGCCGAAGCGCTGGCCAAGTATGGGGCGGACAAGATTCTCGTGGCTGACGATCCGGTGCTGGCCGACTACACCGCGGATGCCTATGCGAACGTGCTGTTTCGGGTCGTGCAGGATACGGCGCCTAAGATCTTCCTTTTCGGAGCCTCGTCTCAGGGCAAAGATCTGTCTCCCCGGCTGGCGACACGATTAGGGGTTGGCCTTGCCATGGATTGCATCGGCTTGCGCCTTGATGGGGCAAAATTGATTGCCACAAGAACGATGTACGGGGGCAAAGTTCGTGCCGAGGTAGCCCTGGACGGGGAACCTCAGATCGCCGCCCTTCGTCCCAACGTGATGGATATTGCGGAGATTCCGAAGACTCCGGACCTTGAGAAGGTTGCCGTAGACGCAGGCGAGGTCCGGACGAAGGTCATTGAAAAGAGGCTCGAGAAGTCCGGCTCGGTCGAGCTGACCGAAGCAGACGTGGTTGTATCCGGTGGACGGGGTATGGGGGGCGCTGATTTCAGCCTTCTCGAGGAACTGGCAGGACTCTTGGGGGGTGCTGTCGGGGCATCGAGGTCTGCCGTTGACGAGGGGTGGCGTCCCCATGCCGATCAGGTGGGACAGACCGGAAAGGTTGTGTCGCCGACCCTGTATATTGCCTGCGGTATCTCCGGAGCGATTCAGCACCTTGCCGGCATGGGTGCATCCAAGTTCATTGCAGCGGTCAACAAGGATCCCGATGCCCCTATCTTCAAAAAGGCTGATTACGGCATCGTGGGGGACCTTTTCGATGTGGTTCCGGCCATCATCGCCGAGTTAAAAAAATAGACTACCTCAATGCCCCGCCAAGACCAAGGACAAAAGGACTTTATCACGAAAACACGCCTCTTTTAAAGGCGCAGGCCGCAAACGGCGAAAACACGAAAGTTTTAAGACGGGATCTAGGACAAAAAGGGTAGTGGCAGTAATTAAAGGAGCTTTCATGACGACGTGCAATCTGATGATATTTGCCTTGCTCATTCTGTTTGCCGTGACGGCCAAAACCGCCGAGGCTGAGCCCAAGAACCTGGCGGATTTCAATGTTCCAAGTGTTGAAGGCTTGAAGCCGTATCAAGTCACCCACGTGGACAAAACACGGGAGATTTCGGGGGAAGAAACCAGACTGGCATTCTACAATGCCGAGGATGTGCTGGTGGTCACCTATACAATCAAAGAGCGAGTATACTGTGTTCTTGTTGATCGCGATTGGAAACCACCCGTGGAGCTGACGCTCATTGACCGCCAGGGAAATGGCAAGTTTGAGTCCATTGGGGGCGATGAGACTTTCTCCGCGCCGGATTGGGTGACTAAGCCGTAGCCACACGAACCCACCCCGCCACCAAAGGAGCCTGCCTGCCAAAGGAATTTGCCTCAACTTTTGATGGTCTCGCAAAAAGTCGTCACCCCGGTGAAAACCGGGGTCCAGAGGGATTTTAACTTATTGATTTTACTGGATACCGGCTGCAGTTTATCCCGCCCTTGATGCGGGGCCGGTATGACGGGAAAGTCGATTTTCCGACTTTTTGCGAGTTCATCAACTTTTGAACGTTACCAAGATTTTGTGGCATGAGAGGGAAGATACGAAAAAACGCCAAGAACCTATGAGAATTCACTTCATCAGTTTGGGCTGTCCGAGAAATCTTGTGGACAGCGAGATCATGATTGGACGACTTCTGGCGGCAGGCCATACGGTCGTCTCCGATGAAAGAGACGCGGATTGCGTCGTGGTGAGCACGTGTAGCTTCATAGAGCCGGCCGTGAGCGAGTCGATCGATGTCATTCTCGAGATGGGAACGTGGAAAGAGGAGCGGAAAGGCCGGCGCCTTATTGTCGTGGGCTGCCTTCCCCAACGCTACGGGTCGGATCTCGTCAAAGATCTTCCTGAGGTGGACGCGTTTCTCGGGACCGGGGCCTTTCACCGCATTGTCGAAGCGGCTGAGGGGATCATGGACGACCGGGGGCGGATTTTGTTGCCCCACCCCCACGAGGCGCCCCTGCAGGATTTGGCGATGCCGAGGTTTCGCACAACGCCCGCGCACACGGCCTACCTGAAGATTGCGGAGGGTTGCTCAGGCCGATGCACGTACTGCATTATCCCCAAGCTGAGAGGCCTCCAGAGAAGTCGGCCCATGGAAGAGGTGCTTGAGGAGGCAGGCGCCCTGGTGGCGTCGGGGGTCAAAGAGCTGGTGCTGGTCGCTCAAAACACGATGGCCTACGGAGAAGACTTGGGGCCACCTCATCATCTGGAGGGTCTTTTAGAAGGTTTAACCCACCTTTCAGGCCTGGTATGGGTTCGTCTCCTTTACGGACATCCCGACCGTGTGACAGATTCACTCATAGAAACGATCGCTTCCCACAGTATGATTTGCAGTTACTTTGACCTTCCGGTCCAGCATATCAGCGAACCGGTTCTAAAAGCGATGGGACGGCGTCACGACAGTGCAGCCCTGTTCAAACTCTTCGACCGCATTCGCAGGGTTGTTTCGGAGGCGGCCTTGCGAACTACACTGATGGTCGGTTTCCCGGGTGAGTCGGACCAGGACTTCCAGCGCCTCCTGGATTTTGTTGGAAGGGTTCGCTTCGATCACCTGGGGGCTTTCATCTATTCCAACGAAAAGGACCTGCCGTCAAAGGCCCTGAAGAATCATGTGCCGGACGTTGTGAAACAGGAGCGATTTGACCGCCTCATGTCCCGTCAACGCGAGATTTCCGGGGAAGTGAATCAGAAACACGTTGGCAAGACCCTGAAGGTTCTGGTCGAGGGTGAAACGGAGGCGCCCGATGCCGTGTGGGTGGGAAGGACGGCCTTTCAAGCCCCGGAAGTCGACGGCGTGGTGTATATCGAGTCGGGGACGGCTCATCCGGGCATGTTCGCTGATGTGCTGATTACCGAGGCCTGTGAATACGATCTAAAAGGGACGATCCTATGAGAGGGCTCAAGGAGAGGATCCTGGCATCGGTCCGGCAGGACCTGGACGACATCGAGCTTGCGCTGGCCGAAAATCTGAAACCGTTCCTTCCCCTGGTGTCCCATGTGGCCCGGTACATCATGTTCGGCGGGGGCAAGAGAATCCGTCCGCTGCTCATGGTTCTTTCAGCCCGGCTGTGCGGCTATGGCGGGGGCTATGACAAGACGCTCTCCGTTGTCTTTGAATATCTTCATGCTGCAACCCTCCTTCACGACGATCTCGTTGATGGCGCCGATGTCAGACGGGGCAATCCCGTCGCCCATTCGATTTGGGGAAATCCCGCCACCGTGCTCGTGGGAGACTTTCTGCTGGCGCGCTCCATCGCCATCGCAGCGGAGACGGATTCCGTGCCCATTATCGATGTGCTGGCCCGGACCACGGCCACGATGTCCGAAGGCGAGATCTTCCAGCTTATACACCGGGGAGACCTTGCCGTGGACGAGAAAGCCTACATGGAGATCATTGAGCGAAAGACGGCCTGCCTTATTCAAGCAGCGTGTCAAGTCGGGGCTCTGCTCGCAGAGGCACCCGACGAACACGTTCAGGCGATGAGCGATTACGGCCATCACTTGGGCATTGCTTTTCAAATGGCGGATGATTTGCTTGACTACACGGCCGACGCCGGCGAACTGGGAAAGGCCGTCGGTGCCGACCTCAGGGAAGGGAAACTCACCCTGCCGATGATTCACGCTCTGGGACATGCCGGAGAAGACGATCGGAGGCGCTTGGAAGCCGTGATCGGAAACAAGGATCTCACGGCCACGGATTTGGAGGCCGCGCTTGGGCTGATCACGGAATACGGAGGCATCGACTACACGAAAGACCGCGCCCGGGAGCACATCGGTCAAGCAAAAAAAAACCTTGCGGTGTTTTCTGCCTCAAATGCCCGAACCATCCTACAACAATTGGCGGACTATGTGCTCCTCCGCAAAACATAGTATCATGTCCCAGGATTATGTCACATAAATCCCGGTAAGGCGCAGCACCGGCGAAGATGACGTCACAAATTTACATTCTCTCAAGCCCGGGTAACCGCTAAACCCGGGGCTGACTTTTGTAAGTTATTTCCGGAACGCAACACTAGTGTGATCTATTCTGACGTGACCCTTCCCAGGACTTCCAATCCCACCAGACTGTGGTCCTTGAATCGTCCCCCTTCGTCCTGGGTGATATGCTTGATCTGTGTCCTGAGATGTTCGGGCGGGAGGGATGTGTCCGAGGCGTAATACTTCATTTCTACGACGTCACCCACCCTCAGGTGTTTGAGGACTTCGGAATCATTTCTTACGAGGATGGCTATGCCCTTGGAAGAGATATCCCATATCTTGAACCGGTAGATGAAGATGTCACCGGGACACAGGAATTCCACACTGTAAAGCTGATCTACCCTGGTCCTGGGTTCTCTCCTTCTCTCAACACGTTCCGTCACGAACCTGTCCTGTTGTGAGGATTTGTCTGATGGGGACCAGGGTGACCGTTGTCTCCAAAGGGCCGCGATGCCCCGATAGTTTCGGCGCCAAATTTAAATAAATCATAACACATTGGATCGCCAATGTAAATAACCATTTGCGGCCCAAATTGATAAACACAAGAAAAGTTGGTTGACATTTCATGGATTCTGTGATCTTGTTTCGTTTCATCAAGGGACCCATTTCTAATCAGGGGATTTATCATGCGTTTGTTACTCGGGCTGTTGCTTCTTCTTGGACTTCTTAAGGGAGGGGTCTGCCTGCGGTAATAGACGAAAGAATCAGAGAGATAGGGCCGCAGGCAACAATGCCTGCGGCCTTTTTGTTTTCTTGGGGGGAATTGGGACTGATGAGATCCGGTCTCTCAGTTTCTTTGTGATGGGCCCGGGGAACCCAAGCGGGGGAAAGAGACACACACAGACGGAGGCAGAAATGGAGAAAATCTACATCTTTGACACGACACTGAGAGATGGTGAACAGATTCCGGGGGCATGTCTTAATCCCCGGGAGAAACTGGAAATCGCTTTACAGCTTGCGAGACTGGGGGTGGATGCCATCGAGGCCGGGTTCCCAATCTCATCGCCCGGGGATTTTGAGGCCGTGAAGGAAATCGCCCAAAAGGTTAAGGGACCGACCATCGTGGCTCTTGCCCGGGCCGTGGACAAGGACATCGAAACCGCCTGGAACGCCATCAAAGGGGCTGAACGCCCCCGTCTTCACGTGTTTTTGGGAAGCTCCGATATTCATATCCAGAAAAAATTCGGACTTGACCGGGAGAAGGCTTTGGAAAGGGGTCTTTCGGCCTTGAAGTTCGCAAAATCCCTTTGTCCGGAGGTGGAATATTCGACGGAGGACGCTTCGCGCACAGACCCGGAATATTTGGCGCAAGTCGTGGAAAAAGTCATCGCTGCCGGCGCAACGGTTGTCAATATTCCGGACACGGTTGGCTACGCGATTCCCGAGCAATTTGGTCATCTCATTGCTCACCTCAAGGAAAGGGTCCCAAACATTGATCAGACCGTGCTGAGCGTCCACTGTCACAATGATTTGGGTCTTGCCACGGCCAACAGCCTGATCGCCGTCAAGAACGGGGCGAGACAGGTGGAATGCACGATGAATGGCCTTGGAGAGAGGGCCGGTAATGCCTCTTTAGAGGAAATCGTCATGGCCCTCAAGACTCGCCAGGACTTCTTCGGGTTCTCGACGGCTGTGGACTCCCGGCAGATTATGAACACCAGCAGGCTGGTGAGTCGGCTCATGGGCATGCCGGTTCAGGCCAATAAGGCGATTGTCGGCGCGAACGCCTTTGCCCATTCCTCAGGCATTCACCAGGACGGCATTCTCAAGGACCGTGCGACCTATGAGGTCATTCGCCCGGAGGATGTGGGAATCACCGAACACGCCATGGTCCTGACGGCTCGATCCGGTCGGCACGCGCTCAAACACAAGATCTCCGAGATGGGTTACTCCCTGGCGGGAGAAGAATTCGAAGAGGTTTATAACCAGTTCCTCGCTGTTGCAGACAAGAAGAAGCAAGTCTATGAGGAAGATGTGGCGGTCATCGTCCAGGACGTGATCTTTGCTCATTTAGATCATGGCAGCCGCTATAAGCTTGAATCCTACAAGGTGACGACCGGCAACGGCGACATGCCCGAAGCTCGGGTGAGACTGCGGCGGGAAGAAGTCATCCTGGAGGCCAGCTCCCAAGGGGATGGTCCTATTGATGCCATTTTCAAGGCGATCGATAAAATCATTGGCGCATATCACAAGCTTGAAGACTTTCAGGTCAAGGCCGTGACCGAGACTAAAGAGGCCATGGGCGTGGCCACCGTCCGTGTGTCCCGAGAGGGGCTTCGGGCTCTCGGCCGGGGATCAAGCACGGACATCCTCAAGGCAAGTGCCAAAGCATATGTTCAGGCGATAAACCGGCTCCAGGGGTTGCAGGAGCGGGCGCGGGAATCGGCACAGGCGAAGAACGGCGAATGACATTGGGCCGGCGTCCAGCTTCTTTGCTATTGATGGGTTTGCCGCCTTCTGGTATATGTTAAAACCCATCCTGTAACCATTAGCGCGACGAGCGTGCAAGCTGTGTCACAAGCACCACCGGACGGCTCCCCGCCCGCAAAGCATTGCCGCAAGGCAGGTCCTATGCCCGGGAGGAGCGAGGCGATACATGTTTCGAAATCTCAAGGAGAAGAAGGCCGGCATGGAGAGAACGGGACTGTTTTTTGTTTCCGCTTTGGTTCTCTTGGTGGCGTTTTATCCGAGCAAAGCACTTGCCACGGACGCCGTTGGACTTGTTGAGACAATCAGCACTCGGGGCCATATCAACTGGTCTACGGGGGTCATGACAGCCCGTGGGAAAGGGGCACCGCCTGAGAAGTATTATGGGACATCCCAGGCCCCTGCCATGGCTCTGCAGGCCGCGCAACTCGATGCTTACCGGAATCTGTTTGAAGTCACCAAGCGTGTGAGGATCGATAGGAAATCTACGGTAGGAGATGTCATGGCCCAAGACGAGTCGATCGAGGCTCAGATGCGGGAAATGATCAAATGCGCCCAAATCGTTAAACGGGAATATCTTTCGGACGGTACCGTGGAAGTCACGCTGGCCATGAGCCTCTGTGAGGGGTTTGCCCAACTGGTACTGCCTAAAGATGTGAAGCAACTGCCGGAGATCAAAACGATCCTTTCCGCACCGGTCACGCCTTCTGAAGGCGAGCAAGTCGGACAGGTTCAAGGGGCCCCCACACCGGAACAGGCCTTGGCGAAGGATATGTCCAGAGTCTATACCGGACTGGTCCTGGATGTCCGGGGTCTGAACGGTCGCCCGGCCTTGTCGCCGAAGATCTTTGACGAAAACGGCGAAGAAGTTTATGGCTCGGCTTACGTGAGTCGAGAATTCGCGGTTCAGCACGGCATGGCCGGCTATGCCATCGACCTGCCGGAGGCAAAAGTGAATCCACGGATTGCCGATACGCCTTTTACAGTGAAGGGGTTGAGGACAACCGCCGCCAATGGGTCTGACTTCGTCATTAGCAATTCGGATGCAGCAGAGATCCGGAGCAGCTCGCAAAATTTGTCGTTCTTGAGGAAGTGCCGAGTCATGATTGTTTTGGACCCACCGACGGCCGAACCCGCCGCCCGCTAGAGGCAAGGACAGGAGGTGTATTCGATGATGGAAACCAGGTGCAAGACAGTCATCCCCGCCTTGTTCCGGCTTTGGGTGACGGGCCTTCTATGCGTGGGCGGATGTACCCCCGGGGCTTCATCGTGGGGGAACCACTTGGACACAGCCGAACACCACGTGCAGAGCGGAATAAAACTCTTGGATTTGGAAAAATATGATGATGCCATGCGTGAATTCTCGCTGGCCAGGGAGCTTGACAGGGATGTCCCCGGGGCGTACCTTGGCGCCGGGTTGGTGTTCGGGCACCGGGGCGATTGCAGCTCAGGGATCCAGAATATGGAAAAGGCGTTCCAGCTGGCCCGGAACAGACAGGAGCAGGTTGACGCTTACGTGGGAATGATCCGGGTCTATACTCTGGGCAAGGCATCAGCGCCACCCGACTGGCTTTCGCGGGCCGAGAGGGCTTATGAAGCCGCCATTGAGACAATGCCCGAATCCTCTGCGGCTTGCTACTACATGGGAGAGGCTTATGCGACAGGACAGGCGTTTGAGAAAGCGAGCCGGATGTTCAGGAAGGTCCTGGATCTCAATGACGCGTATGTGGTCGAAGCACGCCGGGCATTGAACCGGATCCAGAAAACGGAAAAGAAATAGAAAAGGCTGGAGGGACATTTTGAGGTTGTCTGCGTGCATTCTCGTCCTGATCGGGTGCATGACCGGATTGAATCTTCGGGCTGAAGCCGAGGATGGCGTTGCTTTCAGGTGGGCCGCCTCCGTCAACGTCGCCGAGTCTCCTGCTTCTTTACCGGCTGAGGAGGAGACGGGTGCAACCAGAGTGCTGGAGGTTATCGGTACAGGCACGATTTATCGCGGCAACGTCGCTGAGGCGAGAGACAATGCAATTCAAGACGCTTTGCGGAGTGCGGTTGAGCGCGCGGTTGGTTTGGTGCTCGCGCCGGCATCGGTCGTGCAAGACTTTCAGCTTCTCAGTGACCGGGTCTATGATCAGACCCAATTGTTTATTGACGACTACACGGTGTTGACCGAATCAAAGTCGGGGCGTCATTACCGTGTCCTTGTACGGGCCACTGCATCCATCCGTGCCGTGCAGGAGAGGCTGCGGAGTACCGGCATTCTGGAAACGAACAAGGGGATGCCCAAGGTGGCGTTTTTCTTGACCGAACAAAACGTGGGTGCCCTGGGGCCCGAATACCTGTGGAGAAAGGGTTCGGGTGGCAACGACATGTCACCGACTGAAAGCGCTTTCTCAAAGACCATGCGTGAGAAAGGCTTTGTTATTGTGAGCCGGCCGGATCTGAATTCCGATACGGCCTCCGGGTGGGAGCCTGGGGCGTCCGAACTGACCGATGAGGAGGCTGCAAAGTTGGGACACGCGATGGGTGCTGATTTTGCCATCGTGGGTTCGGCCGTGGCGCGTTACAGCGGAAACATTCGGGATGAATACATGAAATCGATTGAAGCGCTGGTGTCCGCACGGGCGGTCGAGACGGAGAGTGGAACGGTCACTGCCTCCTCTGAAGCAACCAGAACGGTCGTCCATTTCGATCAGCAGGCCGGCGGCCAGGAAGCCCTTGTTCTGTCGGCTTCGGAGGCGGCTCAGGGCCTTGCGCGCGAAATGGAGGCTAAATGGCGCAAGGAAGCGGGACAGGCTGTCGTTGTGGAACTGACGGTCAAAGGGATTCAGGAGTATGCTGATTTCGTCAAGTTCAGACAGAAGCTGAAAGATAATGTTCCCGGTGTCAAGAACGTTTCTTTGCGCAGCATCCGGGCTGGAGAGGCGACCATGGATGTGGATATTGTGGGAAATGCAAGAATCCTGGCCGATGAGTTGATGTTGCAGCGTTTTGAAAATCTCGCTGTAAACATCTTCGAAGTCTCTGAAAAAAGTGTGAAACTTGAGCTCATACCCAGCGGTGGTCCGGGGACGTAAGCCGGCGTTGGCGCCGGGTGCATGGAAACCTGATAGTGACGGCATGCGATGAAGGTGCGGCGTTCCTTTTTCGTGAACATTCCCAACGTACTGTCCATCCTTCGCGTCCTTTTGACCCCGCTTTTTGCCATTTTCCTGATTAAACATCTCCGGGGGAGTGCCTTGCTGGTCTTTGCCATTGCGGCGCTGAGCGATTGTCTGGACGGGCTCATGGCCCGGGTATTGCGCCAAAGTACCACCCTGGGAAGCTACCTGGATCCGGCCGCCGATAAATTGCTGCTGCTGACCGCATTCGTGACCCTGGCTATCCAGGAACTCATTCCCAGCTGGCTGGCCGTCATCGTGATTACACGAGATATCCTGATTCTCGTGGGGGTCGCGCTGTTCACGATCATCGGTCGAGAGTTCCAACCAAGGCCCTCCATGCTGAGCAAAATCACCACGGTGGCTCAAATTGCAAGTGTGATTTCGGTGCTGGCGGGCGACTATGTGCAAAAAATACTCCACATGCCGGTGCAGGAACCGCTGTTCTGGTTTGCCGCGGCCATGACCATGATTTCCGGTTTTCAGTATATATACCGGGGGCTGAATGTCCTGCAGGAAGAACCGCAATCTTGACGGCTTCGTAAAAAGTCCAACTTCTGCGTTGCACTGCGTCCTTCGTCACTGCGACGTACTATAAGTACGCCTCATTCCTCAGGACTTGTGCGCCTTGAATTTGGAGCTTTTTACTTTGCCGTCTAATTTGGAAAACCCTGGTGCCGCCCCGGATTCTTTACTTGACACTGCCCGGAGGAGTTGATAGCAGAAGCATCACAGGCACGTAGCTCAGGGGGAGAGCGCTACCCTGACACGGTAGAAGTCCGGGGTTCAAATCCCCGCGTGCCTACCAATCACGTCAAGAGATTAAGAGGCTCGACAAAGCCTCTTTTTTGTTTTGGGGTCCCCATGGAAACCCCAAAAAATATGCAGAAAAATCAGGAAACAAGAGCAACTTTAGCTTGCTTTTTGTTTACTGTTCTTGTATGTTGTTGTTCGCCCTTGCATATTCGTAATAATTTCAATCAGTCTGGCGCGGAAGGGAATACAGAGGTCCAAATTCTGTCGCGCTCACTGCGTTGAGAAAGACAGGGGCTGCACAACGCCGATTTCGATTATGAACTAAAGAAAGCATGAAAACATCGAGGGCATCTGGTCCATAGAACGCCAGATGCCTTTGTTTATTCATGGGGGTTTTCACAACATGCGTATTCTTCTCATTCATGCGGACAGGTTCTCATTTCGTGTCACAGGCGAAACCTCCGTGGCCATGCCGACCGAGTTGGAAAAGGCGGGCCGTGAGGGTTCGGCGGATGAGTGCCTGGTGGTCTTTACCGCCGCTGAGAAGGGTGATGACGCTGACCTTGATTCCGTGGTGAGCCAGGTGGTCGAACAGGTCTTATCCCTGGCCGCACAGGTGGGCACGGATCAACTTGTTGTTTATCCAT
>Ga0307423_1000235_pt1 | contig 37165 bp, 39 predicted proteins | sample SalMarWE160310MG_FD_202154 | JGI IMG/M metagenome (GOLD analysis project Ga0307423, IMG submission 202154) | Salt marsh sediment microbial communities from the Plum Island Ecosystem LTER, Massachusetts, United States - WE1603-10 | ecosystem: Environmental > Aquatic > Marine > Intertidal zone >... | reverse complement strand
ATCGGGCGTGGACGCCTCCACGCGCCACGTGAGGAACCCCTTGGACTCCAGGCGGTCGAGCGTCGAATACAGCGCCCCGCGTGACACGCCCCGGTCCGCCTTCTCCTCGAGCTCCGCGCTGATGGCATTGCCCGTGGCGCCCCCCTCCCGGCGAAGAACCGCCAGGACGACGAGCTGCTCGAACTCCCCCAGGGAGGCCTGTCGGGTCATGATCCCCTCACCGAAGTCTGGTTTGCAGACTAATTATGGAGAGCAGACACCCGAGGGTCAACCCCGGAGCGCCTCGAAACCGCGGGCGATGTTTCCCCGTAGTACGGCATAGACAGGCTATGTAGACTCTCTAGGTGATCAGGTCCAACATGGGCTCGGTTCGCGCGGGCAATCTCTACGGCACCCTGGAGCTGATGATCCTCAAGGGCCTCGAGGTGAACGGCCCGATGCACGGCGTGTCCGTTGCCGACCACATCCGTTCTCGGTCCGCCGGCGTCTTTCAGATCGAGGAGGGGTCCCTCTACCCCGCGCTCCACCGGCTGCAGGCGAAGGGGCACGTGTCCTGGGAGTGGGTGAAGACCGACGAGGGCAAGCGAGCCAAGTACTACGACATCTCCCGGGCGGGCAGGAAGGCGCTCGCCCGTGAGCTCGACGGGTGGCTGCGCAGTACCCGTGCCATGCTCGCCGTCCTCGAGGTCCCAACCGAGGAGGTGACATGAGCCGGCGGCGTCTCAGGAGGCTGTTCCGCCTCGATCGGTTCGGCAGCCGTATGGACGAGAGCCTGGAAGACGAGGTCCGCTTCCACCTCGAGACGCGGGAAGCGCAGCACCGCAGGGCGGGGCTGTCTCCGGAAGACGCCTCTGCCAGGGCCCGACGTGGCTTCGGCGATCCCGCACGCGTGCTGCAGGAGTGCAGAGACATCGACCGGCGCGGCGTGCGCGGCCGCGCGCGGGCCGAATTCCTGGGAGATCTCCTCCAGGACATCCGGCTGGTCACGAGGGGGCTGGCCCGTTCGGGGGGCTACACGTTCGTGGTTCTGCTGTCCCTGGCCGTGGGCATCGGCATCAACACGGCCGCATTCACCGCCATCGACGCCTTCTGGTTCGCGCCGGTCCCGGGCGTGACGGGTCAGGACCGGGTGGTGGAGCTCGTCGTGGCGGACCGGGGCGAGGAGCAGTGGGGCTGGACGTACCCCGACTTCGAGGCCGTGCGGGCCGCTCCGACACCCCTCGAGGCGCTCGCAGGCTGGGCGGACCGGGACCTGACCCTGGGCGCCCCCGACGGCGGCCGGCGGGTGCGGACCGCGTACGCCACCGCGGACTACTTCCGCGTGTTCGGCGCCGTGCCGGCGCTCGGTCGGGACTTCCTTCCGGGAGAGGGAGTGGGTCCGGGCCAGCACGCGGTTGTGGTGCTGAGCCACGATCTCTGGCAGGAGGAATACGAGGGCGACCCCGGCGTCATCGGCCGCTCCATCGAGCTGAGAAGGGAGCCCTACACGGTCATCGGCGTGGCCCCCGCAGGATTCCGCGGGCCCCGGCCCACCCTCGGCAGCACCCACCTTTGGGTGCCCCTCACCCAACACCCCTTCGTGGCGGGGGACAGCGCGTACCTGCGGGACCGAGGTGCGTTCTGGATCAGCGCCATGGGACGTCTGTCCGCCGGCGCCTCGCGTGAGCAGGTCCAGGGCGCCGTCCGCACCATCTTCGGACGCCTGGCCGCCGACCACCCCGAGACGAACTCGGAGCGCACCGTGAAGGTGGCGAGCTACCAACGCTTTCCGGCCCAGAACCGTGTATGGGACGCGCTGGCCGTGGGCAGCCTGGTGGCCCTCCTCGTCCTGGTGCTCCTCATCATATGCGCGAACCTCGCCGGCATGGCACTGGCTCGCGCCGCGGCCAGGGAGCAGGAGACCGCGGTGCGGCTGGCCCTGGGATCGGGCCGCATCCGTCTGGCCCGGCACCTGATGCTCGAGGCCGTGCTCCTGGCCCTGGTGGGGGGAGGCATGGGGATCACGGTGGCCACCCTGGCCATGCGCACGGTATCGCCCACCACCTTCGGCATCGTCGCGCCCGACGTCCGCTTCGGGACCAGCTTCACCACGGTGTCCGCCTCGCTGGGGCTGACGCTCCTGGCTGGAGGCATACTCGGGATCCTGCCTGCGCTCCGGTTCAGTCGGCCCGAGCTCGTCACGGCGCTCAGGGACGACGCGGGCGGCGGTGGGCGCCGCGTCGGTCGGATGCAGCGCGCCGCAGCCTCGGCCCAGACCGGCGTGGCCCTGGTAGGTCTCGTGCTGGGCGGCCTCTTCTTCCGGTCCCTGGGAGCCATGGACCGGGCGGACCTGGGCTTCGTGCCCGAGGGCATGGCCGTCACGGATTTCAGGACGGGCGTCCTGTCGTCGCCGTTGATGGACCTGGCGGCGGAAGGCTACCCCACCCTCGAAGGGGGCGGAGAGGCGTTCATGGACCGCATGCGCGAGGCGTTGGCTGTGGCGCCCGGCGTGACCGCGGTCGCCCTCGGCGACGGGGTTCCCCTGGACCGTAGCCGTTCCCGAACCGTGGTGTTGCGGGCGGATCGTCCCGACGAGCAGAGTGGGCGTCTGACGGCGGAGGATGCCCGCATCAGCGAAGGCTACCTCGACGCCATCGGCGCCACGCTCGTGCGTGGGCGGGACATCGCGGCCACGGACGACCCCACGTCCGAACCGGTGGTCCTCGTCACCGAGTCCCTCGCCCAGCGCATGTGGCCCGGGGAGGACCCGATCGGGCGGCCTCTCCTCCGCTCCGTGGGTCGGGAGGAGCGTCGGGGCGCAACGGTCGTCGGCGTGGTGGCCGACCTGGCCGCCAGTCGCGCGGGTGAGCGTTGGCCTCAGGTCTTCGTTCCGATTCGGCAGGACTACCGGGCAAAGCTCATGATCGTCCTCCGTACCGACGCCGACCTGGCCGCGGTGGCCGACCCCGTGCGTTCCGCGCTGCGCTCCGTCGACCCGGCGCTTCCCATGCCTCGCCTGGTGTCCGCGGAGTCCATCGTCGAGCGCAGCACCGAGGAGCAGCGTGGCGCGGCGAGAATGGGAGGTGGGCTCGGTTTGATGGTCCTTCTCCTCTCGGCCATGGGCGTCTACGGTGTCGTGGCCATGACCGTCGCGAGCCGCACCCGGGAGATCGGCGTCCGCATGGCCATGGGGGCGACCCGCCGCCGCGTCCTGGGCACCGTCCTCGGCGGCGCGCTCCGCTTGGCGGCGCCCGGGCTGGTGGTGGGCGCCCTCGCAGCCGGCGCTTCCGCGGCTGCCATGCGCTCGATGCTCCTGGGCGTGAGCCCCGTGGATCCCGCCTCCTTCCTGGGCGCTGGAGGCGTGCTCCTCGTGGTCGTCCTCCTCGCCAGCTTCGTCCCTGCTCGGCGTGCCTCCGGGATCGATCCCATGGAGGCCCTGAGGACGGAGTAGACCGGGACCTGAGCCGGGCCGATCCCGGTCCGGGGGATCGTCGGAGCCGACGAAAGAAGGCCGCCGGCCCGCGTCAGCTCATCCGATCACGTCACCGTAGACGCGGTACAGGTTGCCGCCCATGATGCGCTCCACGTCGGCGGCCGCGTATCCGCGGCGCACGAGCCCGTTCCACACCACCTCCATGCGCCCGGGGCCGTTCAGCTCGTCGATGAAGTAGGGGAGCTCGTCGTCCACGACCTGACTCCCTTCCTCGCGCCGGAGCTCCGCCACGTACTCGGGCGTCATCTCGATGACGCGATGGTCGCGGTCGCTGCCGATGCAAACGTGCTCGGTCCCGCACACCAGCACCGCGTGGTCGATGTGGTCGAAGTACGCGTGCAGGTTGTCGCGTTTCTCGTGCGTCAGGAACGGGCGGAGCTGGCAGATGCCCACCACGCCGCCGGTCTCGGCCACCCCGCGCAGATTCTCGTCCGTCGTGTTGCGCAGGTGGGGATAGACCGCGTCGCACCCGGTGTGGGAGATGACCAGCGGGCGGGACGTGTGCGCGATGGCGTCGCGCATGGTGGCCATGTTGGCGTGGGAGAGGTCCACGAGCATCCCGATCTCGTTCATGCGCTCGACCATGGCACGCCCGTAGTCGGTCAGCCCTCCCTCGTCGCCTTCAGCGCGGCACCCGACGCCCACCCGGTTCCGCTCGTTGTAGGTGAGCTGCGAGCTGCGCACGCCCAGGCGGTAGAACATGTCCACGCGGTCGAGGTCGGAGCCGAACTGCTCGGCGTTCTGGTACAGGAAGAAGACCGCCATCCGTCCCGCCGAGCGCGCCTGGTCGACGGCGGCCACCGAGGTGGCCTTGAGCAGCAGATCCGGGTGCCGTGCCAGGAAGCGGTCGTAGGTCAGGAGGCCGTCCACCGCGAGCTCGAGCGCCTCCGGCCCCACCGGCTTCGGATCGCACAGCGTGACGGTGATCGCGTCCATGCCGCTGGCGAGCATCTCGCCGATGAGCGCGGCGTCGTACTCGGGCCGGAGCTCGCCCATGGCGTCCATGATGAGGGCGCGAGGGTCGGACTTGGCCGCGCGCCCGGCAACCGCGCCCGGGGAATCCAGCGGCGCGCGCGCCACGCCCAGGTTCTGCACGCCCAGCGAGGCTCCGTACGCCCCCAGCGCGGATGCCGAACCGGCCTTCAGGAAGTCTCGTCGGTCCATGGTCTTCTCCTGGCGGGAGCGTACCGCGCGGGAACGTCCGCGGCAACTCGACGGAGTGGCGGGCGGGGGATACGATCCGGGGGACCTCCAAACGATGGAGGATCTCGCGCCGTGCCGTGGCACACGACGCCCTGGTCGCAACCTACAACGAGCGCCTGGGCCGGCTCCACCGGCGCTTCTACCTCGGACCGACGCCGCCCCGACCTCCGCCCAGGATCCCGATCGGGCCCTGGCCTGCCCGGGGGTCCACACCAACGCGCTACTGCGAGCGCAACGTCCTGACCGGATCCACGCGGGTCGAGCGGAACGCCGGAAGGACGCTGGCACCCAGACCGGTCCCAAGCAGGAGGAGCGCCACGGCGCCCAGGGTGATCGGATCCCGCGTTCCCGCCGGAAAGAGCGACGGGTCGAGGAATCGGTCCGCGGCGAGTACCGTGGCAAGGCCGACGACGATGCCCGCCGTCGCCAACCGAAGGCCCTCCATGAGTACGCCTCGGAGGATGCCGGGCAGGCTTCCTCCGAGGGCGACCCTGACGCCGAACTCGTGTCGGCGCATGCGCACCGTGAAGGCGATCACTCCATAGACCCCCACCACTGCCAGCACCGCCGCCAACCCTGCCATGAAGGCCATTGCGATGGAGCCGAACCGGGCCAGTGCGAAGCCCCGGGACTGGCTTGCCAGCTCGTCCCACGTACGAACGGTGGCGGGAATGCCCGGATCCAATGCCCAAAGGGCTTCCCGCATGGCCTCGGAGACGGAGGCCGGGTCGCCACTGGCATGGACCAACACGGTCTGATACCACAGGGAGCGCTGCTCCACCGTCGAGTAGAACTCCGGGAAGGGCGCCCACCCGAAACCGTACCGGACGTCCGCCACCACCCCCACCACGGTCCGCCACACCGAGTCGCCCGGGAGGTCCAGGCGTAGCCGATGCCCGAGGGCGCTCTCGTCGTGCCAGTATGTGCGCGCCAGCGTTTCGTTGACCACCGCGACCGGGAGGGTGCCGGCGCGATCCTCCCGCGTCAGCAAGCGGCCCGACACGAGGCGAATGCCCGCGGCATCGAAGTAGCCGGCCGTCACCGCGCTGCTGTGGACGGCGGCGTTCACCACGCCGTCCGCTGTCTCGAAGGACGCCGGGGGGAAGGATGTGCCCCCCGAGTACGGCATCTGGCTGGCCGAGCCCGCGGCCGCCACGTCGCCACGGGAGGAGAGGCGCTCCGTCAAATCCTCGAAGAACCCGCTCACGGCGGCACTGTCGTCACGGTATTCCTCGGGCAACAGGACCCGCATGGCGAGGCGGTCCGCCGAGTCGAAACCCGGGTCCAGCGCCGCCACCCCCAGGAATCCCTTCATGGATAGCCCTGCACCGGAGAGGAGAACGAAGGCCAGGGTCATCTGTACTACCGCCAGGAGCGTGCGGGACCGGTTCCGACCGCCCCCGGCCGACCCCCGACTGTCCTGGCGGAGTGCCGAGCCGGCATGACTCGGCGTCGTGCGAAGAGCCACGCCCAGTCCGGTCAGCACTCCGACGGTGATCGTCATGAGGACCGCGAAGGTCAGGACGGTCCCATCGACCCGGACCGCACTAGCGTTGGGCAAGGCCACGGGGAGCAGCGAAAGGAGCGGCCTGACGCCGGTGGCCGCCACCAGCACGGCCGCGCCGCCCCCCAGGAGGGCGAGGACGATCCCCTCCGAAGCGAGTTGCGCGGCGAGGTGGAGCCGCCCCCCACCCAGGGCCGTGCGTATGGCCAGCTCGTGGTCGCGCTCCACCGCACGCACCAAGAGCAGGTTGGTGACGTTCGCGCACGCGATGAGAAGGACCAGCGTGGTGGCACCCAGGAGCAGCAGGAGGCCGGGGCGGCTCTGAGCCACCTGTAGCTCACGCAGGGGATAGATTTTCGCCCCACGGTCCCGCTCGCCCTCGTACGCGTCCGCCAGCTGCGCCTGCAGGGCCGTCATCTCCCGCTGTGCCTCGGCCGTGGTGACCCCCTCGGCCAGGCGACCCACCACCTGGAGGAAGCCTCCGCTGCGCGTGGGCCAGGCCCGGCGGGACTCGGGAAGGGGAGCCCACACGTCCACGCCCTCGTACGGGAAGGCGAAGCCCGGGGGCATGATGCCCACCACCATGTGTGCCACGCCGTCGAGAGAGAGTGTCCGCCCCAGGATTTCGGGGTCCGAGGCGAACGCGCGCTCCCAGAGGCCGTAGCTGAGAAGGGCGACCCGGGGCTCCCCGATTTCATCATCTCGCGGCAGGAGAAGGCGGCCCGTCAACGGCTGGACCCCAAGAGCCCGGAACGTACCGGATGTGGCGTTCACGCCCGAGATGCGGACGGGTCCACTGGGCGTCCCGAGGGCGTAGGAGACTCCCTCGAATGCACCCATGGCCTCGAACGCCCGCCCGCCCTGCTGCCAGTCACGGAACGTCACGGGCGACACCGAATAGCTCTGTCCGGCAGCGCTCGCTGGCGGGGCGCCACCGGCCATGTCGGTCCGGAACCGATAGACCCCCACGAGTCGGTCCGGCTCGTCGTAGGGGAGGGGCTCGAGAAGGACCGCGCTCACGATGCTGAATGCAGCCGTGATCCCCCCCATGCCCAAGGCCAGCGTCCCCACCACGGCCGCGGTGAGCCCCGGTCTCCGGGTCAACGTCCGCGCCGCGAGCCTCAGGTCACGGCCGGCTGCCGCCAGCGTACCGGGGATCGAACCGGGTGACGCACCCAACCCGAAGACGAGCCCGTGCGCGGCGATGGGCAGCACGTGCAGCCAGTACCACAAGGCCGGGGGCACGTGCGACGTCGAATCCAGGTGCGCCTGGAACTCCTCCCGCGCATCCCCGACGACACTCTGTCCGGCACGCCCACGGGGGACACTCCGCTCCAAGACCCACTCCGCCAAGCGTGGGGGTTCGCGGTCCCGCCTCTCCCTCCTCATCCCCTTTCCCCACCCAAGGCCGTTGCCAGACCGTGCCAAAGCGTGAGAAGCGCCTCACGCGACTCCGTGAGCGCCATGATACCGGGGGGCGTCACGGAGAACATGCGCCTGGGCCTGCCCCCTCTCTCCGGCGTGCCGTCCTCGGTGCGCCACGTCACCAACCCCTTCTCTCGCAGGCGTTCCAGAGTCTTGTACAACGATCCCCGGGAGACCTTCCTTCCCACCTCCCTGTCCAACTCGCGCAAGACCGCCAGGGCGAAGGCCTCATCACCCAGGCGCATCACTGCCAGGAGGATCATCTGCTCCAGATCGCCGAGGTAGGATTTGGGCATGGCTCATCCGATGTCGCCTTTGTCGACTTACAGTGTCGTAATTGTAGACAACGGCAACGCGGACGGCAAGAGAGGGGCCGACGTCCGAGCCGGGGGGGCGGGCCTCGGCGGGCTCCTGGCCTGGGTTGAGAATTCCCCCACGCGCGTGGGCGCGTGGGCCTCCCCACGACCGGTCAGGGCTTCTCGGCGCTCTGCAGATACCGGTGGTTGCAGTGATCGTCACCCTGCATGAGGGTCTGCGTCCGCTCCATCCGGAACCGGGGGTTGAAGGCTGTGGGCCAGGTGTAGTCCATGTTGCACACGGCGGCGTGGCCGATCGCGCCGTCCAGGCCGGCCTCCCGGAAGACCTCGGCCCAGATGCACTCGGTGACCCGGAGCTGGAAGGCGTCCTCGGTATCCTCCACCACCTCGTGGGTCAGGGTGTTGGCGTACCTGGGAGGACGGAAGGTGGCCACGAAGGTCTGGAAGCTCGTGTCCGGCCCGCTGCGGGCCTGGGATTCCCCGGCGTTCCGACCCACGGCGGTGGAGTGGAGCTTCAGGAGCCGGATCAACTCCTCGTCCCCGAGCGTGTCCCTCAGGTTGCGGACAAACGTGAAGAATTGGGAGTACTGCATCCGATAGGCAGCCCGGACCGAGAGCTTCGCGTCCCGCTCGCGGTCGAACTTGTGCACCTCCTGGGCAGGCGCTTCGACCTGGGCCGCCACCAGGTCCCGGAGGCCCGCGAGCCCCAGGCAACCCATGGCGCACGCGGGCGCCGCGCGGACGAGCAACTCTCTGCGGCCGAGGAACCTCCGTCCATCAGCTTCCATGGTACTCCCCTCCCCTCTTCACGGAGCGGTCCCCCCGAACCGGATGGACCGGTGCGACCGCATCCCACCTTCTTTCAGACGCGTGAGGAGAGGGGGAACTACCGCGCGCTTTCCCCGGAACCGCCGCACCCGCGGCTTCCCGGTCCTGGGATGAACCGAAGAGGGTCGCCCTCCTCGCGTACGTGGCGTCGGAGGCCCCGGGTGGGTTCGTGACGAGAGGAAGCCGTGGACGTGGGCGTGAACCCCGCCCTGCTCAGTTGTTCTCACTCGTGTTCAGTGGGAGAGAGGAGATCTACGGCATCGACCCGGCCGACTGCTGCGGGTTCACGCTCACGTTCAAGGGACTCGGGTGGAGGTATTTGCGGCGAGGGTGGCGCACCCTTTCATTGCCCATGCATGACCAACCGATCGCACCCTCCGTGGGAGGAGAAGACATGCCTGGAAAGACCGTGACGCTCACCGGGTGGAAGGCGGTGCTCGTGCTGGTCATCGTGGTCGGCGCAGTAGGGTTCCGGGTCGTGACGGCGCGCGCCAAGCTCGACACGCAGGGACGCGCCGCGCTGGAGGCGTGGGTCCAGGGGGAGATGATCCGGCCCATCCTCGGTGACACGACCCGGTCGCTGGCGGAGCGAGGCGCCGCAATCGTGAAGGCGTCGTCGGTGACCATCCGGTCGCTGGCGGTCCGCGGTCCGCTGGACGACGCCGTGGTGCGCGCGGAGCTGGCGCCGAGCCCGTCGCTGCCTCCCGGAACCGACCTGGTCCGGTACTACCGCATGCGGTACTCGGAGATCACCGGCTGGACCCACTACGGTCGCGCCACCGTGCTGAGCTGGTACCTGGCGGCCTTCTGAGCGGGGGGCGCCGCGCCGCCCCAGGCACCGCGTCCTCCTGTACCGCCGCGTGCTCCACGATTACCCTTCCACCGAGGTTGGCCGCCCCCACACCTCCACCCTCGGAACCCCCCATGGATTTCTCGCTTTCCGAAGAGCTCCAGATGCTGCGGCAACTGGTCCGTGACTTCGCCGACCAGCAGATCGCGCCGCACGTCGACAGGTGGGACGCGGAGCACTACTTCCCCTATGAAGAGGCCCTCAAGCCGATGGGTGAGCTGGGCCTGTTCGGAACGGTCATTCCCGAGAAGTACGGCGGCACGGAGATGGGCTGGCTCGCCGCCATGATCGTGACCGAGGAGATCGCGCGCGTCTCCAGCTCGCTGCGGGTCCAGATCAACATGCAGGCGCTGGGGTGCGCCTACACCATACTCAAGTACGGCAGCGAGGCGCTGCGCGAGAAGTACATCCGTCCCCTGGTGACCGCCGATCACCTCGGTGGCTTCGCCATCACGGAGCCCAATGCCGGCTCCGACGTGATGGCCCTGACCTCCACGGCCGAGGACAAGGGCGACCACTGGCTGCTGAATGGCTCCAAGACATGGATCTCCAACGCGCAGATCGCCGATACGCTCGTCTACTACGCCTACACGGATCGCTCCGCGGGCTCCAAGGGGCTGTCGGCGTTCGTGATCGAGCCCAAGAACATGAACGGCGTGACGACCCGGGGACTCGACAAGCTGGGCTCCCACTCGTCGCCCACGGGTGAGGTGATCCTCGAGGATACGGTCGTCCCGAAGGAGAACATCCTGGGCAAGCCCGGCGACGGCACGCGCATCGTTTTCGGGTCGTTGAGCCAGACCCGCCTCAGCGCGGCGGCCGGCGCCATCGGGCTGGCCCAGGCGTGCCTCGACGAGACCGTGAAGTACGCCATGCAGCGCAAGCAGTTCGGCAAGCCGGTGGGCGAGTTCCAGATGAACCAGGACATGATCGCCCAGATGTCCACCGAGATCGAAGCGCTGCGCCTGCTGGTCTACAAGGCCGCCGTCTCCAAGGACGAAGGACGGCTGAACAACGGTCTCGAGGTGGCGCAGGCCAAGTACTTCGCCGGAGAGGTGGCGCAGCGATGCGCCACCTACGCGGTCCGGATCCTCGGCGCGTACGGCTACTCCACGGAGTACCCGGTTGCGCGGTTCTATCGTGACGCGCCGACCTACGCGATGGTTGAGGGCTCGGCGAACATCTGCAAGTGGATCATCGCCCTCGATCAGCTCGGCATCCGCCCGGCGAACCGGTAGGGGGACGCATGGAGGGAGCTCTCACGGTCTTCGTCACGGGCATCGTAGGCGTCTTCGCCGGCATGATGCTCCTGTACCTCACCGTTCGACTCAACGCCTTCGTCGCCGGGAGGATCGATGCCCGGATGGCGTCGAAGGGCGAGCCCGCGCCCGAGCCGACCGCCCCGCCGGAGGACGCCCTGCCATGACGGACGGCTTGAGCAAACTCCTCTTCGAGTCCGGCTTCTTCCACCTGACCCTCGGCATGTTGGTCATGTGGGTGATCGCGTTCGTGCTCATCTACCTGGCCATCGCCAAGGAGTTCGAGCCGCTTCTCCTCCTGCCCATCGGCTTCGGGATCCTGCTGGCCAACCTGCCCCTGTCCGACCTGATGGAGCCCGGGCAGGGCCTGCTGTGGCGCTTCTACCACCACGGCATCCAGTGGGAGGTGATCCCGCCGTTGATCTTCCTGGGCCTGGGCGCCTTGACCGACTTCCGGCCCCTGTTGGCCAACCCGCGCCTGATCTTCCTGGGCGCAGCGGCCCAGGGCGGCGTCTACGTCACGTTCTTCGTGGCGCACGCCGCCGGCATGACGCTGGATCAGGCTGCCTCGGTGGGCATCATCGGCGGAGCCGACGGCCCGACCACGATCTACCTGACCTCCAAGCTGGCGCCCGAGCTGCTGGGCAGCGCCGCCGTGGCCGCTTACTCGTACATGGCGCTGGTTCCCATCATCCAGCCGCCGATCATGAAGGGGCTGACCACGAAGGCGGAGCGGACCATCAGGATGAAGAAGGGGCGCAAGCCCTCGAACCTCGAAGTGCTGCTCTTCCCGTTGGCGGCCACCATCGTGGTGGTCCTGCTGGTCCCGCCGGCCGCGGCGCTCATCTCGATGCTCATGCTGGGCAACCTCTTCCGGGAGGCGAAGGTCGTCGAGCGCCTCACCAAGGCCTCGCAGAACGAGCTCTTGAACATCGTCACGATCTTCCTCGGGCTGCCGGTCGGCGCCACGATGAACGCCGATACCTTTCTCAAGCCACAAGCCCTCTTGATCTTCCTCCTCGGCCTGGTCGCGTTCGCCGTGAGCACGGCCTGCGGGGTGCTCTTGGCCAAGGGGATGAACCTCTTCTCCAAGAACAAGATCAATCCGTTGATCGGGGCGGCGGGGGTGTCGGCCGTCCCGATGTCGGCGCGGGTCGTTCACAGGGTGGCCGCAGAAGCCGACAAGAAGAACTACCTGCTGATGTACGCCATGGGACCCAACGTGGCCGGGGTCATCGGCACCGTCATCGCCGCCGGGGTCTTCCTCACCTTGCTCCGCTAGAGACAGGACGGAACGTCATGGACCAAGACATGCTCGCTCCCCTCGCGGGCCACGTGCTCTCCATCAAGTGCGCCGTCGGCGATACCGTCGAGGAAGACGCCGAGGTGGTGGTCATCGAAGCGCTCAAGATGGAGACGCCGGTGTTCGCCCCCTGCGACGGCACGGTCAAGGAGATTCGGGTCAAGGAAGGCGACCACGTCGAAGAGGACGACGTGCTCCTCGTCCTGGGCACCTGAGCACCGCACCGGGGGGCGTGGCCATGAGACGGTACTTCGAGAAGATGGACGACCTCGGGCGGGAGCTCAGAGCGGGGGAGATCAAGCGGACCGACGACAACGTCGCCGCCCTGAAGGAGGTCGAGAAGGAGGTCGACGCGGCCGTGGAGCGCGTCAAGACCACGGGGTTCTCCACCGAGAAGATCAACGAGCGCGGCCAGATGACGGTCTGGCAGCGGATCGAGTACCTCGTGGAGCCCGGAACGTGGTGTCCGCTCCATACGCTGTACAATCCCCTCGACAACCCCGAGGACACGACGAACGTCATCGACGGAATCGGGAAGATCGGGGGGAAGTGGGCCGTCGTCATCGGCTTCGACAACAAGGTCTTCGCCGGAGCGTGGATGCCGGGTCAGCCGGACAACATCCTGCGGGTGACGCACGTGAGCAGGCGGCTCAACCTGCCCCTGGTGTGGCTGGTCAACTGTAGCGGTGCCAAGCTCCCGGACCAGGAGAAGTTCTACGCCAACCGGCGGGGCGCCGGCACGCCGTTCTACCGGCACGCCGAGCTGGAGCAGCTCGGCATCCCTATCCTGGCCGGTATCTACGGGACCAACCCGGCGGGCGGTGGATACCAGGGGATCAGCCCGACGATCCTGTTCGCCCACAAGAACTGCAACATCGCGGTCGGGGGCGCGGGCATCGTCAGCGGCATGGCCCCGAAGGGGCACTTCGACGTGGAAACGGCCAAGGGGCTCATCGACAAGGCGAAGGAGTTCAAGGACGAGCCCCCCGGCACGGTGAAGACCCACTACGACGAGACGGGCTTCTTCCGGTACGTGTTCGACGAGGAGACCGAGGTCCTGGACGCCCTCAAGGAGTACATGTCCGAGATGCCGGCCTACCACCCGAGGTTCTTCCGGGTGGCCGAGCCCAAGCCGCCCCGGTACCCCGTCGACGACCTCTACCGGGTCGTTCCCCTCGAGCCCAAGCGGGTCTACGACTTCGAGCAGGTCCTGGCGCGGTTGGTGGACGACAGCGAGCACACCGAGTTCCGGCCGGGCTACGGACCCGAGGTCTACACGGGACTGTGCAAGATCGACGGCTTCCTGGTCGGGGTGATCGGCAATCGCCAGGGCTATCTCGGGAAGGGCTACCCCGAGTACGCCGACTACCCCGGCATCGGCGGAAAGCTGTACCGACAGGGTCTCATCAAGATGAACGAGTTCGTCACCCTGTGCGGACGGGACCGGCTCCCCATCGTGTGGATCCAGGACACCTCGGGGATCGACGTGGGTGAAGCCGCCGAGAAGGCGGAGCTCCTGGGCCTCGGGCAGGGGCTGATCTACTCGATCCAGCAGACCGACGTGCCCATGCTCTGCCTCGTGCTGCGCAAGGCGTCGGCGGCGGCCCACTACCTCATGGGCGGACCACCGGCGAACCGTCACAACGCCTTCACGCTGGGCACGGCCGCGAGCGAGGTCTACGTCATGCACGGTGAGACCGCGGCGGTGGCCACCTACGTGCGCCGCCTGATCAAGGAGGACGCAGCGGGCCGTCCGTTGGAGCCGGTGGTCGAGCAGATGAACGAGCTGGCGCAGCAGTACCACGACCACTCGCGGCCGGTGTATTGCGCCCGCTACGGCATGCTCGACGAGGTGGTCAAGATGAGCGAGCTGCGCAACTACCTCGTGGCGTTCGCCGGGGCGGTCTACCAGAACCCGACGTCGATCTGCCCGCAGAACCACATGGTCCTGCCGAGGCTGATCAAGGGCTGAGGGAATCGCTCCCCTCGCGAACGAGCAACGAAATGGCCATCGTCGCCCGGGCCGTCGAACGGGCGGAAGTGCTGGAGGCCGCCGCTGATGAAGGGCTGGTCCTTGCCGATGAGGAAACGGAACGGCGAACCTGTTTCGGGGACCGCGGTCCCGGCTCCCCGAGGCCGTGCAGACATGCCGGGATCTGCCGCCCCGAAAAGGCCCAAGATCGGGCCCAATCGACACGTGAAACCTCACGCCGGACGCTCCACCTGACAGAGGCTGGACCGGAAGGGGGGAAACCCGGAGATGGGGTCCAGCCCTTCGTCGGGGATCAGGAGGTTCACGTCGGCTTCGGACCACCCGTGGGGCGCGCTCACCACGCCGGGCGGAAGGGTGTCGGTCACCCAGGCCTTCATGGTGACGGACCCCAGGGGTGAGGAGAGGCGCACCGGGTCTCCCTCCCGGATCCCCCGGGTCGCCGCATCCGCCGAACTCATCTGGACGCGCGGCTCCGGGTCTCGACGCCGGAGGGTGGGAAGCCGGCGGCCCTGGGAATGGGTGTAGGCGACGCTCCGGGCTCCCGAGGTGAGGACGAGGGGGAAGTCCCGGGCCACTTCCGGCGCAGACTCCGGGCTCCAGAAGGGCTCCCGGTACTCGGGCAGGCCGGAGTGGCCGAGCTTCTCCAGGGTGGTGGAGACGAACTCCACCTTCCCCGTTGGCGTGCCGAACCCGTTCCGGAGCCAGGCGCGCTCGCCGGGTTCTTCGGCCTTCACCTCCAGGGGCTCCCCGTCCTCCGGCAGGTCGGCGACCGTGAGCCCCAGCCCCGCCAGGCGGGCATCGTAGCTGGCCCGGAGATCACCGGCCCAGAATCGGCTGCCCAGCCCCAGCGCCTCCGCCACCTCGAAGATCAGCTCCGTGTCCCCACGGGCCTCCCCCAGGGGAGGAACGGCAGCCGGCCGGAGCTGGATCCTCCCACGGGGAGCCACGACGAGGGCTTCCCTCTCCAGGTGGGTCGCGGCGGGGAAGAACACCGTCGCCAACTCGCTGGTCGGGGTCGGGAAGAAGTCGCACACCGAGAAGAAGTCCAGGGAGGAGAGTGCCCTCCTGAGTCGGCCCGAGTTGGGCCACATCATCACGTTCATCCCCAGGGAGAACACGGCGCGGATTGTCCCGTCCTCGATGGCGCCGGCCAGGCGCATGGCCTGCCCCTCCTTGCAACCCTCCACGAAGAGAGGATGCTCCGCGGCGCCCAGCGGTGGCTCCAGGGCCGCCACCTCCTCCGGGGGAAGGTCGACGCGGCTCTCCCGGATGCGATGCCCCCAGGGACGGTTGCCTCCGTCCACGTCCAGGTTCCCGCAAAGAGCCGCCAGGAGGAGGATGGCCCGGTGGCCCTGGAACCCGTTGGAGTGGTGCACGGTGGAGCAGGCGGAGATGGTGATCTGCGCCGGCCGGGAGGCGGCGTAGAGCCGGGCCGCCTCGACGACGGCTCCGGCGGGAACTCCCGTGAGGCGGGCGGTCTCCTCGGGGGGAAAGCCCCTGACGTACTCGCGGTACTCGTCCAGCCCGTGGGCGTGGCGGAGCAGAAAGTCACGGTCCTCGAGCCCGTCCCGCAGGATCACGTGGGCGAGACCCAGGGCCAGGGCCCCATCGGTTCCAGGACGGAGCTGGAGGTGCAATCGGGCTGCTTCGGCGAGGGTGGTGCGCCTGGGATCCACGACGATGGTGGGAACGTCCGGCGCTTCCGTGAGGAGGTGGTGCCGTTCGTAGGGGAGACGGCTCTGGGCCGGGTTGGCGGACCAGACCAGGCGGCATCTGGTGGAAGCGTAGCGGGTGCGGGAGGGACCCAGGAAGTAGTCGTACTCCTGGCCCAGGGTCACCGCTGCGGCCAGGAAGCCCGAGGCGAAGCAGCAGCTCGACTCGGTGAGGTAGTGGGGGGATCCGAAGGCGTGGGCCAGGCGCTCGAGGTACGGCCGGGCCTCCTTGGTGAACCCCGACACGAAGGCCACCGACCCCGGCCCGAACCGCTTCCTCACGTCCAGGAGCCTCTCGGCCGCCAGCGCCACGGCCTCTCCTCGAGGCACCTCCCGCCAACGCTCCCCGGAGTGCGAGCGAACCCGGGCCCGGGTCCAGCGGGACGGACTCGCCCGCTGCTCCAGCATCCCCTCGGCTCGGGGGCACTCGGGGTGCTGGATCGCGAGGATCTCCTCCCCGTCCGTCACCACCGTGATGGGGCAGTCCTCCGTGCACATGTAGCAGGTGGACTGGACGGACCGGACGGTCCTCCGGGGATCCATCTGGAGATCCCTCCCTGACGTGAGCGGGTCACACCTTCGCCCTGAGGTTATGCACGGAGGGAAAGGAACCACAAGGATCAGGTCGACGGAGCTGCGGCGCCGGCGATCCCGTTCCCCGGCCCGGCCCGCTCCGAACCCGTAAGGAGCCGTCAGGTGGCGCCGTACGTGGGGGTGTCCGACCCGATCTTCCACCGCAGTGGACGGGGGAGGTCCATGGAGCATCCCGCGCCTGCCCACGACGACCCCACGCCCGCCCCCGGGCGGCGGACGCCCCCGGGCGGCACCCTGCGACGGTGGAGCCTGGCGCCCCTCCTCGCCTTCCTCCAGGCCTGCGGCGCGAGCCCCGTCCAGGACGGTCTCCCGAACGCCTGGGAGTACCGGGTCCCTCCAGTCACTGGCGACGGATGGGAGACGGCGTCCCTGGCGGACGCGGGCCTGTCGGAGGCTCCCTTCGTCCGGCTCATGACGGATCTCCACGAGATCGGCGATCACGACGTCCACAGCCTGGTGGTGGTGAAGGGTGGGCGGCTGGTGTTCGAGGAGTATTTCAGCGGCGCGAAGTGGAGCCTCGCCGGGTACACCGGGGAGTACGGCTTCGACCGGGACGACACCCACAACCTCGCGTCGGTCACCAAGAGCATCACGACGACGCTGGTGGGCATCGCCATCGACCAGGGCGCCATCGAATCCGTGGACCAGCACGTCTTCGACTTCTTCCCGGAGCATGCCGACCTCCTGCAGGAGGACCCGCGCAAGGCCGACCTCACCCTTCGGCATCTCCTGACGATGGAGTCGGGCATCCGGTGGGCGGACCTGGAGACCTATCCTTACTCCGACCCCCGGAACGATCTCGTGCAGATGTTCAACAGCGCGGACCCCATCGGCTTCATCCTGTCCCGGGACCTCTACGCCGCGCCGGGAGCGGACTTCGAGTACTGCAACGCCAACACCAACCTCCTGGGCGAGATCGTGGGTCGGGCCACCGGGGAGCGGCTGGACGACTACTCCCGGGACCATCTCTTCGAGCCTCTGGGAATCTCGGAGTACGAGTGGCAGATGATCTCCGGGGACGTCGTCTTCGCCTCGGGCGATCTCCGACTCCGGCCCCGGGACATGGCCAAGGTGGGCGAGCTGTTCCTTCGAAAGGGGGTGTGGGAGGGGACGCAGGTGGTCTCACGACGCTGGGTGGAGGACGCCACCACCCGCCGTGCCATCCCCGACGGCCCCCACGCGTGGGCGGACGGATACGGATTCGGCTGGTGGCACTGGGACATCCCCGTGGACGGCGTCACCCACGCCGTCTACATGGCCAGCGGGTGGGGTGGCCAGTGGATCTTCGTGATCCCCGGGAAGGACATGGTCTTCGTCACGACGGCGGGCAACTACGAGCGCGATTCGCCCATGGATGCCTACCGGATGCTCGCCGACTATCTGCTGCGCTCTTGAGACGGGGGGCGACCGTGGTAGCGAACCACCGAGCGGCCTTAGCGTGACCCGAGGCCCTCCACGTTGCTGTCCATGAGCTTGAAGCGCGTCCCCTGGTCGGACACCGCGGTGCCGCGGTAGCCTCCGACCAGGAAGCCGGTGCTCCTTTCGTAGTACCACTCGCCACGCAGCGCCGCGCCCATGCCCACCGAGGCGCGCACCACGCCTACGTCCCATCCTTCCCAGCTGCTCTCCTCGGCGATGCGCGTGCCGTGGGCGCTGCCGCCTTCCTTGACCTGTCCCGGAGGGACCCACAGCGGGCCGAAGGAGCCCACCTCGAAGATGCCGCCTCCCGGAGTGCGCATGCGGCCGTCCACGGTGTCGCGGCGCATCACCTCGGCGTCCTGGCCCCGACCCGCATACTCCAGGGTGGCCAGGAAGCGGCCGCCGTCCAGGCCGGTGAAGGTCAGTCGCACGACATCCGCCCCCACCTCGTAGGCCAGGTAGCTCCCGTCGCTCACCGGGGCTCGAGCCCGGGAAGAGCGCATCCAAACGAAGACGGCCGCGGCGAGGACGAGGACGACGACGAGCTTCCGCATCAGCAGGGTCCTCCTTCGGGTGAGGTGGGCCGTCGACTCCCTGGTCGGGCGGCGCGCGATGGCGACGACTCGCACGGTGCGGCCGGCTCCCTCCCTACGCCAGTGCGACGGCTCGTCCACGAGTGTCGGGCCGCTGTCATACGAGGAAGGAGCTCGGGTCACTCACTCGCGGAAACCGAGGCCGACGGCTGCGGGCGGCCCCGTGCCCCAACAGGAGGAATCGACCATGACCAAGAACCACCGATCGAGCGTGTGCCGATTGCTGTCCGTGCTGCTCCTGGCGGGCGTCGCGGCATGCGACGCCGACTCCATGTCGCCGATCGACCCCGGGCCGCCCCCCGAGCTGCCTCCCCTGACGTCGATGTCGGGTGACTTCAGCATCTTCGGCAACCCGAGCGCACAACCAGCCGCGCCGCTTGTGGGTGCAGACTCCCCGGGGCTGAACTTCGCCAATGCCGCCCTCCGCGTCCTGGCAGCCGAGGTGGCAACGGTGGTGGCCCTGGCGGTTCCCGTGGCGACCTTCGCGGCAGCCGCCAACAACACGCCCACATTCGAGGACGACGGTCGCTGGCACTGGCGGTTCACGACAGTCCAGCGCGGCCACACCTATACGGCCCACCTCAGTGGCGCCGTCCAGGGCAGCAACGTGGTCTGGGACATGCGCATCACGTCCCCCACCCACGCACCGCCGCTTGACGAGTTCGTCTGGTACGGTGGGCAAGGACGCCTCGATCGGACGGCGGGCACGTGGACATTCTACGATCCGGCCACGCCATCCTCGTCGACGGCCCAGCTGAGAATCGACTGGACCCACGTGTCCGAGACCGAGCACGGGTGGGAGGCCACCGCGCTCGCGGGCCCGGCGACCGGTGACGTGTTCGCAGCCAGCGTCGATGGCGATGACCGTATGATCACGTACCGCGACACTTCCGAGCAGACCATCGTCGAGATCTACTGGAGCGCAGCGGACGGAAGCGGCTACCTGATCGCCCCCTACTACCACGGTGGCGCGAAGGCCTGCTGGGACACGAACCAGCAGGATGTCGCCTGCTCGTGAGGCGCATCGGGTCGAACCTGTGGCCTCATGCTCAGGAGGTGCCTGCTACCCGTCCGCCCACGGCCGACGGTCTTCTCCACGCGGCAAGGTCGGTTAGATCGAAGTGTACCAGCTACGCCTCGCGTGAGAACTGCCCGGCGGGCCGACTTCGGCCGGCATGCGCTGGCGTGTGAACCGAGATGCAGGACTGGAACTCGGCATGATCTCGAGATGGAGGAGGCTGCGGGCACCGGACATCGTTCGGCTGCGCAACTACCTCGTGGCGTTCGCCGGGGCAGTCTACCAGAATCCCACGTCGATCTGCCCGCAGAACCACATGATCCTGCCGAGGTTGATCAAGGGCTGAGGGAGGGCGCCCTCTTCGCTCCGCGTGTTCCTCCTGCGCGCGAGGGCGTCGTCCGCTTCCGACGGGCGCCGATCTCGATTCTTCTTGCACTCGACGTCGCGATGACCCCAGGTTGGTCACCCGCAGCTTGATCGCGGACAGGCAGCCTGCGCCCGCCGCTCAGGGCGCAGGGCCCCCCCGACCCTGGAGGCCCCCTATGAAGAAGACCGCCCTTGCTGCCGTCGCACTCGTGCTCCTGGCGCTACCGCCCTCTGTCAGGGCGCAGGCCTACACGATGTACGAGGTACAGCGGGTCAGCGCCCTGCCCGGATCCACCGTCGACATCGGTACGGCGATGGTGGAGCACAACCAGAAGTTCCACGCGGAGGCGCCGTACTCGGCGTCGGTCTACTACCTGGTGACGGGTCAATACTCTGGCCAGTACCAATGGATCATGGGCCCCACCAAGTTCACCCAGATGGATGCGCGCCCCGCCGACGCATCGCACGGGTCCGACTGGGCCAACCGGGTCTTGGCGCACGCCGAGGTACACGAGACCGAATACTGGCGGCAGATCGACGACCTGTCCTACGCCCCGGAGAACATGCCGGAGGGCATCCGACCCGTCAGTCTGGTGAGGCGGTTCAACGTCACGGACAACGCGCTGTTCATCAAGCTCCAGGGGCAGATCATGGAGGTCTTCAAGGCCGCCGGCTCCCCCAATCCGAGGACTATGTACCAGAGGCAGTTCCTCTCGGCGGATCCTTGGGGGTGGGCCATGGTCATGACCTACCCGAACCTGGCCGCCCTCGACGAGCCCGGTTTCGACTTCGAGGCCCAGTTCCGCGCGCTCCACGGGGACGCCGGCTGGGACACTTTCAACAAGGAGTTCAACCAGGCCGTCGCCGGACGCGACGATGCCATCCGGCAGCTGATCACCGGGATGTAGACGGGCCGACCTACTCGAGCCTCATGCTTTCCCGCATCAGGTGGGCGGGCATCCCGCCCAACTCGAAAGTCATCGTCGCCATCTCCTGGGGGAGCTCGACGACCGGCGTGGCGTTGCCCCGTCAGTCGGCGCCGAGCTCCCACCGGGGGCAATCCTGCTCCTCGGCACGCCCCCGCGATGGGTCCTCACTCGGCGAGCTCGCCCAGTGGTTCAGCCGTCACTCGGCTTCCGTCGCGAGCGACGCGCGGGGCCCACCCCGGATCAGCGGGTGAGGCCAATGCCCACGTTGAAGTGCGGTGGGTCCGAGGGCTGCCATCCCACGTAGGTATTGAAGTGCCCGATGTTGAGCAGGAAGCCGAGGTCGGGCTTGGGGCTCGTCTCGGTTTCGGTCCGACCGGGATAGTTGGACGTGAATCTCTCGACGAAGATGCCCACCTTGGCATGACCCTGCACGCTGCCCTTCGTCAGGATGCGGATATCGAGCCCGGCCACCACGCCGGATCCCTTGTCGTCGTATCCGATCTGCGGCAGATGGTATTCGGTGAACCACAGATAGCCGGCGTAGAACCCGAATCTCCCTTCGGTGAGGAGCCCGATCCGGATGGAGCCTCCGGCATCCGCGTTCTCACATTCGTCACACTGATCCAGGCTCGTGATGTATCCGGCGTTCACATAGGGTCGGGGCCCGTTCTGAGCTTCAACTTCCCGGGGAAGGAGCAGCAGGACGGCCGCGCTCAGGAGGAGGACGTTCGGCGCGTTCATGGGTCCGGGGGGGGACGGAGGCCCGGCGTGGGCAGGACGCATAAAGATCGGCGCCGGACGTTCCGACCACGACGCGCCGCGAAAGCGCGACGTGCCGAGCCGCGGCTACCCGCCCAGGAGCACCAACAGCGTCGACAGCGTGGCCACGGAGAAGAGCGAGGTGAGGAGCACGGTGCGGGCCGCCACGCCCGCAGCCGCCTCGTAGCGCGCGCCGAAGAGATAGACGTTGATGCCGCTGGGCATGGCCGCCATCATCACCGCAACCGAGAGCCAGAGGCCGTCCAGGTGGAGAAGCCACCGCCCCACCGTCCAAACCACCAGCGGGTGGACCAGGAGCTTGAGCGCGGCCAGCGCGGCGGCGGGGTGCAGGTCGCCGGTGAGGGGGTAGCCCGCCACCGCCGCCCCCATGGCAAAGAGGGCGCACGGCACCGCCGCGGTGCCCAGCAGCGCCAGCGTCCGGTCCACCGGACCGGGCAGCCCGACACCAGTGAGGTTCAGCACCGTCCCCGCTGCCAGCCCCAGGACGATGGGATTCTGAGCCAGCACCCGGACCAACTCCCGGATCTGGTCCCCCCACGACACTCCCCGCCCCCGGCTCCACTGAATGAGCCCCGCGGTGAGGGGCATGAACATGGCCGAGTGGAAGGCGATGATGAGGAAGAGCGGCAGGGTAGCCTCGGGCCCGAAGGCGGTGAGGACCACCGGGATCCCCATCATGACGGTGTTGGAGAACGCAGCGCCCATCCCGAAGATGGCGCCCTGGTCCAGGGGCCGGTCGAAAGCCAGTCGCGCCACGGCGATCCCCACGGCCCACACGGTGAAGGAGCCCGTGTAGAACGCCACCAGGAAGGACCAGGGGATGTCCTCGGGTATCTCGAGCCCGGCCATGCTCCGGAGGAGGAGGACGGGGATGGCGAAGTTGAAGACGAAGCCCACCATCCCCTCCACCCCGGCGGGCTTCATGATGCCCAGACGCGCAGCGAGGAAGCCCAGCGCGGCGATGCCGAAGACGGGCGCGACGACGTGGAGGAGAACGGCCATGGGGCAAAGATACCAGCTAGATCACGCTCTCCGGTGGTTGCTCCAGCCAGCTACCGTTGCCGCGTGGAATCACGGGAAGCCCCGTCGACAGCGTTCATCACGCATCGGGTCGAACCTGTGACCTCCTGAGGGGCTGTCAGGAATTCTCTTTAGATGACCTCGTCATCAGACTGGGATCCGTCCCTCGAAAACGATGGACAGATGGTTCAGGGCGGCGGTCCAGTCCTGGACGGGCCGGCCCCGGCTCTCTTCCACGAATCCAGTCTGCGCCACCGCCATCCGATCGCCCTGTCGACTTGGTGCGCGCGAGGCAACGAGAGGGCCTAGAACGAGCCGGCATCAGGCTGCGTTGGTCGCCGTAGCCACATTCCAGGCCGCGAACGCGCGGCCACGCAACACCCTGTAGTGCGTTGAACGGAGCTCGTGGCGTCCGAGTCGGAAGCAGTTCTGGATCACTCCGTGAACCGACAGGAATCGCTGCCATGGCCCGCTGACCGACAGGTAGCCGGTATACCTCGTCGCTCCAGTTTCCATCACCCGACTCTGGCGACCTCGGGCTCAAGTTGACAGTGCCCGCGGGGGCCCTACTCCTGGCGGATCACGTTCAGGGGCTCCACGGCGGCCGCCCGCCGGCTGGGCAGGAGCACGGCCGTCACGGTCACCAGCCCGAGGACCACGGTCGCCCCGATCAGGCTGAGGGGATCGATGGGGCTGACGCCGAAGAGGCTGCCCCTCAGGACGAGGCCGAGGGCTACCGCCCCCGGGATTCCCAGGCCTGCGCCCATGAGGATGAGGCGGCCCCCCTGGTCGAGAACCAGGCGCAGGATGCTCCGCCGGTCGGCGCCGAGGACCATGCGGATGCCGATCTCCCGGCTGCGACGCTTCACGGCGTGGGAGGAGACCCCGTAGAGCCCTACCACCGCCAGCACCAGACCGAGAAGCGCGAACACGCCCAGCGCCAGCGCCATCAGCCGGCGACTGTAGGTGGCGTCCCGGAGAACGCCGGCGAGGGTGGTCTGGGGCAGCAACAAGGTCTCCTGGCTCAGGGACCTGATCACGCCCCGCACTTGTGGCGCCAACGGGAGGGGATCCCCGTCGGTCTCGGCAAGGAGCATGACATCTTCCCAATGCCTCTGTGAGAAAGGAAGGTAGAGGTAGGGTTCCTGGGGCTCCTCGAGGTAGTTGTACTTCCCGTCTTCGACGACACCCACCACCAGCAACGGATCAGCGTCCGGACTCCCAAGCCGAAGCGCGCGGCCCACCGGGTCCTCGCCAGGCCAGATCCGCCCCGCGAGCGTTTGGTTGATCACCGCCACCCGCGGGGCGTCCGCGCCGTCCTGGTCGGTGATGGGTCGGCCGCGAAGCAACTTGATCCCCAGCATGTCGAAGTACTTGGGACCCACCAGGTTGAACTTCACCTTCGCGCCGGGTGGCAGCGTGGAGCTGGGGGCATCCGTGGTATGGACGGCCAGGGCAGCGCCACCCTCGGAGGGGTAGAAAGGCACCGTCCGGGCCATGGTCGCCCGGCGCACGCCGGGGATGGCCTCCACCTGCTCGACCAGGTCGGCGTAGAACGCAGGCAGCCGCTCCTGCTCAACCCGGGGCGCCATCCACGACACGAGCACGTCGTTGCGCCGGATGCCCAGGTCCGCCGACTGGGTGGCGAGGAAGCTGCGCAGGAGCAGCGCCGTGGTGGAGACGAGCACCAGCGACAGGGCGAGTTGACCCACCACCAGCACGCTGAGGCCCCGCACGGGACGGCCGGATCGACCCATGCTCAGGTCATTCCCCTTGAGCACGCCCAACATGTCGGGTCGTGATGCGCGCAGGGCCGGGGGCAGGCTGAACAGCACGCCTGAGATCATCGCCAGGACCACGGTGAATCCCACCACCCGGGCATCCAACTGGAACCCCCAGTCCATGTAGACCGGTTGAGGCGGCAGGAGGCTGGGCAGCGCGTCCAGGACCATCCTGGAGAGCCCCAGGCTGATGACCACGGCCATGGCCGACACCAAGAAGCCCTCGACCAGGAGTTGGCGAATCAGCCGGGCCCGCCGACCGCCCAGCGCCATCCGGATCGCCATCTCCTGCTGGCGCGACAGCGTACGGGCCAGTTGCAGTCCGGCGGCGTTGGCGCACGCGATGAGGAGCACCACGGCCACCAGTGCCAGGAGGAGGGCACCAGGGCCACCGTAGGTCTTCGTCTGATAGGCCGCGTCGGTCAGGACCAACGCCTCAGACGGCGTTTGGGTCGCTTCGTCCCTGATGTCGAGGTGGGCCATGAGACCGCCGACCTCGGCCTGGACCTGCTCGACCTCGGTGTCGGGGGCGATGCGCCCCAGGAGATTGAAGCTCCCGGCCAGGGTGGTCTTCGAGGTCGACGGGCCCCACCACGTTTCCACCGGATACCAGATATCCGCAGGCCCCTGTCGCCGGATCCCGGAGTACCCCCGAGGTGCCACGCCCAGGAGCGTGTAGGACTGGTTCGTGAGCTGGATGGGTCCGCCTATGACCTCCGGGTCACCACCGAACTCCCTCTGCCACAGGGAATAGCTGATCACCACCCCGGGCTCGGCTGCGGTTTGGGCGTCGTCGTCCGCGTGGTAGGCGATGCCCGCGAAGGGTCGGAGCCCCAGAACGTCGAAGTAGTTCCTCGAGGTCACCTCCACCAGCATCATCCGCGTGGTTCCGTCCCGCCCCGTGAACATGGCTCCGTGGAACTCCACCGCAGCCACGCCTTCCATGGTGGACGTCTGTTCCCGGATGACCTCGTAGTCGGAGTAGTGGAAATCGTGCATTGCGCCGTCCCGATTGCTGGCGAACAACCGCACGATCTGGTCGGGCTCGGAGAAGGGGGACGACCTCAGCCACAGCCAGTCCACCACGCTGAAGATGGTGGCGTTGAGCGTGATGCCGATCACCAGGGAAAGTACTGCGGCAGTGGTCGTTCCCAGGTTCTTTCTAAGCAGCCGGAGGCTGCGGATGATGTCGGTCATGGTGATTCCTCCGATGGCGCCAAGAGCACCCGGGAGCGCAGTTCCTGCTGCGACCAGTCGGCGTCTGGCCAGGGGAGCCAGAGAGAGAAGTGCGTGCCCGCGGAACCAACGACGGGCGGTGGGGAGACCATCCTGCTCGGCCACCACCCTGAACCGTTCCTCGAGATCATCCAGCAGGTAGGCCCGGTCCGCTTCCGTGGCCACGAACCTGAGCAGGGCGCGCCAGAACCTCGGCGGTCGGGGGAGCGCTCCGTCACTCAGGGGCGCGGTCACAATCCCGTCGCTCCCTTCAGCCCGACGCCCTCCCACATGCTGTCGTGGACCTGGCGGGCCTGCCGGAGAGCGGTGGCGCCCTCGGCCGAGAGCCGGAAGAGCCGTTTGGCCCGTCCGCCTCGCTCCGGAAGCGGAGGGGACAGGTACGAGGTGATGAGCCCTTCCTGTTCCAGGCGATCCAACGCCGTGTAGACGGTGGCGATGGAGACCGATCGCGCGGTGCGCTCCTCGATCTCTTGATGGATGGGCACACCGTACGCCTCATCGCCCAGGCGAATGAGACAGAGAAGCACGTATTGCTGGAGCTGGCTCAGTCCGTTCCCGCGTCCCATGGCCTACCTTCCGGGGTCAGCACGCCGGGCCGAAGTTGAGGAGTCTCACCGGCCCGGAAGGCACTACGCGGATGGTTTCTTTTTGTTTCAGTAGGAAAAAGAAGAAGGGTGCGGCTTCACCGTCGTGTACGGCGTGGCCCTGATCGTGACGCTCCAACCACCGGCAACGCCAACTGGTGGCATACCGGTAGCCTCCCCGGTACCACCACCCTCGTGGTGCGCGCCTGGAACGGCCTCGCCTGGGCCGCCTTCTTCAACGCCCGCACCGAGGGCCCCGCCGGCGACGCCTTCGTCGCCGCCCTCGACAACAGCATGTGGACGGCCTCCCGGGCGGTGACCAGCTGGCCCACCGCGGACCTGTTCGGGGAATTTCACTAGCGCGAGGGCGCGCTCACTCGGCAGTCGGCGGCGCCATGTCCCCGGGAAGGAGGGAATTGCATATCGCCTGCCGGGCCGGGATACTCCCCGTCCGTCCCACCCTCGCAGAGAGCTTCGTCGTGGACCCGTTGGCCGGCACCAACTGGAGCGCCCCGGACACCGTGCGCGGCTTCGCCGCATCCCCGCCCAACGCCGTGCTCATGGACTTTGCGGTCGGCGAGTTGGAGCGGTCGCATACTCGCCACGCCCTGGACCTTGGATGCGGCGCCGGGCGCAACGCGGTCCCCTTGGCCGCGGCGGGTTGGCACGTCCTCGGCCTCGACCTGTCGTGGCCCATGCTCTGCGCCGCCTCGGCCCGGGCGGCGGCGGCCGGCGTGGGCGCACGAGTGGCATGGGGCTTAGCGCCTATGGAGCGGATACCGGCGCGGGGGCGGAGCTTCGATCTGGTCGTGGCCCACGGCATCTGGAACCTCGCGCCTTCGACCTCGGTCTTCCGGCAGGCCGTCGCCGAAGCCGCCCGGGTGGCCCGGCCGGCGGCCGGACTCTTCGTGTTCACGTTCTCCCGCGCCACACTGCCTCCCGACGCCGAGCCGGTGCAGGGCGAGGCGTTCGTGTTCACGCAGTTCTCGGGGCAGGCGCAGTGTTTCCTCACCGAAGGCCAACTCGTGGAGGAGATGGGTCGCGTCGGGTTCGAGCCTGACCCAGCGGTGCCCGTGACCGAGTACAACCGCCCGCCCGGCGGCCTGCGCCTTGGTGGCCCTCCGGTCATCTTCGAGGCCGCGTTCAGGTTTCAGCGAGACGGAGTCTAGGGGGCCCGCCGCGGCCCGCGCTCGGGTGTTGTGCAGGTTGCGCAGGCGCTGTTGCGAGCGTAATTGCGAGCGTGGCCGACTGCGCCTTGACGATCTCCTCCCCCCCGTCAGCCCCGGGCTCATCATTCCCACCGGCCCCGCGGACGAGTGCGAGACCGCCGCGCTCATGTACACCCACGCCATCAACACCGCGAAAGAGCGGATCTGGATCGCCAGCCCGTACTTCGCGCCCGACGAGGATCATGGCCGCGCTTCAACTCGCCGCTATGCGGGGCGTGGCCTTCACGTACTTCGACGACGCCATGAAGGCGGGCACGAGGCGAACCGATGAGCCGGCCCTCAGCGCGCCGAACGCGAGAACGCGGAACGCCCAAGGTCCTGCTTTGATTCGCGCCCCCGCCGCATGTTGACGCCGATGCCCGATCTGCCGCCGACGCTCTTCGTCGAGGTGAACCGCCTGCGACAGCTCGGGGGCAGGTGACCGCCCTCAGGTCTTCGGCAGTTCCATGAGGGGGATCCCCATGGCCTGTGCCGCCCGGGTCATCCGCTCGTCGTAGGTCGCCAGCGTCACGTCTCTTCCGCGCTCCCGGAGGAAGCTCACCGAGGCCAGGTGCAGGGCGTCCAGGGTGCGCACCGGCGTCGGGAACGGCTGGAGCGCACGCTCCAGGACCGGCGCGCGCAGCTCGAGCCATGCCAGGCGCGCCAGAAGCAGACGCGCGACGTCGCCGTGGGAACGGGCGAGATCCCGACCATGGAGGCGATTCCACAGCTCGTACTCGAGGAGCCGGCTCGTGACCAACTCCTCCTGCCAGAGCGGGGCGGGGGGCCGACGATCTTCCGCGAGCAGGTGGGCCAGAGCCACCGACGTGTCCAGATAGATCACCGGTCGGCGCGGTCCTCGGCCAGGTCGGCCAACAGATCCTCGAGGGGCGCTACAGGTGCCGACGGCGGGGGCTCTCCGGGGCCTACCGCCGGGGGCGTCACGTAGCCGTCGTGCGCGAGGTCACGCAGCACGCCGGCATGGCCGGTCTCACGCATCGCGCTGATGCCACGACGCAGCGCCTCGGAGCGGGACACGCCCATGGCCCGCGCCGCCTGGTCGAGAGCGGCGCGCTCCTGGGGGGTCAGGTAGACCTGGATCGGCTCACGAACGAGCTTGGACATGAAGAGAATTTATCGAATTCGTAACCAAATTCAACTGTCTGCCCGGGGCCCACGGGGCCCGCGAATGTGCTGTGCGCAGCATGCGGCCCGATGTCCACCTCCCCCACGACGCGCACGGAAGGCTCCCTCAGGAACTGGTTCATGAGCGCAGGGCCGCTACCTCATCGCCTCGGTGTAGGCGCGAGCCAGCGCCGGATCCGCCGCGATGTCGTACATGAGAGAGTCGAGCCCGGCGCGGGTGAGTCCGTGAGCCGCCAGGATCGAGTCGGTGGCGAAAGGCCTCGCCTGGATCGCCTTCGCTGTGGCCACGGCACGGTCCACGCTCGTGATGACGGACGCGGCGGCCGTGGCGGCGTCGGCAGCTTCAGCCGCCTCACCTCCCGGACGACCGCATGCGGCCGCCAGGATCACGGCCGCGCCGGAGGCCATACGTCGGATATGCGCGTTCATGATCCGCCCCCTCCGTGTTTGAGGGTGTCCTGGCCGTTCGCCTTGGCCTTTGCCCTACCCTTTTCGTTGCCTTCGTCCGCACGCCCGATGCCTCGGGCCCGGTGCTCGGTTCGGATCGCTTCGGCCAGCGCGTTTCCGCGAAGGCCCGCGTTGAGCTGTTGATGCACGAAGACACCGAAGTTGTCTTTGGGCTCGCCGGCATTGACGGCGTCGACCTCCTCTCCGACGACCACCGCGGCCTGGTCGGCGGGCAGTCCACGCTGGCGGAGCGCGGTCAGCAATTCACCCACCACGGTCTCGGTGACCCCGACCTGCCGGGCCTCGGTCACCAGCGCCGGGAGCTGGAGCGCCCAGAGTATCGCGGACGAGGCGTCGTCCACCTGCCGGACCGGCGTCACCGCGAAGAGCACGAGAAACGTCAGGAGCGTGCGCACGTCCTATCCTCCGTTGGCCATCACCGTCAGCTGCTGTCTCAGCGTCAGCATCAGGTGCGAGCCTTCGGGCAACACGATGTCCATGTCCTTCACCAGCGCCGACGTCGCGGCCCCGACGGCCGCACCGGCGACACCACCGATGATCGTTCCCTTGGAGTTGCCCCCGATCACCTTGCCGAGGATCGCACCCGCCGCCGCGCCGCCCACCACCCGTGCGACGTCCGCCTTCTCGATCCCTCGCGTGTCGTTGACGGTCGCGAGGGAGTCGATGGAGGCCTCGACGCCATAGTCCCTTCCGTTCACCGTCACGCCGGTCACGGCGAGGGTGAGCGTGCCCGTGGAGCGGTCGCTGGAAGCGGGGTTCACCTCGGTGATGCTCCCCTGCATCGTCGCGCCGGCGGGGATCACGACGGAGCCTCGGGCGTCCCTGACATCCGACACCACCAGGGCCGTGAACGCGTCACCGGCCTTGCCGTGCTGCGAGCTGATCGTGGAGGTGGTGGTCGCATCGATGATCGCACCGGCGAAGAGCGTGTAGCTCGACGGCGCGGCCGGGGTGGCGCGAGCCGGCTGGCTCACCGGTGCGCCCTCGGGATTGTCCGCGGACTCGGCCCGTGAGCATCCGGCGAGGAGAACCATCGGGATGGCCAGGAGAATCCTGCGCGTGGTCGTGAACTTCATGGTGTGGCCCTCTGTGTCTTGGATCGGGGTGCTGCGCGGTGGTCGCGGGGCTATTCCCCGAGGACCTTCTCGATCTTGGCGATCACCTGCTGCACTTTGCCGGCGTTCTTTCCTGCTTGCCCTCGGCCTCCCATTCAGGATCGCCCGTGAGCCCTCCCGCGTTTTCCACGAGCGTGCCCTTCAGCTCGTGGAGCCTACTCTTCGCCCGGTCATCCGTGCTGGCTTTGATGTGTGGGTCACCCCTCGGTCTCCATCGTTGGTTCGTCGCCCTCACATCACCCGCCGCCCCGAGATGGCGGCCCACTCGTGGCGTTCAGCGGAGATACCGGTAGAGCCCGATGAGTCCGATGACTCCGCCGCCGACCATGATGATGGTCCCGGTATCACCGTGGATGACGGAACCGACCACTAGCGCCGCGCCGCCGACGATCATCATCGCGACGTTCGTGCTCTGCGGGCCGCTCTGCGCGGGCAGCGCCGTCACGGCTGCGGACATGGGGGCGGTCACCGGGATTGCACGCATGCCGAGCGCCGCGCTCTCGCTCGTGGGCGCGAAGAGCGTCGCGGGTGCGGGCGTGGTGGCCTGCACCGCGGAGACGGCCGGCACCGTGCCGACGTCCGTGACCGGCTTCTGCTGGGCGGACAGCGGTGCGGCGAAAGCGAGCGCGGCACCGAGTGCGACGTACCAACTGTGGCTAGATGACATGGAACCTACTCCCGAGGTGAAAGAACCGATCGGCTGGGTCACCGACCGCTGACCTGCCAGAGCTTCTGTCGAGGTGTTCATGCTGGCCCCGCGTGCGACACCTGCGCCGGTGAGCTGCTGCTTGCTCATCTCGGCGTCCAAGAGCGCGAGGATCGATGGCACCGTGCGCCGACGACCGTGGTGTTCCGTCCGGGGGGCACCCCGCAGGAAGGGCGTCGTCTCGTGTCTCCAGTTCGCAGCATCCAATAACCCGTATGGATACTCGCGGCTTGTGACGCCAGCGAACATCAGGCGGCGGAGTGAAAGACGGACTAGGCTTGGTGCGTCAGAATGGGGAGTCTTCGCCCCCTGAACGGACTAGCTTCAACGGGTGAGGGGCGCGATCTCCTGGTTGCTCATGCCGTCGGCGATCAGGCCGATGACCTGGCCTTCGCGCTTCGTCATCCGCCCTCGCGCAGCGGTCGATCCTCCTCCACCACCGGGACCGAGAGCGGCGGCTGGCCGGGTGGGTCGCCGCCCGAGAGGTCGCCTGATCGGCCTACCGAATCTCGCCTACCGGTCCTTCTCTTCATGGGCGTAAGCCGCAATCTGCAACCGGGTGTGCAAGGTCAGCTTCTCCATGATGTTTCGCACGTGGCTCTTCACCGTGTGCGTGGCGATGTGGAGCGCTTTGGCGATCTCCTTGTTGCTCATCCCCTCCGCGATGAGGTTGATCACATCTCGTTCGCGGGGGGTCATACGCACGGAGTCGAGCGCGAGGGGGCGCCCTTTGCTGACGGCTTCTCTCGCGATCTGCGAAAAGAGCGCTCCCGTCATCTGGGGCGGCAGCACGTGGGCACCCCCCGCCACCGACCGGATGGTCGCAGCGAGATCGTCCAAGGTGGCGTCTTTCATGATGAACCCGGAGACGCCGACATTCACGTACTCCACGATCTCCTCGTGCACCGGAAGGAGATCCATCACCACGATCTTGGCATCCGGGAAGTCCTTCCGGACCCTCTCGGCCACGCGCAGGCTGTCACCGTCGCGCAGGCCGAGATCCAGGAGGATCACATGCGGATTCACCCGCCGCAGCAACTCCGGGTCGGCACTGGAGCCCGCGGCGACAACCTGGAAACCCGGAAGCTGATTCAGCAGCGCGGCGATGCCCTCACGAACCAGCCGATTGTCCTCGATGAGGGCCACGGAGATCACACTGGTCTCGCTCAAGGGCTCACTCCAGGAGTCGATGGGCTGCAAGGGTATACTCATGACGCTACTCGCAGACACGCCGTCAAGCCAGGCGCCCGCCCAGAAAGGAGGGCCTGCGATGCCCTACCGAGACCCCGAGGTGGCCGCCAGATTCGCGCAGATCTCCACTCCGAAGCCGATCCTGGGGGCATTCCTCTTCGGTGTGGAGGGTTTCGATCTTCCCACCTACGCGGGGGTCGCCATCCTTTTCCTGGCCCTTAGTACGTTGGCCAGCGATCTCCCGGCCCGTCGGCTCCTCAGGGTGGACCCCGTGATGGTCCTGAAGGAGGAGTGAGATGCTATGTAGGCGGGTTGCTTGAAAGCAGAGACGGGCCGCACCTGTCCAGCTCCTGGTTGGTGTCTCAGCAAAGGAGACGGGAGGAGCGAAATGGCGACAGGTACGACCCGCACGGGACAAGGTAAGACAGAGGGGCGGACCCTGTACATGGCGTTCGAACTGGACGACAAGGGCTGGAAGCTGGGGTTCACGACGGGGCTGGGGCAGCGGGCGAGGCGGCGGCAGGTGAAGCCGAGGGACCGAGAAGCGATCCTGAGGGAAATCGAACGAGCGCGCAGGCGGTTCGGTCTGGAGGAAGGTGTGCGGGTGGTGAGCTGCTACGAGGCGGGCCGGGAAGGCTTCTGGCTCCATCGGTGGCTGGGGTCGGAGGGGGTCGAGAACCGGGTGGTGGACGCGGCGAGCATCGAGGTGAACCGCCGGGCCCGTCGGGCGAAGACCGACCGGCTGGATCTGGCCCAGTTGCTGAGGAAGCTAGTGCGCTACGAGGAAGGAGACCGGAAGGTGTGGAGCGTGGTGCAGGTACCGACGGTCGAGGAAGAAGACGCTCGACACCTGACCCGGGAGTTGACGACGCTCAGGAAGGACCGCACCCGGGTCCTGAACCGGATCGGGGGGCTGCTGGCGACGCAGGGGGTGGCGCTGCCGGTGCGCAAGAGCTTGCCGGAGGAGTTGGACGAGGTGCGGTTGTGGGACGGCTCGGAACTGCCAGCAGGACTGAAGGCGCGGGTGTACCGAGCCTGGGAACAGTGGATGTGGACGCAGGGACGGATCCGGGACCTGGAGCAAGAACGGCGAGATCTGCTCAGAAACTCGGAGGCGGACGAGATCAAGAAGGTGCGTCAACTGATGCAGTTGCGAGGCATCGGGGACAACAGCGCGTGGGTGTTCGTGGTGGAGTTATTCGGGTGGAGGAAGTTCAGAAACCGGCGGGAAGTCGGGGCGCTGGCCGGTCTGACACCGACGCCGCGCAAGAGCGGACTGGCGCTGGACCAGGAGCTGGGGATCTCGAAGGCGGGCAACCGGCATATCCGAGCCATGGCGATCGAGATCGCCTGGGGTTGGCTGCGCTATCAGCCCCAGAGCGCGCTCAGCTGCTGGTATCAGGAGCGGTTCGGGGACAACAGCCGCCGGATCCGCAAGATCGGCATCGTGGCCGTGGCCCGAAGGCTCCTGATCGAGCTCTGGCGTTATCTGGAAACGGGAGCGATCCCGGACGGGGCCATGCTGAAAGCGTCGTAGGCAGACGCCCAGCAGCTCCGCTGACAAGGACATAGACGACTGGAGGAGCGGCCCGCTGTTCCCCCCCGGGGTCCGGCGTGATGACGTGACTCGCGAGTGAGATGGGGTCCGCTCCGACAACGGCTCGATAGGCACCCTCAGGGCGTACGCAGCAACAGGTGCACCGGCCACTGGAAGGAGAAGGCCGACACGGATAGGAGGTCGTCCGAGGTCTCAACAGAAGGGACCCGACGTCTCAAGACGAGCCACCGGCCGTCAGGACTGGCGAAGGGGGCGGATGACTCATCTACCTCTTGCGGCCAAGGTGCGGCCATCAACGCGTACCATGACGGGGACTTGACAAATGCGGCCTCATAGGAGGGGCGAGTCGGGGGCCTCTTCGGCTTCCGGCCGGTGGGCCGCAAGGACATCGCACCGCGGGTGAACTGAACCGAGCGGTGTCCTGCGCGTCTGCCGCGCGAGCCGTCCTGCATCGCGCGGAATCGGTTGAACTTGTACTTCACCATGAAGCTCAGGCGCACGGCCTCTCACTGGCCCTGTCCTTGTTCTCGCGCCTGCCCCACATGATCTCGCCACCTACGGAGGCCAGCTCGCAGGGGAACCAGAGCAGGTTCAGGTGGGCCGAGCCCGCCTTGTGGAGGGACCCAGGGGCCTGTAGCTCCGCGTTGTCCATGCCCGTCCAGGCCGTGGAGAGAGTGGAGTTCAGGCTCTCCGTCCACTAGTGGCTGAAGCCGACGTAGGCCTGCCAGAACTTCATCTCCGTCCAGTTGGTGGGGTCCGGAGGAGCGGTGAGCCCAAGGCGGATCGACCGGGCGTAGAGCTTGCCGGCCCCGTCCACGAAGCCGGGCTGAAGGCCGAGCGTCCGCCCTTCCGGGGTGCTCAGGGCCATGGGGATCCAGTCGACGAAGTCGCCTTCGGGGGTCAGCACCGTCAGGCGCCCATTCCCCAGGTCCACCAGCAGCGGCGAGTCTCCCGGCAAGGGGAAGATCCTGTCGGGACCCCTGTACTCCCGGGGGCCCGATCCCACCCGCCCCAACGTATCGGCCGTGGCGTGGGGACTACCGAGAAACCGTCCCGAAGGTCTCGTCCACGCACCCAACGGATGTCACGTCTAGCTTACAGTAGGTTAAATAGACTTGTCATTGTGTTAACTGTGTTTTACATTGGGACAACCTGATGCGGCCGATGTGGCGGTGGCCGGGACCGGGTGGCATCAACGGAGGAGGACGCATGGGCCTCGGGGACATGACCCAGACGCGGAAGCGAGCATGGCTGGGTGCGGTGATCTGGACGCTGGCGGGGATCGGCTTCGGCGTGACGTTCTTCATGGGCGGTGGCCCCGGAACCCTACCGGAAGATTCGCAACGTCACCTGGCCGGGGCCGGCGCCCTGGCCTTCGGGTTCGTCGGAACCTGGCTTTCCCTCTGGATCACCCGTCACAGGAAGGGGACGCCACCCATCTCCGACGAACGGGACACCATGATCCTGGCCCGGGCGAATCAGGCCACTCTGGTCATGGTGCTCGTGGGCATCTTCGTCTTCAGCATCGGTCTCTGGACCGCCTATGAGGCCAAGGGCTGGGTGCCCGTCGGATGGATGTGGTTCCTTGCCTATGGCAGCGTGATCCTGTCCTCGGTGGCGTCGGCGGTCACGACGCTGATCCTGGATGCGAGGACGGGCGGCGATGGGTGAGGGGAAGATCCGGAGCCACATCCGTCGCCTCCGGTTCGCCGCCGGTGAGATGACGCAGGAGGAGCTGGCCGAGCGGGCGGGTTGCACTCGGCAGACTATCGGCGCGCTCGAGAAGGGAGGGTACCTCCCCTCCCTTGCCCTGGCCTTCCGAATCGCCCGGGTCTTCGGTGTGGGGATCGAGGAGGTCTTCGAATACGAGCCCTGAACGGGCAGGCGAGGTTGGACGATGCGGTACGCGGACGTGCGAGGTGCGGTGTGGTGCATGCTACTGGTGGTGACCGGATGTGCGGGGGCGCCGGGGGAGGGCGGCGAGGGCTCGGAGCAGGAGCAGGAGACGGGCAGGGCCACGAGCGCGGATGGGGGTGGAGGGTCGGCCGCGGAGGCGGGGAACGGATGGGACTCCGCTCAGGTGGTTCTCCCGGCCTCCCAGCGGGGTCCCGAGCTGGCAGGCACCCTCACGTTCCCCACCCGTGGCTGTCCGTGCCCGACGGTCGTCCTCCTTCAGGGGGCCGGAAGCCACGACCGGGACTACACCCTCTTCGGTCACAAGCCGTTTGCTCTCCTCGCCGGGCACCTGGCCAGGAATGGTGTCGCCACGCTCCGCTACGACGAGCGCGGCGTCGGAGAATCCGGTGGCCACCCGGGGCGAGCCTCTCCGCAGGAGATGACCGGTGACGTGCTCGGCTGGACGGCGCTCCTGGAGGGTGATCCACGGGTGGACCGGGACCACATCGGCCTCCTGGGCCACAGCGAGGGTGGGATCGTAGCCAGCCTGGTGGGCGCACGAGCCCCGGAGCTGGCGTTCCTGATCCTCCTGGGTACACCAGGACTCCCGGGTCTGGAATACAACCTCCAGTACGAAGCGTCCGTGGGCCGTTCCATGGGGTTGGACGACGGCGCCATCGACGCGAAAGCCCGATTCCAGGCCAGGGTCCTCGGCGTTCTCATGGAGGCGGAGGACTCCTCCACCACCGAAGCGCGCCTCCGGTCACTCTACGGTGAGCTCACCCCCCCGCCTTCCCCTGAACGGATCGACCGGGCCATTGCCCACCTCGTGTCTCCGGAGTTCATGTTCAACCTCCGTTTCGACCCCGGGAAGGCGTTGGCGGGGATCCGCATACCGGTTCTCGCCGTGTTCGGTGGCAAGGACGTGCAGGTGCCGCCGGAGCGAAACGCGGAGGCCATGCGTGACGCTCTGGATACGGGCTCGGGCAGGGACCGGGTGGTCGTCCTTCCGGGCCTCAACCACTTCATGCAGACAGCGGAGACGGGGGCTCCCCCGGAGTATCCTCTCATCCAGGAGACGCTGGCCCCGGAGGTCATGGACCTGATCCTCCGGTGGATCCGGACGCACTCCGGACCCCGGGCGGTGGGCTCCTGCACCGTAATGCTGGCCAGCGACGGACAGACCGTCCTGGGCGCCGCGAACGAGGACTGGCAAGACCCCCTCAGCCGATTCTGGATCATCCCGGAGGAGGGAGGAAAGCACGGGTGGATCAAGTTCGGGTTCGCAGCAGGGTTCCCTCAAGCGGGAATGAACGACGAGGGCCTCTTCTGGGATGCCACCGGATCCCCCTATCTGGAGATGCCCCGCTCCGAGGCCACGAAGACGCTCCACGACGGTCCCCTCATGGTGAAGGTCATGGAGGAGGCAGGAGGCGTGGAGGAAGCCCGGGAGATCTTCGAGGCCTTCTACTGCGAGGACCAGTACCGCGCCCAGTACCTCGTGGGTGACGCTCGGGGAAACTCCATGATCGTGGAGGGGGACAGCATCCTGCTCAAGGAGGGGTCGTTCCAGGTCCTGACCAACTTCTACCATTCCCGGCCGGATCTCGGTGGGTATCCGTGCGGGCGCTACGAGAAGGCCACCCAGATGTTGGGCGCGGCCGATGCGGTCACCCCCTTCCTCCTGGGTT
>Ga0307423_1000234_pt1 | contig 37340 bp, 30 predicted proteins | sample SalMarWE160310MG_FD_202154 | JGI IMG/M metagenome (GOLD analysis project Ga0307423, IMG submission 202154) | Salt marsh sediment microbial communities from the Plum Island Ecosystem LTER, Massachusetts, United States - WE1603-10 | ecosystem: Environmental > Aquatic > Marine > Intertidal zone >... | reverse complement strand
GCGGGGACCGGCCCATGCCGCGTCGCCGAAGAGGCCGATGCGCGCGCCCGCGAAGCCGCTGGCGATCTCCACCCGGGCGTTCCACGCCGATTGCCCGTGGAACGCGTCCGTGTCGAAGCCCCGCAGCGTCTCCGCACCGCCCACGAAGATCTGCCGCTGAACCGGGTCGTCTCCGAAGAGCGCTCCGGCCCCGACGCCCACCGCGCCGGCGAGCCCGAACGGAAGCGGATGCGTTGCAGACAGGCCCGTCGTCACGCGCTGGTAGGTGGCGTCGCCCCCGGCGGCTTCGAGTGCCACCTGCCCGGTGAGGATGAGACCGTTGGGGTCGATGCCGGAGAACCACCCGAGCGTCGTTCGCCCTCCGGTGAGGTCCAGTCGCTCCGCAGGGAGCACCGCGTACGCCGTGTCATCCCTGATCGGCTGGAGGAGGAAGAAGTCCGTGGTGAGCTCCGCGCTTCGCTGTCGCTCGTGGAACGCCTCGACCTCCCAACGGACACGCTGACCGAGACGGCGGTAGGAGAGGGCGCCGCCGCTGGTCCGGTAGTATTGCGCGCGGTCCGTCCCGAAAAAGAGGTTCCCCAGCGACTTCGTGATCGTGAACGGGTGGCCCAGCTCGGACATCTGTTGCAGCCGGTGGTAGTAGCCGGACAGTGCCCAGCGCCGGTCTTCGGCTCCTCGTTCCAGCGTCGCCATGACGTTCGGCTCCCGATCGCCGGAGCCGATCCGGCCTTCCAGCACGAACGTCGTCATCGGCGCCACCGGGAGGCTCACGGCCGAACCCACGCTGAGCCCCTCGACCCGGTTGTAGCGCAGCAGGCCGCGCTCGAGCCCCCAGGCGACGTGGGGCCGGAAGCGCCCGTAGGTCGGGAGCAGCTGCCCAAGCTCGCCGCGCAACTCGTCGATCTCGTCGTCGGTGAACGCCGTGGGCGCACGCTCCCCGAAGCCCTCCGACAGCAGGGGCGACGCGAGCAGGGAGTCGGGCTGCGGCACCACCACGGTGACGTAGGATACCCTGCCCGTCTCACGGTCCTCGACGCGTTGCTCGCGCCGCGACCAGCCCGGAGGGAGGGGCCCTGTCACCGGAATCTCGGTGGAGTCCTCGTTGACGCGGTAATCGCCGATGGTCCACTCGACGGTCAGTGGGATACGCACCACGTTTCCGAGCCTCGCCTCGCCTTCCAGCGCGAAGCGCCGTGGAAGCCAGAAGCGGAACTCGTGGAGGCTGTACTCCACCGTGATGTACCTGATGTCGGCTTGCACGGGCTGGAGGAATCCCGGCACGTCCTCCGCGTCCTCCGGCTCGTCGAGCAGAAGGTCGAACGCACGCGCCGGGCGGTAGGTCGCGCGCACCAGCGAGGCGGTCTCGGCGTCGAACCACAACGAGCCGGCGACGAGGTGGAAGTCCGCTCGCCGGGGCTCGACCTTCACCTCGTAGAGCACGACCTCCCGATCGGGAAGACGCAGGCGCAGCGTGTCGCCCGACGAGAAGCGGTAGTTGGCGTCGGCACTGTCGGACAGGGGATGCAGGGCCCAGTCGCTCCCGAAGGCGAGCCTGTCCCCCGAGGGGTCGAACGCGAATCCGGGGAGGTCGGCCTCGCCGAGGAGCTCGTCCGGCAGCTCGCGGCGGAGGTCTTCGCGAACCTCCGCACCGGCGCCCGCCATGCGGCCCTGGGCGCGGATCTCGTCCCTGCGGGTGTCAGCCCCGACGATGGGGATGGCCTGGCGAGCCCCGAGCCACTGGATGGCCCGCTCGCCATCCGACGACCAGCGCAGGCGGGCGACCCGCTCCTGCTCGAACAGCCCTCGCTCCCGCCGAAAGCGCAGCGCCGTCAGGCCGACGTAGATGCGCTCCCTGAGGAGCCCCTCGTAGCTGGACATCCCCTCGACGTCACGCTGGCGCGCGGCGCGCGCGCGCAGGATCAGCTCCCGCGCCGCTTCGTCGCGGAACGTGGGCGCGCTCGCGGTGTCAGCCTGCGCCGCACCGCCGACGGGGCACAGCCACAGCACGGCACCCATCAGGAGGAGGAACCGATGCACGCTCCGCGTCCGTTGCCGGTGGAGTAGCGGGCCGATACCATCCAGACTCGCCTCAACCGAGCCGTAAGGAGATTCGATGATTCGCCGCGTCCTGTCGGCCTTCGTGGCCGTAGTCCTCGCGTCGGCGTCTGCGGCCGCCCAGAGCGTCCCCACGCCACGCCAGCATTTCGGGTTCGAGATCGGCGCAGACCGCAAGCTCGCCGACTGGAACCAGCTCACTGCCTACTACGAGAAACTCGCGAAAACGAGTCAGCGGGTCATCGTCGATACGCTCGGAACCACCACCAAGGGCCGGCCGTTCATCATGGTCACCGTGACGAGCGAGGCGAACCAGGCCAAGCTGGACGAGCTCCACGACGTCCAGATGCGCCTGGCCGATCCCCGCCGGGTGGCCAACGACGGCGAGCTGCAGAGTCTGCTCGACGAGGGGCGGACCGTCGTGCTCATCACCCACAGCATTCACGCGACCGAGGTCGGGGGGAGCCAGATGGCCGCCCGGCTGCTGTGGCGCCTGGCCTCGTCCGACGACCCGGAAATCAAGGAGATCCTCGACAACGTGATCCTGCTGGACATCCCGTCCCTCAATCCGGACGGGCTGCAGTGGGTCGTCGATTGGTACAACCAGAACGTCGGAACGCAATACGAGGGCGCACCCCTTCCCTGGCTCTACCAGTTCTACGTCGGTCACGACAACAACCGCGACTGGTACGCGTTCACGCAGGACGAGACGGTCCTCACCATCAACGGCGCGCACAACGCGTGGCATCCGCAGATCGTTCACGACATCCACCAGATGGGCTCGAACGGCGCCCGCATCTTCTTCCCGCCCTACATCGATCCGTGGGAGCCCAACATCGACCCGGCGCTCCAGGCGGCGGTCAATCAGCTCGGGACGTTCATGGCGGCGCGCGTCACGGCGCAGGGGATGGCAGGGGCGGTCGTGGCCGGCCAGTACGACGCCTGGACGCCCGCGCGGGCCTACCAGCACTACCACGCGGGCGCGCGTATCCTGTCGGAGACCGCGTCCGCGCGCATCGCGACGCCCGTCGACGTCTCGTTCGACCAGCTCGGTCCCAACAGGAACTACGACTCGTCACAGCGGTCGTGGAACTTCGCAGACGTCTGGCCGGGCGGACATTGGACGCTGTCGGACATCGTCGACTACATGGAGACCGGCGCGCTCGCGTTGTTGGCCAACGCGGCGAAGAACCGCCGTTATTGGGTGGAGAACTTCCACAACATCGGGGAACGCGCGGTTCAGAAGTGGGACGCCTGGCCCGACGCGTGGGTGATTCCGGCCGGACAGGACAACATGACCGGGGTGAAGTACGTGCTGCGCATCCTGGCGATGGGCGACGTCGAGGTGCACCGGGCGGAGCAGGCGTTCACCGCGGACGGCATCTCGTTCCCCGCGGGGAGTTGGGTGATCCCGATGAACCAACCCTACGCCTCGTTCGCCCAGACGATGCTCGAGGTGCAGCACTATCCCGACCGGCGCGAGTATCCGGGCGGCCCGCCCCAGCGGCCGTACGACGTCACAGCGCATACTCTGCCGTATCTCATGAACATGGACGCGGTGGCCGTGAACGAGACTCCGAGCGTCGCGATGTCCGACCCTATCGCCCCGCCCGCCTTCGACTTCAGGCTTCCGGACGCGCTAAGTGGCTCGAGTGCTCCTCGCGTCGGGCTGTACAAGTCTTGGCAGGAGCCGATCGAGGAAGGGTGGACCCGGTGGGTGTTCGACACCTACAAGATGAAATACGACACGCTGCACGACGCAGACGTGAAGCGAGGCTCCCTGGCCGACCGCTACGACGTCATCGTGCTCGAGGCGCAGAGTGCCCGCTCCATCCGGAATGGCTTCCCCGCATCGGCCGTGCCGCAGCCGTACGCGGGCGGGATCGGTGACCAGGGCGTCGCATCGCTGCGGGACTTCGTCCAGGCGGGCGGGAGGCTCGTGGCTGTGGAAGACGCGACGGACCTGGTGGCCGAGATGTTCGGTCTCGACGTCACCAACGCCGTCGACGGCCTCTCGAACACCGACTTCTACGTTCCGGGCTCCATCTTGCGGCTCGAGCTGGCCGAATCTTCCGATGTGACGCGCGGTCTGGAGACGGAGAGCATCGCGTGGTTCGGAACCGGAAGCCGCGCGTGGGACGTGGGCGACGCGAACATCCGCGTCGTCGCGCGGTATGGGTCCGGGAATCCGCTGCTGTCCGGGTGGGTCCTGGGCGGGGAGCACGTGGCCGGAAAGCCGGCGATCCTGGAGGCCGACGTGGGCCGGGGCTCCGTCGTGCTCTTCGGCTTCCAGCCCAACTATCGCGGGCAGACGGTGGCCACGTGGCCACTTCTCTTCAACGCTCTGGCTCGATGACTCAAGAACAGGCGAAGGGTGGGGCACAGAAGGGTGGGGCACAAAAGCAGCCCTGCCCGCAGTGCGGCAAGCTCTCCAGCGGCAACTTCTGCCAGCACTGCGGCGCTGCGCTGGGCGGCCGATTCTGCAACCAGTGCGGCACGAAGATCTCGGGAGCGGCGAAGTTCTGCACGCAGTGCGGCGCCCCGACGGGTGGGGGCGCACAGGTGCCCGCCGCCGGCAACCGCGGTGGGGCGCCCGGTGGACACCGGGCGGCGGCGGCCGCAACACTGGGTGGCAGCAACGCACCCTGGTGGATCGCGGGCGTGGCGATGTTCGGGCTGATCCTGGTGTTGGGATGGAGTATGGTGAGCCGCGCGGGGCCGACGGCCCCCGGAGGCGGCGCACCCGCTGGGATGCCGCCCGGGGGGAACCCGGCGGCGGGTCAATCCGCGATCGATCTCAACTCGATGACGCCGCGTGAGGCCGCCGACCGGCTCTTCAACCGCGTCATGGAGTCGGCCTCGGCAGGCGACACCACGAACGCCTTGTTCTTCCAGCCGATGGCCGTGGAGGCGTACGAGCGCGCGGAGCCTCTGGATCTGGACGGGCTGCTGCACGAGGCGCTGCTGGAGCTGCTGACCGACCCGACTGCGGCGCTGGCGACCACGCAGCGCATCCTCGATTCCGAGCCCGACCACGTCCTGGGCCTCGGCACCGCCGCGCGGGCGGCCGAGGCGATGGGCGACTCGGCGAAAGCCGCCGAGTACTACCAGCACCTGCTGCGGGTGTACGACGAGCAATACGCGCGGAACCTGGTGGAGTACGACGGCCATCGGGCGCTGATGGCCGACATGAAGGACGAGGCCCAGCGCTACCTCTCCTCGCGCTGATCCGCGGGGGAGGCTCGCCCGGGCGAGCCTCCCCCCTACGCCTATGCGCGTCTTCCTGACGGGCGGGACCGGCCTCATCGGCTCCCACATCGCCGCGCTGCTCCGACACGACGGCCACGAGGTGGTCGCGCTCTGCCGCCGCGACTCGGACGCGGCTTTCTTGCAGCGTATACGATGCGCGATCGTGGAGGGCGACGTCCGGGATCCGGCCGAATCCCTCACGCCCTCCATTGCCGGTTGCTCCCACGCGGTGCACGCTGCGGCGCTGGTGTACGCGGGCGGCTCTTGGCCGACGGTCCGGGAGGTCAACGTCGAGGGCACCCGCCACGTGCTCGAGGCGGCGGCGCTGGCGGGCGTCCGACACACCGTCCACGTGTCGTCGGTGGCGGTGTTCGGAACGGTCGACGGGCCGGTCGCCGAGGACGCCCCCGCCGACGGGGCCATCTCCAAGAGCGACCTCTACGCCCGGTCCAAGCGCGAGGCGGAGTCCGTGGCCCGCGCCGTGGAGGCCGAGCGGGGTCTCGGCGTGACCGTCCTGCGTCCGTCCGCGGTCTACGGTGAGCGGGACCGCCTCCTCACGGTGCGTCTGGCACGGGTCGTCCGGCGGCGCATGGCCTTCCTGCTCGGCCCGGGCGCCAACACGCTGCCGGTGGTCTACGCGGGCAACGTCGCGTCTGCGGCGGTGCTCGCCCTCGAGGCCGGTCGGGGCGGCGCCACCTTCATGCTCGGCATGGATTACCCGCTCACGCAGAGGGGACTCCTGGAGGGGCTCGCCGGCGGGATGGGAGCCGACCCGCTCCTCATATCGATCCCCACCGCGGTCGTCCGTTCGGTGGCTGCGGTGCTCCAGAGGGTCGGCGTGTCGGCACCGGGGACGGGACACCTTCCGCTCGGACGGATGGCGCGATTGGCTCTCGGAGAGAACCCTTATTCGTCCGAGCGCATCCGACGCGAGCTCGGGTGGGAGCCACCACACCGACACGAAGAGGCGCTCGAACGCACCGGGGGATGGCTGTCGCGACACCCCGAAGCGGTCGACCGGTGACGCAGGACGAACACCGTTTCGACCGGCACCCTCACGACAAGAAGGAGTGACGCGGGTATGGAGCACGACTCCGGCGCCCACTGGGCTGAGCCCTTTCCCAACCATCACCATCAGACCGAGGACGAGCGCCTCCTGGAGAGCGTCGAGGAGTTGGAGACCATCGGCCGCGACGCGTGGCGGATCTTCCGCATCATGGGTGAGTTCGTGGAGGGCTTCGAGGCGATGACGAAGGTGGGGCCGGCGGTGTCGATCTTCGGGTCGGCGCGGGTGCAGCCGGACCATCCCCAGTACCTCCAGTGCGTCGAGACCGCGCGCCTTATCGGCGAGTCTGGATTCGCGATCATCACCGGAGGCGGGCCGGGCATCATGGAGGCCGCCAACCGGGGAGCGAGGGAGGCGGGCGCCCGCTCGGTGGGCTGCAACATCGAGCTGCCGTTCGAGCAGCTGACGAACCCTTACGTCGACCAGGCCATCGACTTCCGGTATTTCTTCGTGCGCAAGACGATGTTCGTGAAGTACGCGCAGGCCTTCGTGATCTTCCCGGGCGGCTTCGGCACCATGGACGAACTGTTCGAGTCGCTCACGCTGATCCAGACCGGGAAGGTCCGCCACTTCCCCGTGGTCCTCATGGGGACCGAGTACTGGGGCGGGCTGGTCGAGTGGATACGCAACCGGATGGCGCCCGAGGGAAAGATCGCCGAGACGGACCTGGACCTCTTCTTCCTCACCGACGATCCTCGTGAGGCGCGCGACCACGTCGTGCAGCGGTTCCGCCGACGGAGGGAGGCGCTGCAGGACCGCCTCCCGAACGAGCAGGGCCCCGAGCTGTGATCAGCGCACCCCTGCCCCTCGCCGCCGTCATCGCGGTCGCGGCTGCGCTCGCCTTCTGGCTCGATCGCCACGTCAAGGCGCTGTCCAAGGTCGGCGCGTCGCTGCTCGTGCTCGTGATCGGCGCCCTTCTGTCGAACTTCGGTATCGTGCCGGCTGCTTCGCCCGTGTACGACGCAATCGCCGGGCCGGTCACGTCGCTGGCGATCGCCTGGCTGCTCCTGTCCGTGAACCTGGGCGACCTCAAGCTCGCCGGACCGCGGATGCTCGCGGCGTTCGGGCTGGCGGTCCTGGGCATCGGCGTCGGCGCGATGGTCGCGGCAGTGGTGCTCGGGCCCACCCTGAATGGCAACGGCTGGCTCTTGGCGGGAGTGTTCACCGGTACCTACACCGGAGGATCGGTGAACTTCGTGGCCGTGGGGCAGGGCCTGGGCCTGCCGCCGCGGTTGTGGGCGGGGGTGACCGCGGCCGATGCCCTCACCACCGGGATCTGGATGGCGGCGACGCTGGTGCTTCCCCTGTGGATCGGCCGGTTCTTCCGCCCCGTGCCGAGGGAGTTCACCGAGATCCCCGACGATGGGGGCAGCGGGGGTGCGGTGGCGAACCATCCGTTCTTCGCGCCGGCGTCGCTGTCCGCGCTCGACCTGGCGGTCCTGTTCGCGGCGGGGCTGGCGCTCCTCGCGGCGGCCGACCTCACCGCGCGCCTCGTTCCGAAGGTGCCTTCGGTGCTCTGGCTGACCACCTATGCCCTCCTTCTGGGGCACACGCGCTGGTTCCATCGCGCGGAGGGCGCCCTTCAGCTCGGCACGATGGTGCTCCACCTCTTCTTCGTCGTCATCGGGATCTGGTCGCGCGTCGCCGAGATCGCGGCCGTGGGCGTCTCCGTGTTCTTCTTCACGCTGGTGGTGATCGGCGTCCAGGCGCTGGTGGTGTACGGGGTCGGACGCCTGGCCCGCCTCGACGTGGGGACGCTCTCCGTGGCGTCCCAGGCCGCCGTGGGCGGGCCGTCCAGCGCCCTGGCCGTTGCCGTCGCACGGGAATGGCCGGGACTGGTCCTCCCGGGGATCATCGTCGGGCTGCTCGGGTACGCGGTCGGATCCTACCTGGGCTTCGGGGTAGCCTACCTTGTACGGGGCCTCGGCCTCGGCTTATGATTTCAGGCTCTGCCGGACAGCTGAAGGTCCTGGCGAGTGCCGCTTAGCGCGCACCCGAAGGGCCCTTTTCGTCTTACAAGCGATCCGTTCCGACGCCAGGCCGCGCGGGAGGAGCGGAGCGGGAGGATAGAGGGGTGAGCATCACCGCGACGGAAGCCCCCCGCGGCTACGCGCCGGAAGGGAAGGACACCGGCGTCGTCAAGCCGAAGGGCACGTCCAGGATCCGGGCCCACGAGGGTCTGGACACCATCGACATCAGGTCGCGGAAGCCCGAGTGGCTGAAAGTGCGGTCTCCGGGTGGGGACAACTACCGGCGGCTGAAGCACATGATGCGCTCCGGCTCGCTGCACACGGTATGCGAGGAGGCCGGCTGCCCGAACATCGGCGAGTGCTGGGAGGCCGGCACCGCGACGTTCATGATCCTCGGTGACGTCTGCACCCGCGCCTGCAAGTACTGCGGCGTCGCGCACGGGATGCCCACCGAGCTGGACCGCGACGAGCCGCGCCGGGTGGCGGCGAGCGTCGCGGAGCTCCAACTCGAGCACGTGGTGATCACCAGCGTCAACCGCGACGAACTGCCCGACGGGGGCGCATCCATCTACGCCGAGACGATTCGACGCATCCACGACGCGGTGGCGGGATGCTCCGTGGAGGTCCTCATTCCGGACTTCAAGGGGGAGGAAGACGCCCTCCGGGTCGTCGTCGACGCGCAGCCCGAGATCCTCGGGCACAACCTGGAGACGGTGGAGCGGCTGCATCCGGACGTCCGACCGGGCGGGCGCTACTGGCGCTCGATCTCCTTCCTGGGCGCGGTGAAGAAGATGGACGCGTCGATGCTCACCAAGACGGGCATCATCCTCGGTATGGGGGAGGAGCCCGGGGAGATCCGCCAGGCGATGGCGGACCTCCGCGAAGGCGCGGTGGACATCCTCACGCTCGGGCAGTATCTGCGTCCTTCGCCGATGCACATTCCCGTGGCCCGCTGGGTCTCCCCGGACGAGTTCGCGGAGTGGAAGCGCATCGGTGAGGGCGAGTACGGCCTCCGGCACGTCGAAGCCGGTCCGCTCGTGCGCTCCAGCTACCACGCCAAGGAGCAGGCCCGCGAGGTGCAGGCCGGTGGCCCCGGCGCGATCACCGACGTCATGGAGGCCGACGTCCCGGCTCCGGCAGAGATGCGCACCACGACGATGGGGCTGGACCTGGTCCAGCTCGAGCTCGGTCGGCCGGGGAAGGCGACCGGGGGAAACCGCTGACCCGCCATGGCCCAGACCAGGACCACGACGAAGCGCACGAAGAGCGCCGACGCCCTGGGTCGGTATGGCGTGAGCCCCGAGCTCGCGCTCGGCCTCCTGGGCGACATGCTGTTGTTCCGCCGCTTCGAGGAGAAGGCCGAAGAGGCTTACGCCATAGGCAAGATCGGGGGTTTCTGCCACCTGCACATCGGTCAGGAAGCCGCCGCGGCCGGGTGCATCAAGCCACTGCGGACCGAGGACTACGTGATCGGCGCCTACCGGGAGCACACCCAGGCGCTGGCCAAGGGCGTGCCTCCCCGGGTCGTGATGGCCGAGCTGTACGGCAAGGGGGCCGGCGCGTCCGGTGGGAAGGGCGGCTCGATGCATATCTTCAACCGTGACGTCCGCTTCATGGGCGGCCACGGCATCGTGGGCGGCCAGGTGCCGCTCGGGACCGGCATCGCGTGGAAGATCAAGTACCGCGAGGAAGACAACGTCGTGGTGTGCTTCATGGGCGACGCGGCCGTGAACCAGGGTGCCTTCCACGAGGCGCTGAACATGGCCGCCATATGGGATCTGCCGGCCATCTACGTGGTCGAGAACAACGAGTACGGGATGGGCACCGCCTTCCGGCGCGTGTCGCTCACCGAGATCGTCGAGAAGGCATCGCCCTACGGGATCCCCGCGAGTGACGTGGACGGGCAGGACGTGCTCGCGACGTACGCCCACTTCCGCGACCTGGCCGAGGAGGTGAGGGGAGGCGGCGGGCCCCGTTTCGTGGAGGTGCGCACGTATCGCTTCCGCGGCCACTCGATGTCCGATCCCGTCTCCGGCACGTATCGGAGCAAGGACGAGGTCGATCGCCATACGCACGAGCAGGACCCGATCTCGCTCCTGCGTGAGCGCCTCTTCGACGGAGGCCATCTCGACCAGGATGCGCTCGAGGCGATGGACGCCGAGGTCAAAGAGATCGTGAACGAAGCCGCCGAGTTTGCGGACGACACGGCGGTGCCCGGCCCCGAGGCCCTCTACGAGCACGTCTGGTCCGACCTCGATGTCCGGGGGCGCCTCCGCTTCGACGGACGGGAGGACGCGCCGTGGCGGTGATGACCTACCGCGAGGCCTTGAACGCCGCGCTGCGCGAGGAGATGGAGCGGGATCCGGACGTCTTCCTCATGGGGGAGGAGGTCGCCGAATACGACGGCGCCTACAAGGTGTCCAAGGGACTCCTGGAGAAGTTCGGACCCGGGCGCGTGGTGGACTCGCCGATCAGCGAGCTCGGCTTCGCTGGGCTGGGGGTCGGGGCCGCCATGGCCGGGCTGCGGCCCGTCATCGAGTTCATGACCTTCAACTTCGCCTTCCTGGCGATCGACCAGGTCATCAACTCCGCCTCGAAGATGCTCTACATGAGCAACGGGCAGTTCCCGATCCCCATCGTCTTCCGCGGGCCGACGGGCGCGGCGCTACAGCTGTCCGCCCAGCACTCGGTGGCGGCGGAGACGTACTACCTCCACTCCCCCGGGGTGAAGGTGGTCGTGCCCGGCACGCCCGCCGACGCCAAGGGCCTCCTGAAGGCCGCCATCCGTGACGACGACCCGGTCGCGTTCATGGAGGGGGAGCTGCTCTACAACTTCAAGGGCGAGGTTCCGGACGACGACGACTTCGTCATCCCGCTGGGCGTGGCGGATCTGAAGCGCGAGGGATCCGACGTCTCGATCGTCACGCACGGGAAGATGATCCACGTGGCCATGCAGGCCGCGCAGAAGCTCGAGAAGGACGGCATCGAGGTGGACGTCCTCGACCTGCGCACCCTGCGCCCCCTCGACGTGGACGCGATCGTCGCGACGGTGAAGAAGACCAACCGCGCCGTCTACCTCGAGGAGGGCTGGAGCTACCTGGGCGTGGGCGCTCAGATCGTCGCCACGATCCAGGAGGAGGCGTTCGACTGGCTGGACGCGCCCGTGCTGCGTGTCGGACAGGCGGACGTCCCAATGCCCTACGCCAAGAACCTCGAGATGATGGCCAAGCCTAGCGCCGACCGCGTCGTCGAAGCCTGCAACAAGGTGCTGTACCGGTGAGAACGAGGGTGAGGACGCGCGGAGGATGAGAAACCTGTCGACTCAACCCGGACGTGCCGAGACGGGACGCACGAGTAGGAGGCCAAGGAGCGCCACCGAGGAGTACCTGAATGGTATTTCGCAGGTCGCGCGACGCAGTGCCGACGACCTCGTGCGCCCGTGTCGGCTCGCGCTCGCATGATCACCAAGGTACACATGGAGGCGCTGTCCCCGACCATGGAGGAGGGACAGCTCGTCAGATGGCTCAAGTCGGAGGGTGACACGATCGCGAACGGCGACGTCCTCGCCGAGATCGAGACCGACAAGGCCACCATGGAGCTCGTGGCACGCGGCGCGGGTACACTGCGCAAGGTGTTTCTGGGTGAGGGTGGCACGGCGCCGGTCGGTGAGGTGATTGCGGTGATCGCCGCCCCGGACGAGGACATCTCCGGCGTCGGCGGCGCGGTGGATGGTGCCGCTCCGGCGACGGGTGGGGCGGCACCCGCTTCTTCGAAGCCCGAGCCGGAGGCGCAGGTCGTGGAGGCGGCGCAGACCTCGACCCCGGGCCAGGCGCCCGGCGCGGCGCCCGCGCCCCCCGAGGGGCGACGGGTGAAGGCGTCTCCCCTGGCTCGCCGCCTCGCCGACGACCTGGGCGTGAACCTCGCCCGCGTGGAAGGCTCCGGGCCCGGCGGGCGCATCGTGAAGCGCGACGTGGAGGCGGCGAGAGCGCGCGGCGTCGCCGCGCCGGCGGGGGGCGGGGGATGGACGCCCGACGAGGCCGAGTACGAGGACGTGCCGGTCTCGCAACTGCGCAAGACGATCGCCAAACGGCTGGTCGAGTCGATCGGGCCGGTGCCGCACTTCTTCCTCACCGTCGACGTGGACATGGGACGGGTGGTGGAGGCCCGGCGCCGGATCAACGAGATGCTCGAGAAGAGCGGCGAGAAGGTGTCGATCAACGACATCCTGCTGAAGGCGGTGGCGGGTGCGCTCCGTCGCCACCCGGACTGCAACGCGCAGTGGCACGGGACGCACGTGCGTCGCTTCAACGCCGTGCACCTGGGCGTGGCCGTCGCCATCGACGACGGCCTCATCACGCCGGTGGTGAAGAACGCGCACCTCAAGGGGATCGCGCAGATCGCCGCGGAAGTTCGTGAGCTCGCCGCGCGTGCGCGCGACAAGAAGCTGATGCCCGACGAGTACACGGGTTCGACCTTCTCGGTGTCCAACCTGGGGATGTTCGGCATCCACGAGTTCACGGCGATCATCAATCCACCCGAGGCCGGGATCCTGGCCGTCGGCGGCATGGAGGACACGCCGGTCGTGATGGACGGAGCGGTGGTGGTGCGCCCACGCATGCGCATCACGATGAGCTGCGACCATCGCGTCATCGACGGGGCACAGGGCTCTCGTTTCCTGGCGACGCTCCGGGCCATGCTCGAGGAGCCGACCACGATTCTGGTCTAGTCGTCGGCGGAGTTCGGCCTCATGAGACATCTCCCCGAGCTGTTCCGGAACAACCGCGCCTGGGCGGAGGGCCACCTGGCCCGGGATCCATCCTATTTCGCCGAGCTGGCCCGAGACCAGCGTCCCACCTATCTGTGGATCGGCTGCGCCGACAGCCGCGTGCCGGCCAACGAGATCGTCGGGCTTCCGCCCGGGGAGCTCTTCGTGCATCGCAACGTGGCGAACGTCGTGGTGCACACGGATCTCAACTGCCTGTCAGTCTTGCAGTTCGCCGTCGAGGTGCTGCGCGTGCCGCACGTCATCGTGTGCGGGCATCACGGCTGTGGCGGTGTGGCGGCGGCCTGGCGTCGCAAGCCCGTGGGGCTGGTCGACAACTGGCTGCGCCACATCGAAGACGTGGCGGCCAGGCACGCGGAGGAGCTCGCCGGCATCGCCGACGAGTCGGCGGCGATCGATCGACTCGCGGAGCTGAACGCGCTGGAGCAAGCCCTGAACGTGTGTCGAACCACCGTCGTGCAGGACGCCTGGCGGCGGGATCAGCCGCTCACCGTGCACGGATGGATCTACGGCCTCTCGGATGGCCTGCTGCGCGACCTCGGCTTCGCGGTCGCCGGTGCGGATGACGTCGAGGCCACCTACCGCGCCGCGATCGAATCGTCCGCCCGGGCCCTGGGGCGAAACAGGATCCGTTGACCCGGTGCGGTGCGGGCGATCGCCGAGCCCCGCTCCCCGCTCCTCACTCCGACTTGAGCACGCGCATCGGCTCCACGCCGGCCGCACGGCGTGCGGGGATGTAGACGGCCAGCGCGGCCACCCCCATCAGGAGCAGCGGCACACCGGCGAAGGCGATGGGGTCGAGGGAGCTCACGTTGTAAAGCAGCCCACGCACGAGCCGCGCTGCGGCGGCGGCGCCCACCAAGCCGAGCACCGTCCCGATCGCAGCGAGCTTGAGCCCCTCGGCCAGCACGAGCCTGAGCACCCGGCTGCGGTCAGCGCCGAGGGCGACGCGGATCCCCAGCTCGCGACTGCGCTGCGCGACCGAGTACGCCATCACGCCGTAGATGCCCACCGCGGCCAGCACGAGACCCAACACACCGAAGAGACCGAGCACCGTGCCGCCCAGGCGTGCCGGCAGCAGCGCGATGCCCATGTGGTCCTCCATGGTGCGCACGTCGAAGACGGGCAGGTCCGGATCTTCCGCCCGGACGATCTGCTGGATGCGACGCAGCACGGCCTGCGGGTCGCCCGAGGTCCGGGCCACGATCGCCAGCCCGGAGGTGGACAGCTCGCGCTCAGGGAGGAACATCACATCCGTCGGGTCCTCACCGAGGCTGCGGTACTTCCCGTTGGCGACCACGCCGATGACCTGACGGTCCTTGCCGGCCGTGTGGACGATCTTCCCGAGGGCCGACTGGCCTGGCCAGAAGTGCTCCGCCATGCGCTGGTTGACGATGATGACCGGCGCTCCGTTCGCGTCGTCCTGCGGGTTGAAGGTGCGGCCTTCGATGAGGCGGACGCCGAGGGCTTCCAGGAACCCCTCGCTGACCCTCCCGTAGATGAAGCTCTGCAGCTCCCCTTCCGCGAACTCGTACCCGGGAATCGTGACCCCCCGGTCCGAGCCGCCAACCCCCAGGGGAAGCCAGTCGGTGAGTCCGGCCGCCTGCACTCCCGGGAGTGCGTCGACCTGCTGAAGGACCGCGTCCCAGAAAGCGCGGGAGCGCGCCTCGTCGTATCCCTGGAGCCCCGGGTCGGCGGACGCGGTGACCAGGTTGGCCGGCTCGGCGAACCCGGGATCGATTTCCGTGGCTCCCTGGAGGCTGCGCAGGAAGAGCCCGGAGCTCACCAGGAGCAGTAACGAAAGCGCGATCTGCGCGACGACCAGGACGCTGCTCATCCGCGACCGGCCCGCCTGGCTGGCGGACTCGCCCTTCACCGCCGTGACGACTTCCGCCTTGACCGCCTGCAACGCCGGGGCCAGGCCGAAGAGGATCCCGGTCAGGAGAGAGACCACGAGGGTGAAGAGGAGCACGCGGTCGTCCATCTCGACACCGAAGTGCCAGGGCCCGTCCATCGGCAGGCGGATGTTCGACAGCACCCCCACCGCGAGGTGGGCGAGTCCGAGCCCCGCGAGGCCGGCGAGCGTGGCGAACACCAGGCTCTCCGTCAGAAGCTGACGCACGACGCGGAGCCGACCCGCGCCGAGGCTGAGACGGATCCCCATCTCCCGGCGACGCTCCCTGGCCCGCGCCAGGAAGAGATTCGCCACGTTGACGCAGGCGATCAGCAGAAGGAGCAGGACGACCGCCATGATCACGGCGCTCATCCCGACCTGGGCGCTCCGGAACATCGGGTGGATGCCCGCGTCGCCCTGTCGTACGATGGTGGTGCCCACCTGGTCGTCGTAGGCGTCGGGAAGCTCCTCACGCAGCTGGGCGAGGGTGGCGTCCACGACCTGCTGCGCGCGCTGGAGCGTGACGCCGTCCCGCAGGCGGGCCTCGACGTTCATCATGTTGTTGCCCCGGGACTCGATCAGGTTCTGCCCCGGGGCGATCTGCATCTGCATCATGAGCGGCACGTAGACCGGGATGCTCGCGAAGGTCACGGGCCCCTTGAAGTCCGCCGGCGCCACCCCCACCACCTCGAAGGGGTGGCCGTTCAACACCAGGGTGCGGCCGACGACGGCGGGGTCACCGCCGAAGCGCTCCTGCCAGAATCCGTTGCCGAGGATGGCCACAGGGTGGGAGCCGGGCCCCACCGACTCCTCGCCCGGGATGAACGCGCGCCCGAGGACCGGCGTCACACCGTAGGTCTGGAAGAAGTCGGCGCTCACCATCATCCCCATGATCCGATCGCTGCGTCCGTCGGCCGAGACCGACATGGGGGTGAAGTTGTAGGCGGCCACGCTCTCGAAGGCGTCGCCCGTGCGGTCTCGCAGATCCTGGTAGTGGGGGATCGAGTTGGAGCCGTACTCCATACCCGGCCACGCTCGGTAGAGCTGCACGAGGCGGTCGGGATCCCGCGCCCCGGGAAGCGGGCGCAGCAGTAGTCCGTTCACCGCCGAGAACGTGGCGGCGTTGAGCCCGATCCCCAGCGCCAGCGTGACAACCGCCGCGGAGGTGAAGACCGGGTTCTTCACGAGCATGCGCAGCGCGTACCGGAGGTCCTGAATCAGGTCGTTCATCATCGTCCCCACCCAGTGGTCTGTCCGCCGCTCCTGCGCCAGCGGCACGGAGCTCAAGAAGTCGCGAAGGAGGAAGAGCACGAGGCGGATGCCGCCCCATGTGCCCGAAAAGCGCCGCTCACGGCGCCGATCATCGAAGACCTGCAGCAGATCGGCCTCGTAGCGCTCGCGGAAGTCAGCCGGATAAAGGGTCAGGAGCCGGCGATAGAGGCGCCGGATGCGGTCGTGCCGCGCGGTCATGTCCCCATCCTCTCCTGCGCCACGGTCACCGCTCGCAGGAGTCGCTCGGACTCGGCGCGCAGTGCCGCCTCCCCCAGGGGCGTGATCCGGTAGTAGCGCCGCCGCTCGGCGTGGCGCCCGTCTTCGCCCGGGTTCTCGGCCTCCGAGATCAGCCCGCGGTCGGTCATGCGCTGTAGCGATCCGTACAATGTGCCAGGCCCCATGGAGATGCGTCCCTCCGTAAGGGCCTCCACCTCCTGGGCGATCGCGTAGCCGTGCCGCGGCTCGCTGGCGAGGGCGACCAGAACGTGGAAGACGGTCGTGGTGAGGGGTAGGACGTGGTCGAGCTCGGGGCGTCCGGTCATGTCGCCTCCCGTCGGGGTCGGGTACATCCGTCGCGGATGTATCCGTGACAGAGGGGACCTACGACCGGACGAACACGGGAGTTTCAGGGGTCGTGGACAACGGGCCTACCAACCGCCTCCGCCGCCGCCTCCGAACCCCCCTCCGCTGAACCCGCCGCCCCCACCGAAGCCGCCGCCTCCGCCGAAGCCCGAGCCACCGCTGCTGCGCGGTCCGGAGCCGAGGGCCGTGGACGCCGCGGTCGACATCTGGTCCATGCTGCTCACGAAGGTCGTGGTGTGGAAGCCCCCGTGCCACGTTCCCACGTACCAGTTCGGAGGTTCCGTGTAGATGTCCTCGAACGCCTTCGCCCACTTGCGCTCCACGCCGAAGGCCATGGCGTAGGGAAGGAAGCGCTCGAACATTTCCGGCGAAGTGATCATGCGCTTGAAGCGGTCCGACTCGACGCGGTCGAGGAACTCCTCGAAGCCCAGGACGAGCTCGAGCGTGCGCGTCCCCTTCACGGTTCGGGCCGGCATGAAGAAGCCGAACGCGAAGACCGGGACCGCCGTACCGATGGCGGTCACGATCGCCGTGAGATGCGCCAGGCTCAGTCGGTCGGCGAGCGCGACCCCTCCGACGATGCCGACCACGAGGACGACGAGCCCGGCTACCATGTAGCGGCCCAGGGTCTTGTCGGGTCGATGGTCGTAGTACCCGCGCTGGATCAGCTCGTCGAAGATCCCGCTGCGGACCGTCGGGAGATGCGCGTAGAACTCGTGCGCGAGGTCGGACATCTTTACGGCCCCGGGGATCCCGTCGATCACGAGCCCCCCGAAGACCCCGCGCAGCACCTCCTGCTCATGGGGACGCAGCTCGGACCAGCTGTCCCGTGGCTTGACGGGCACGAGCGCGTAGTCGGTCTTGCCCACCCACTTCTTCAGGAGCCCGTCCGGCTCGACCTCCTCGATGCGCAGATAGCCCCGCACCGCCAGGTCGACGAGAGCGGCCGTGATGTCGCGCAGGTCCGGCCTGTTGTCCACCAGCGTGCCCGCCTCGGCGGGCGACAGCCCTCCGGGCGGCTCGTACTGGGGCGACACCGACTGCCGGTCGGGATCCCGGCCCCTGGTCGACCAGAGACGCCACATGACGAGGAGGCTGACCAGGGGAAGCGCGAGGAGCCAGTTCGCCTCGAGGAAGCGGACGGCCTTGTGGATCCACGAGGGTCTCTGCACGACGCCCGGGTTCCACGCCACCGCGATCGTGAGGCCCTCACGATAGTTCAGCGGCCGGCGCGTCTCGAAGAAGAAGCCGTCGTCGGTCTCCTGCACCGTGGTGGCGTCCTCCGTGGAGCCGTAGCCACCGGTCCAGGAGGCGGTGCGCGTGCCGGTCACGCCACGGGGCAGGATCAGCATCGCCGAGGCGGCGCGGATGGGCATCTCCCACTCGTCGCCGGTGACGTTCCAGTAGAGCTCGTCGTACTCGTCCCAGAACTTCAGGGCGTTGGGTACCCGATAGTGGATGAAGACCGATCGTGTCGCGTTCTCCGCTCCCGGAACCCGGATCTTGAGCTGCCGGTAGTGTCGTTCCCTCGAGGACCAGAACTCGTAGGGCTCGCCGCCCGGGCCGGTTACGGTCACGTCCTTCAGGAAGAGGCGGTAGGAGAAGCCCTGGGGCGTCCTGTACTCGACGGGGATCGTGCGGAAGATCCCGTTCCAGGATCCGTGGAAGTGCACCTGGATCTCTTCACGGACGTCGATCCAGCCCGACTCCTCCACCCGGATCGTGGCGTCGAAGCGTTCGATCTGAAGGCTGCGCTGCGCCTCGGCGACGTTGGGGACCAGGAACGCGCACGCGACGACCGCGGCCGGAATCGCAGGGTGGAGGAGCGCCGGGAGCGGCCACGATCGGCGTGCCCGGGCCGCCCCGCCGGTCCACCCCCTCCTCCGGTCCGCCATCCGGGGTGCCCGCCTCAGTCGAACTTCACCCGGGGAGCTTCCTTCTCGGCCTCGTCCGCTTCGAAGAACTCGCGCTCCCCGAACCCGAAGGCGCGCGCGATCAGCACGCTCGGGAAGGTCTGGGTCTTGGTGTTGAAGTCCCTGACCACGGCGTTGTAATAGCGCCGGGCCTGTGCGATCTGCTCTTCGATCTGGGACAGCGAGGCCTGGAGATCACGGAACCCCCCTGCCGCCTGGAGCTGAGGGTAGGCCTCCGCCAGCGCGAACAGCGACTTGAGCGCGCCGGTCAACGCACCCTCGGCCTGGGCCTTCGCGGCGGGCCCCTCGGCGCCCATCGCGGACGCGCGTGCCTGGACGACCCGCTCGAGCGTCTCCTTCTCGTGGCTCGCGTATCCCTTCACGGTCTCGACCAGGTTGGGAACGAGGTCGTAGCGCCGCTTGAGCTGAACGTCGATGTCCGCCCAAGCGCCGTCCGCCCGCTCGCGCAGCTTCACGAGCGAGTTGTACATCATCACGGCGACGACCACGACCGCGATGACGACGAGCAGCTCCCACATGTCGGCTTCCCCCGTTGGTGGCTTCGATCGTGTTGCGCCGAATACGGGCATTGTACGCGTCGTCTTCAAGGGCCGCCACGTGATATGCGCGCCACGGCTCTTGGAGACCACTTCGGGGTTTACCCTCCCCGCGGGGCGACCTACTTTCCCGCTTCTCCAACGTCTTCCGACGATTCGGGGCTTTTCCGGCCCTCTATTTCAAGAGTGAGGTAGCGCGTGGCTGGCAAGGACAGTGGCGACCGCTTCGACCTGGTGATCCTCGGCAGCGGCCCCGGGGGATACGTGGCGGCGATCCGGGCGGCCCAGCTCGGAATGAGCGTCGCGTGCGTCGAGGTGGACAAGCTCGGCGGCGTGTGCCTCAACATCGGCTGCATTCCGACGAAGGCGCTCCTGAGCAGTGCGTTGCTCGTCAACGAGATGAAGGACGGCGAGAAGCACGGCATCATCGCGAAGGACGTCTCCTTCGACCTGGGCCCCGCGCAGAAGCGCAGCCGCGCGGTCGCCGACCAGATGAACCGCGGCATCGCGCACCTCTTCAAGAAGAACAAGGTGACGCACGTACAGGGCTTCGGCCGCCTGAAGGGGAAGGGGAAGGTCGAGGTCGAGGGCGAGGACGGCACCAACCGGGTCCTCGAGGCGGGCCACGTGATCATCGCCACGGGCTCGAGACCCCGGGACCTGCCCGTCCTGAAGATCGACGAGAACCGCATCTGGTCGTCGACCGGTGCCCTCATGCAACAGGGTGCGCCGGCTTCGCTGCTCATCGTGGGCGCGGGTGCCATCGGGATGGAGTTCGCCGACGTCTTCGCCTCGTACGGCAGCAAGGTGACCCTCGTCGAGGCGCTGGAGCGGATCCTGCCGCTCGAAGACGCCGAGATCTCGAAGTTCATGGAGCGGTCCTACAAGAAGCGGGGGATGGACATCCACACGTCCGCTCGCTTCGAGAAGGCCGACATCCAGGAGGACGGCGTCGCCGTCACCTTCCGCGACGCCAAGGGGGAAACGCACGAGATGAAGGTGGACTACGTCCTGTCGGCGGTCGGCCGCGTTCCCAACTCGGAAGGGCTGGGGCTCGACACCGCGGGTGTGAAGACCGACGAGCGCGGTTTCATCACCGTGGACGAGCGCCTGCGCACGAACGTCGAGGGGGTCTACGCCATCGGCGACGTCGCGGGACACCAACTCCTGGCGCACAAAGCCAGCCACGAGGGCATCGTGTGCGTGGAGCACATCGCCGGCCAGGGCCACGGCACCGTGGACTACGACAACGTGCCCAACTGCACGTACTGCCATCCCGAGGTGGCCTCCGTCGGCCTCACCGAAGAGCAGGCGAGGGAGCGGGGCTTCGACATCGAGGTCGGCAAGCTGCCATGGGTGGCGATCGGCCGGGCCGTGGCGGCCGGCCACGCCGACGGCTTCGTGAAGATCATCCGGGACAAGAAGTACTCGGAGATTCTCGGCGCGCACATCGTCGGACCCAGCGCCACCGAGCTGATCGCGGAATTCGTCCTGGGCCGGCACCTGGAATCGACGGTCGAGGAGATGGAGAAGGCGATCCACCCCCATCCGACGCTTTCCGAGGGCGTGTCCGAGGGCGCGCTGGCGGCGCTCGGCCGCCCGATCCATATCTGATGTCCGACGACGTGGAGTGGGGGGGCGCCCCCGGAGCGGCGGGCGACCCCGACACACCGGCGCGGCGTGACTGGCCGGAAGCCGAGGAAAGGGCCCTGCGCCTGTGGATCGCGCTGGCCCGCTGCTATTCGACCTTTTCCCGAGCGGTGGCGAGCAAGGTGCAGGAGTATGGGCTCACCACCCCGCAGTTCGGCATCCTGGAAGCGCTGCACCACCTCGGCCCCCTGTCGCTCGGCGAGTTGGCGGACAAGCTGCTCGTAACCGGCGGCAACGTCACGTACGTCATGGATCGGCTCGAGGAACAGGGGCTGGTCTATCGCGAGCGTTCGCCCGAGGATCGACGGATCATCACGGCGAAGCTGACCGGGAAGGGCAAGGCGCTCATCTCCGAGGTCTTCCCCGGCCACCGGACCTACATCGAGAGCCTGGCGGGGCACCTCAGCCCGGAAGAGCAGGAAGAGATGCGGGCGCTCCTCAAGAAGCTGGGACGCGCCGTGCGGGAGAACGACCTGGGCTAGCCGCCGCCCGGGCGATGCCCGCGCGCGAGCACAACCAGGGACACGGCCACCAGGCTCAGGTCGGCTGCGTCTGCCCTGCCTCCAGCTCGACCTCGATCCCGCGGATCTTCAGGACCCTCGTCACCGCCTCCCCGATCTTGTTGTTCGGCGTGGAGGCACCGGCAGTGATGCCGAGCTGGAAGGGACCTTCAGGCAGCCAGTGCCCGTCGACGGCTTCGGGAGCGTCCGGGTCGAGCTCGGGCTTGTGCCGGATCCGGCCGCTCTCCACGTCGATGCATGCGGCGTCCTCGATGTGGAAGGTGCGCGTATGCTGGCGGCACAGGTGCGCGAGGTGGTTCGTGTTCGACGAGTTGTAGCCGCCGATGACGATCATGATGTCGGGCGGCTCCCTCATCATCTCCGCGACAGCGTCCTGGCGCTCCTGCGTCGCCGAGCAGATCGTCCCGAACGATCGGTAGTGCTCCCGGATGTTCTCGAAGCCGTACCGCTCGACCATGGCCTCGTGGACCTTGACGCCGATCGCGATCGACTCGCTGGCGAGCATGGTCGTCTGGTTCGCGACACCCACCTTGGCGAGGTCCACGTCGGGGTCGAAGCCGGGGGTGGCCTTCAGGACGAAGTGGTCCATGAACGCCTCGCGCGACAGGTGGCCGGGGCGGCGGGCGATGTAGTCGCACACCACCATCGCCTCCTCCATGTCCCGTACCACGAGGTACTTGCCGTCGTTGTACTTGGTGGCTTGCGAAGCCGTGGCCCGTGACTCCTCGTGCGTGTACTTCCCGTGGATGATCGACGTGAACCCGTCCCGAGCGTAGCCCTCGACGCGCTTCCAGACGTGGAGCACCGATCCGCACGTAGTGTCGACGAGGATGCACCCCACCTTCTTCAGGGTCTCGAAGTCGTGCGTCGTCACGCCGAAGGCGGGCAGGATCACGACGTCCTCGGCGGTGATGTGCGAGAAGTCGAATCGGCCCCTGGGGTCCGCGTAGACGAACGCGATCCCCATGTCGGTCATGCGCTGGTTCACGTGGGGGTTGTGGATGATCTCGCCGACGAGGTAGATGGCCCGATCCGGGAACTTGTGGACGGTCTCGTAGGCGTAGTCCACGGCCCGATCCACTCCGTAGCAGAAGCCGAACTCCTGCGCCAACCGGACGGTCACGTCGCCGAATGTGTCGGTGTAGCCCCGGCCGCGCACGCGCTCGACCAAAGCCGAGTGGTACTCGGCGTCGATGAGCGGCCTGAGCTCCTTCTTCAGCCCGAAGCCCTTGCGGAAGTAGGTCTGTTCCATGGAAGGGGGGTCCGTCTCGGTGGCTGGTTCTCGCGGAGTCCCAAGCTACCCCCCGCGCGCACGAGGGGTCCTCGGCGGACCCCAGCCCAGGGGGGGCGGAACGGAGGCGTCGGCGGGACCCTGGCCGGACCCCCGTCCACGGGCCCGGGTAGAGGAGGGCCATGTCCATCCTCGCTCGCCTGGCGTTGCTCTTCGTGCTGGTGCCGATCCTGGAGCTCATGCTCCTGATCCGCATCGGGGAGTGGGTCGGCCTCTGGCCGACCATCGCCCTCGTGGTGCTCACGGGTGCCACCGGAGCGGCGCTGGCGCGCGCCGAGGGCCTGCGTGTCCTCTGGCAGTTCCAGAGCGAGCTGGCGAAGGGCCGCCTGCCTGGTCGGGCGCTTCAGGACGGGATCGCGGTCCTCGTCGGCGGCGCGTTTCTCGTGACCCCGGGCATCCTCACCGATTTCGCCGGCTTGACCCTCCTCTTTCCTCCTACGCGCCGGTGGATCCAGGCGCGCGTGCGCGCGTCGTTGGAGCGGCGCATGCGAGAGGGCACCATCCATCTGACGATCCTGGGGCCCGGAGGGGCGTGGCCGCCCTTCGGCGGTGGCTCGCACGGCGGGCTGGATCCCGACAAGGAGATCCGGATGGACCGCGGGGACGGGAAACCGTAGCTTAGCCCGCCCCCTCCCCACGTCCGGCAGGACCCAAGGCACGGCAGGATCCCCCCATGGCCCAAGACATCTCCTTCCTCGAGAAGCTCCTCGACGCGCCCGGACCCTCCGGATTCGAGGTGCGGCCCGCACGGGCCTGGCGGGAGGAGGCCGCCACCTTCGCGGACGAAACGCGGGTGGACGTGAGCGGCAACTCCTACGCCACGATCAACCCCGGTGGGCGGCCCCGCGTCATGTTGGCGGGGCACATCGACGAGATCGGGCTGCAGGTCACCCATATCGACGAAAAGGGATTCCTCTACGTCGACGAGATCGGCGGGTGGGACCCGCAGGTGCTGGTGGGGCAACGCGTCACGATCCTCGGGCGTAGCGGGGACGTTCCGGGCGTAATCGGGAAGAAGGCGATCCATCTGATGACGCAGGAGGACCGGGGCAAGGCCTCCAAGACGAAGCAACTCTGGGTCGACGTCGGCGCCCGGACGCGCGAAGAGGTCGGGGAGCTGGGGATCCGGGTCGGGGACCCCGTCGTCATCGCGCAGAAGATGATGCGCCTGGCCGGCGACCGGATCGCGAGCCGCGCCATCGACAACCGAATCGGCGCCTACGTGGTGCTCGAGGCGGTTCGCCTGCTCGCCGAAGACCGGCCGAAGGCCTCCGCCACGGCCGTCGCCACCGTCCAGGAAGAGATCGGCTACTCGGGGGGCGGGGCGCGCACGAGCGCCTACGCGCTCGAGCCCGAGGTGGCCATCGTGGTGGACGTGACCTTCAGCACGGACGTGCCCGACATCGAGAAGAAGGAGCTCGGGGAGCACGAGATCGGAGGCGGTCCCGTGTTGAGCCGGGGCTCGGCGTCGCACGCCGAGGTGTTCGAGGCGCTGGTGCGCGTGGCGGAGGAGGAGGAGATCCCGCATACCATCCAGGCGTCTCCGCGCTCGACCCGCACCGACGCCGACGCCATCTACCTGACGCGGGCCGGGGTACCTACCGGGCTCGTGTCGGTGCCCAACCGGTACATGCATTCGCCCAACGAGCTGGTGAGTGTCGAGGACGTGGGCAACACGGCCCGCCTGATCGCGGCGTTCATCCGGCGGCTGGGCCCGGAGACGGACTTCACGCCGCGGTGAGCGCGGCCGGAGTCGCTCGGAGACGCTGATCGACCGCACGGCGGGCGATTGACGCCTTCGGGGCGCTTCTCTAGCCTTTAGGGCTCGGTCCGGGGGCCGTGGCTCAACCCTCTCAGTCGGAGAGGCGCCCGGGACCGGAAGGTGCAGGAAGCTCGCACGGGACCGCGCCGGAGCGGGTGGAACCGCATGGGGGACTCAAGAGCATGCTCGAAGCTGGAAAGCTGGTGAGAGACCTGCAGACGATGCGCGACGAGGGGCACCTCTCCGACGCGCTCCTGCGGTACGCGATTCGCACGATCGCTTCGTCCGCGGACCGCTTCAACTGGGTGGGCGTGTATCTGCTGAACGCCGAGGGGACGGAGTTGTGGCTGCACAACTACGTGGGCACTCCCACCGAGCACGCGAAAATCCCCGTGGGCTCCGGCATCTGCGGCCGGGCCGTGGCGGAGAAGGCCAACCTGAACGTGCCCGACGTGAGCAAGGAGGAGAACTACCTCGTCTGCTCACCCGACGTCCAATCGGAGATGGTCGTGCTGATCAGGGCCGGTGACGACATCTTCGGCCAGATCGACATCGACTCGGAGGATGCCGCGGCCTTCACCGAGGACGACGAGATCGGCCTGCAGGGCGTCGCCGACAAGCTCGCCGAGCAGCTCGCGGCCGAGCGTCGCTGAGGAGGGTAGGTGGGCGGACACCCACCGTACCTCGGCGCCGGCAACGGCAGCCCCTTCACCCTCGACGGTACGCGCACCTACCGGGTCGGCGAGCGCGACGTAGCCCTTGTGGACCCGGGCCCGGACGTGGAGTCCCACGTCCGGGCCCTCGCTTCATGGGTGGAAGGCGCGGACGCCGTTCGGATCGTGCTCACCCACGGGCACCACGACCATGCGGGGGGTGCCCGCGCGCTGTCGGGCATGCTCGGCGTGCCGGTCTTCGGCCCGGCGGGCGTGCCCCAGGTGGACGTCTCCCTCTCGGACGGGGACGAGGTGTCGACCGACCTGGGTGGCCTGGTGGCCGTGCACACGCCCGGCCATTCCGCCGACCACCTCTCGTACCACTGGCCGGCCCGGCGCGCCCTCTTCGTAGGCGACCTCATGCTCGGCCGCGGCGACACCACGTGGGTCGGCGAGTACCCGGGGTGCGTGGCGGACTACCTCGCGTCCCTGCGACGGGTGCGGGCGCTGGAGCCCGCGGTCCTCTACCCCGCCCACGGGCCACCGATCGAGGACGTTCCGGCGGCGCTCGACCGATACGAGCGGCATCGACGTGACCGGCTCCGCCAGGTGACGGCGGCGCTCGCCGATCGCCCCGAGGCCACGGCGGAGGAGCTGGTCCGCGTCGTGTACGGGATCGAGCTCCCGTCCGCCGTTCGACAGGCGGCCATCCTGAGCCTGCAGGCGCTTCTGGACCACGTGCGCTCCACCGCCGACCGATAGACCGGGGTCTGTTGCCCGGGGACCGGGCGGGGCTCTATCCTCGGGTGTTCCGGACGCGTCCGCCGGGATCATCGCTCGGTCAGAGATTCTCCAGCCCGCGAAGCACCACCTTGTCCCCTCCGCTCCCTGATTCCCTCCTGCGCCGGCTCCGCGAGCTGGTGGGCGCGGAGCACGTCATCACCGACCCGGACCGGCTTCTCGTCTACGAGGCCGACGGGCTCACCGCCTATCGCTGGCCGCCCCGCGGGGTCGTGCTGCCCGCGACGACCGAGGAGGTCTCGGCGGTCATGAGGCTCCTGCACGGCTCTGGGATCCCGGTGGTCCCGCGTGGCGCCGGCACGGGGCTGTCGGGTGGGGCGCTGGCTCCCGAGGGGGCCGTGGTGGTGGGGACGGCCCGCATGACGCGCATCCTGTCGCTCGATCCGGCCAACCGTGTCGCACGCATGCAGCCGGGCGTGGTGAACACCCGCCTGAGCGAGGCGGCCCGGCCACACGGCCTGTACTACGCTCCGGACCCGTCGTCGCAGACCGCCTGCACGATCGGCGGAAACGTCGCCGAGAACTCCGGCGGGCCGCACTGCCTCAAGTACGGCGTGACCTCCCGCTACATCACCGGCCTGACGGTCGTGTTGGGCGACGGCGAGGTCGTGGAGCTGGGTGGGGCGGGGCACGACCCCGAGTCGGGCTACGACCTCGTGGGGCTCTTCGTGGGCTCGGAGGGCTGCTTCGGCCTCGCCGTGGAGATCGAGGTGCGCCTGCTCCCTCTTCCCGAGGGGGTGCGTACGCTCCTGGCCATCTTCGACACGCTGGAGGATGCGGGCCGCGCGGTCACGGCGGTGGTCGGCGCCGGGCTCCTGCCGGCCGCGCTGGAGATCATGGACCAGTCCTCGATCCGCGCGGTCGAGGCCTCGGTGTTCGCGGCCGGGTATCCCACGGACGCCGGTGCGGCCCTGGTCGTCGAGTTCGACGGGACCGAGGCGGGGCTCGAGGCCGACGCCGAGCGGGCCGAAGGGCTCTGCATGGAGCACGGCGCCCGCGAGGTCCGGCGCGCCCGCAACGCCGCCGAGCGAGAGGCGCTGTGGAAGGGGCGCAAGAAGGCCTTCGGTGCCTTCGGCCGCCTTGCGCCCGACCTCATCGTCCAGGACGCCACCGTCCCGCGCACGCGTCTCCCGGACGTGCTCGCACGGATCCTGGAGATCGGGGCGAGCCACCGGCTGCGGGTCGCCAACGTCTTCCACGCCGGAGACGGCAACCTCCATCCGAAGCTGCTCTTCGACAGACGCGACGCCGACGAGCTCGCGCGCGTCGAGGCGGCGTCGCGCGAGATCATGGAGGCATGCGTCGCGGCGGGGGGCACGATCACCGGGGAGCACGGCGTCGGGGTCGACAAGCGCAAGTACATGCGCCTGGTGTACGGCACCGCCGAGATCGAGGCGATGCGGGCCGCCAAGGAGGTGTTCGACCCCGCGGGCCTGGTCAACCCCGGAAAGGTGCTCCCGGACCCCGAGGCGGAGGCAACCCGATGAGCCCCGGCGCAGCCGCCGCGTTGGAGGGGGCCTTCCCGGACGGCACGTTCGAAGCGCCGGTGGAGGCGGATGCCTGGGCGGTGGGCGGTGCCCGGCCCCTGGGTATCGCGAGCCCAGGCTCGGTGGACGAGCTGCGCCAGGTGCTCGCCGGCGCGGCGCGCGCCGGGGTCGGCGTGGTGCCATTGGGCGGGGGGACGGATCGGGGATGCGAAGCACCCTCGGGCCCGTTCGTCGTTCTCTCCACCCGACGCCTCGCCGGCATCGAGGACTACGAGCCAGCGGACCTCACCGTCACCGCCGCGGCCGGCACCTCCCTCGCGGATCTCGAGCGCGCGCTGACGGAGCGAGGCCAGTGGCTGCCGGTCGACCCACCCCATCGACACCGGCGCACCCTGGGCGGGCTGGTGGCCACCGGTGCCGCAGGTCCGCTGGGCACGACCTACGGCGCTCCCCGGGACCACGTGCTGGGTCTGACCGTCGTGACCGGGGACGGCCGCGTGCTCCGTCTGGGCGGACGGGTCATGAAGAACGTCGCAGGCTTCGACCTGGTGAAGCTCGTGGTGGGCAGTCGCGGCACGCTGGGGGTGGTCGCCTCGGCCACCGTGCGGCTGTTCCCCCGGCCGGAGGAGGACCGCGCGCTCGTCATTCGGGGAGTGCGCCCCGGTGAGCTGATCCCCCTCGCCCGCGCCGTGGCCACGTCCCCCGTCGTCCCCGCCTCCGCCGTCCTGGTGGCGCCGGCACCGGGGAGAGGTGGGGGCGCGCTGATCGTACGCCTGCAGGGCGCCTCCGCGGCCGTGGACGCCGACGCGGCGCGCATCCTCGCCGGATCGGCCGTGGACGCCGAGCGGGTCGCCGGTCCGGACGCCTCCGCGCTCTTCGACACGGCCGCGGATCACGCCGCACACGGCGAAGTCGTCGTGCGTGCCACGGCGCTTCCGGCCGCGCTGGCCGAGGTCATGTCGGCCGTCGCCGAGGCGCTTCCCGACGCGGCGGTCGCCGCCGACGTCCTTGCCGGTCGGATCAGGGCAGCGATCGGGGATGCGGCTCGCACGTCGGCCGAAGCCCTCGCGACGCTTCGGACCCGCCTGGAGGCCCTCGGGGGGAGCCTGAGCCTCGAGCGAGCGCCCTCGGAGCTGGTCGCGGAGGTGGGCGCCTACGGCGCGGCGGGGCGCTCCGGTGCGCTGGCCGCGTCGTTACGGCGCCGGTTCGACCCGGGCCGGGTGCTCTCCCCCGGGAGGTTCGTGGCGTGACGACGGTCATCGGATCCGAGACGATCCGCGTGCATGGCTCCGCCGACGGGCGACTCCTGGTCGAACTTCCCACGCAGGATGCGGACGAGGTGCGCCGCGTCGTCGCCAGGGCTCGCCAAGCTCAGCGTCCCTGGGCGGCGGTCGGGGCCCGGGGGCGGGCGCGCCGGCTGCGCCGACTGGCCCTCGTGCTTTCCGAGCGCGCGGAGGAGATCGCCGGCCGCATCCGGGCGGAGACCGGCAAGCCGGTGAGCGAGGCGCTGACGGAGGTCGTGGTGTCCGTCGATCTCCTCCGCCTGTACGCCGCCCGCGCGCCCCGGCACCTGCGGCCCAGGAAGGTCCGACCGGGGTGGCTGCTCTGGAAAGCGGCCTGGACCGAACGGGAGCCGCACGGAGTGGTGGGCGCGATTACTCCGTGGAACTACCCGTTCATCCTCGCGATGGACTGCGTGGCGCCCGCCCTCGCCGCCGGCAACGCCATCGTGATCAAGCCCTCGGAGCTGACCCCCTGGACGACACTGCTGATACCCGGCCTGTGCGAAGACGCGGGTGTTCCCGAGGGGGTCGTCGCCGTGGTAACCGGCGACGGGCGCACGGGGGAGGCGCTGGTGAGGTCGGGGGTGGACCGCATCGTCTTCACGGGTAGCACCGCCACGGGCCGGAAGATCATGAAGGCAGCCGCGGACACGCTGACGCCGGTGACCCTCGAACTCGGGGGGAAGGACCCCGCCCTCGTGCTCGCGGACGCCGACGTGGAGCGGGCCGCGCGGGGCATCGTCTTCGGGACGTTCTTCAACGCCGGCCAGACCTGCATCTCCGTGGAGCGTGCCTACGTGGCCCGACCGCTCTACGATGCGTTCGTGGCGCGCGTGACCGACCTCGTGGCCGCGCTGCGGGTCGGGGTCGGCCCCGACGCGGACGTGGGGCCGATGGTGAGCGCGGCCCAGGTGCGGATCCTCGAAGAGCACGTGCGCGACGCCGTGGCCCGCGGCGCCCGCGTGCTGACCGGTGGCCGGCGCGCCGAGGAGGGCTCACGGATCTTCCTTCCCACCGTGCTGGTGGACGTGACCGACGACATGAAGGTGATGCGCGAGGAGTCGTTCGGGCCGATCCTCCCCGTGGTCCCGGTGGAGGACGAGGCCGAGGCCGTGCGTCGCGCGAACGACTCGCCCTACGGCCTGTTCGCCAGCGTGTGGACCGGCGACGCACACCGTGGCGCGCGCATCGCGCGCAGTCTGCGGGCCGGCGGGGTGTCGATCAACGACGTGCTCTGCCACTACGGGGTCGCGGGCCTTCCCCTCGGTGGGGTCGGGGACAGCGGCTTCGGGCGGCGCAGGGGCATGGAGGCGCTGGACGAGATGTCGCGCACGCGCACGCTCCTGTCGGATCGCGCCGGGCTGAAGCGCGAGCCGTGGTGGTTTCCCTACAGGCCCCGGAGCGCAGCGCTGGTGCGGGCCATCCTGGAGCTGCGCGGGCGGGGAGGCTTCACGGGCGCCGCGCGTGCCGTCCGCCGACTGATGGCCAGGGAGAAGTGACGTGAGCGCGTCGCCCGGCACCCCGACGAAGGCCTCCGGATCCTCCGGGCCCCTGGAGCGGGCCGTCGAGCGGCAGCGGGAGCGGCTCCTGACCTGTGTGCATTGCGGGTTCTGCCTCCCCGCCTGCCCCACGTACAACCGGCTCGGCGACGAGGCGGACTCTCCACGTGGACGCCTGCACCTGATGCGTGCCGTCGTGGAGGGCCGGCTGGACCCGGGGAGCGAGGCGTTCCGGACGCACATCGACCGCTGCCTCGGATGCCGGGCGTGCGAGCCCGTCTGTCCGTCCGGGGTGGAGTACGGCTCCCTCCTCGAGCTGGCCCGGGACGTGGGAGCGCGTCATCACCCGCCCCCGCTGGTGGGCCGCGTCCTGTTGCGCGTGTTCGCCGGCGCGGGTCTCCGCCGGGCCTTCTTCGCCGGGGGACGGTTGGTCCGGGGTACGCGGATCGCCGCGCTGGGGACCAGGCTCCTTCCCTCACGAGGTCTGTTGGGAAGCGCGCGGCTGGGGCTGGCCATGCTCGCGGCGACAGCTCCCTGGAGGCGCTTGAGGGCTTCCGATTCCGGGGGAGGGAGCCGGGCTCCGGGAGCGACCGCCACCGCGCCGCCGACCGTACCCGGGCGCGGGAGGGTGACCCTGCTCGCGGGATGTGTGCAGGAGGGGCTCTACCGACGGGTGAACGAGGCGACCCGGCGCGTGCTCGTGGCGAACGGCTACGAGGTGGTCCCGGCACCAGGGCAGGAGTGCTGCGGCGCGCTACACGCCCACGGGGGCTCCCTCGAGGGGGCGCGGGCGCTCGCCCGCGCCAACGTGGAGGCCTTCGAGGCTGCCGGCGGGGACTTCATCGTGGCCAATGCGGCGGGGTGCGGTGCCGCGATGAAGGAGTACGGGGAGCTGCTCGCGGACGACCCCGACTACGCCGAGCGCGCCGCCGCGCTGGCCGGGCGTGTGCGTGACGTGTCCGAGGTGCTGGTCGAGGCGGGGCCGCGCCCCGGCGCCGCGGTGCCGTGCACGGTGGCCTTCGACCACCCCTGTCACCTGCTGCACGCGCAGCGTATCCAGGACGCCCCGCTCCGAGTGCTCGCGGCCGTCCCGGGGGTGGACGTGCGCGTGGTGGAGAACGCGGCCGAGTGTTGCGGCGGGGCCGGCATCTACGGGCTGACCCACCCGGAGCTGGGTGGACGCATCGGGGAGGACAAGGTGGATGCCGTCGTCGCGGCCGGGGCGGACGTCCTGGCCACGCCCAACCCCGGGTGCATGATGCAGATCGGAGCGGGCCTGCTTCTTCGTGGAGCGTCGGAAGGCGTCGTCCACCCCGTCGAGCTGCTGGACGAGAGCTACCGGCGGGCCGGGTACTACGCATGAGCGAGCAGCACTTCGGGGGCGTCGACGCGGCGGAGGTGCTCTCCCGCGTACGCGGGTACCGCAGCGCCATCGTCGAGCTCATCCGCCGCCTGGCCGCCGTCGAGTCCCCGACCGACGACGCCGGCTCCCAGGCCGCCGTCCAGGCGCAGCTGGTCGAGGCGCTGCAGGGCATGGGCTACCGGGTGCGCCGCGTTCCCGGTCTGCGAAGCGGCGGTGTGCTGCTGGCCCGGCCCACGGACCGGAGACGGGGCGCACCGCTGCAACTCCTGGTCGGACACTGTGATACGGTGTGGCCGACGGGGACGCTGGACGAGATGCCGGTGCGCGAGGCCGAGGGTCTCCTCCACGGTCCCGGCACCTTCGACATGAAGGCCGGGCTCGTTCTCATCCTCTTCGCGCTGCGCGTGCTGCGGGAGCTGGGCGTGACGCCTCCGGCCACACCCGTCGTGCTGATCAACTCGGACGAGGAGATCGGCAGCCCGGAGTCCGGCCGCATGGTCCGGCGCCTGGCGCGCCGCGCCTGCCGCGCCTTCGTGGCCGAGCCGTCCGCAGGCCCGACGGGAAAGCTCAAGACCGCCCGGAAGGGCGTGGGGAACTTCGAGGTCGACATCACCGGAAAGCCGGCGCACGCCGGCCTGAGCCCCGGACAGGGCGCCAGCGCCATCGCGGAGCTGGCGCACGTGATCCAGGCCCTGCACGCCCTCGGCGACGGCGCGGAGGGCACCACCGTGAACGTCGGAGTGGTGCGCGGTGGGACGCGCCCGAACGTCATCGCGGCGCGGGCGACCGCCGAGGTGGACGTGCGCGTCGTGAGCGCCGAGGACGGGCGCCGGGTGGAGGCGGCCATCCTGGGCCTGCAAGCGGCGACGCCGGGCGTCACGCTGAAGGTCACGGGGGGGATGACCATCCCGCCGCTGGAGCGCACGCCGCGGAATCGGGCCCTGTGGCGGACCGCCCGGGACGCGGCGGCGGCGCTGGGCCTGGGCCTAGACGAGACGATGGTGGGAGGGGCGTCCGACGGGAGCGTCATCAGCCTGTTCACCGCCACCCTGGACGGGCTGGGCGCCGTGGGAGACGGCGCGCACGCCCTGCACGAGCACGTGGTCGTGGACGCTACCGTCGATCGGTGCGCGCTCCTGGCGCTCCTCCTCATGGCGCCCGTGGACCAGGCCGCCCGGAGATGAGCGACTGGACCATCCGGCCCCTGGAGACGATCGAGGAGCTGCACGCCTGCGTCGCGCTCCAGGAGGAGACGTGGGGCCATGGCTTCTCCGAGCGGGTGCCCCCGGCGATCCTCAAGGTGGCCCAGATCCTGGGCGGCGTGGCATCGGGGGCGTTCGACGCCAGGGGCTCGCTGGTGGGGTTCGTCTTCGGCATGACCGGGGTCCGGGGCGGTGAGGTCGTCCACTGGTCGGACATGCTCGCCGTGCGCCGCGGGATCCGCGACAGCGGTCTCGGCGCGGAGATGAAGGCATACCAGCGGCGCGTCCTCCTCGAGGGCGGGGTGACGAAGATGTTCTGGACCTTCGACCCCCTGCAGTCCCGAAACGCGTACCTGAACTTCTCCAAGCTGGGAATCGTGGTGCGGGAGTATGTTCGCGACATGTACGGCGAGACGGATTCCCCGCTGCACCAGGGCATCGGCACGGACCGTTTCATCGCCCTCTGGCTCATGGACTCCGAGCGCGCGGGCCGGAGGACCGGGGGGTCGGAGCGGGGGCCCGACGCTGATGCGCACGCCGGCGACCCGGCGGCCCTGGCCGAGGCGAATTCTCCCACGGGAGTCCCCCGGCCCGGCGCCCCGGTCACGGGAATGGACGCGCCACGGGTGCGCGTGGCGATCCCGGCCGACATCTCCGAGGTGATGGCAGCCTCCGTGGAGCTCGCCGTGGCGTGGCGCGAGGCGACCCGAGCCGCGTTGACGCACTACCTCGACCGCGGCTACGAAGTAAGGGAGCTCCTGCGGGGCCCCAGGACGTCCGACTACCTGCTCACACGAGAGCGCAACCCATGAAGATCGATCGTGCCGAGCTCCGGGAGATCCCGCTCCGGTTGAAGGAGTATTTCGAGATCAGTAGCGGAGGAAAGCAGGACCGACGCGTCCTCCTTCTGAGGCTGCGCGGTGAGGGTCTCGACGGCTGGGGAGAGTGCGTGGTGGGGGAGGATCCGAGCTATTCCTACGAGACCACGGAGACCGCCTGGCATCTCCTCACGGACTTCATCCTCCCGCGCGTCATCGGTCGGGACGCCGCAGGGCCGGAGGACGTGTTGGCGCCCGTGGCGTGGATCCGGGGCCATCGCATGGCCAAGGCGGCGGTCGAGATGGCGGCGTGGGACCTCGCCGCGCGCATGGACGGGTTGTCGCTGTCCGAGAAGCTGGGCGGTACCCGGTCCGCGGTGCCCGTGGGCGTGAGCGTCGGGCTGCAGAAGACGGACGAGGTGCTGCACGAGAAGGTGGCGGGGTACGTCGAGGAGGGGTATGCCCGCGTCAAGATCAAGATCAAGCCCGGCCGTGACGTCGACATGCTCGCCGGCCTGCACGAGAGATTTCCGGACGTGCGCTTCATGGCCGACGCCAACTCCGCCTACACGCTGGCCGACGCGCCGCGCCTCCAGGAGCTCGATCCCCTCGGCCTGATGATGATCGAGCAGCCACTCTTCTACGACGACTTCCTGGACCACGCGCGCCTTCAGGAGCGGCTCGAGACGCCCGTGTGTCTCGACGAGTCGATCGAGTCCGTGGGCGACCTCGAGCTGGCCCTCGAGCTCGGCAGCTGCCGGATCGTCAACATCAAGCCCGGCCGGGTCGGGGGGCACGCCTCGTCGAAGCGGATCCACGACGTCATGGAAGCGCGGGGGCTCCCCGTGTGGTGCGGAGGGATGCTCGAGTCGGGCGTCGGGCGAGCTCACAACGTCGCCCTGGCATCGCTGAAGGGCTTCACCCTCCCCGGCGACATCTCGGCGTCGCGTCGCTACTGGGAGCGCGACATCGTCGAGCCCGAGTTCGAGATGGTCGGAGGCGAGATGCGGGTGCCCGACGGTGTGGGGATCGGCGTGGAGCCGGACGAGGAGCGCATCGAGGCGCTCACCGTTCGTCGGGCGACCTTCTGGTAGTCCGCGCGGAGGTCACCGCGGGTCGAGCGGGCCCACCTCGAACGTCGGGGTTCGTACCTTGAAGCTGCGTGCCGGGAGCCCGAGCACGCGCACGAGCATCCGGCGGACTCCCCGTCCCATCGCCGTTTCCATCGTCTGATCGCCCTTGACCGCCGGCGCGAGGTCGCCGTGCAGCCACCGCTGCAACTCCTCGAGGTCGGTCAGCGAGAGCGTCTCCACCTGGACCTCGCCCAGGTAGTAGTAGCGGCCCTGCTCGCGCGGCCTGAGCGGCAGCGAGAAGGACCGTTCCAGGGCCTCGCGGACGGCGCCGATGGAGTCCACCGAGAGCTCCACCGTCCCTGCGGCCGTCGCGACCCGGTACCTCCGCTCGAGGGGATCGAAGAGGACGGTCGCCCGCCATTCTGCTCGCCCCTTCTGGCTGTCGAAGAAGCCGTCCTTCCAGAGCTCCGCGACGATCTGGATCCGCAGCGGAAGGCCGGAGTGGAGCGCTCGGCTCAGGCCCGGCTCCTCGAACAGTCCCCCGACGTGGATCTGGAGCTCACCGCCCTCCGGTGCCGCCGAGATCGTCAGGGGCGTGTCGTCCTGAGCGCGGAGCGGAGAAGCCGACAGGGCGAACGCTACCCCGAGGGCCCCGAGCGCCGGGGCCCGTGGGATGAAACGCGCGGCCCAGTGGCGCCGGGCGCGTTTCGGGGGCGGGGTCGAACCGTCAGAACCGATGATCGAGACGCACGAAGAAGTTCACGTTCTTGTTGCTTTCCGAGAGCGGCCACGCCCAGTAGAAGCCGATGTCCCCCAAGTGGAGGCCGAAGCCGATGTCCATGAGTGTCTCGCTGTCGGGACCGAGCCAGGCGGGGCTCGTGGGGTCGGCGAGGGACCATCCCCTGCCGGCGTCGAAGAACACCGACCACGCGGGGTGGAGGTCGATGACCGGATACCAGTCCCACGCGTTGCCCCAGTCCTCTCCCGGGCCAAGGTCGAAGTCGAAGGAGAACGACCCGCGGTATTCGGCCTGGAAGAGGGCCACGCGATCGCAGCCGTAGCCGGCGAACACCGGCATGCGCAGAGTCTCCTCGTCCACGATGCGGTAGATGGAGAAGGTCCTGCTCCGGGCGCCGCAGTCGAGCGTCATCAGAGGAAGTGCGGGCAAGCTCCCCTCACCGCCGAGCGTGCGTTGGAACTGGGGCGGCAAGGGAGACCCGTCGATCGAGCCGGCGAGGTAGCCCCGGAGGCGCAGGTCCGCGCCCGGCCCGAGCCGCGTGTAACGCCGGAGGTCCAGCACCCCGGCGGCGAGGTCGGTGTCGATCGTGCGCGCCGGCTGGGCCACCGTGTCCGGCTGCGGCGCGGGCTCCCTGTACTCGGGCAGGGTCAAGGAGCCCCCGATGCCCAGGGTCGCCCGCGCCTGGAGATACCACCCATCCGTGGGATCGTCCCGGTCGTTGCGGCCGTCGAGGACGATCTCGGGCCTCAGGCTCCTGAGCTTCCCCTCCGCCACGAGGGGCTGCGGGCGCCACGGCGCGTCGTTGCGCTTCAACGTCCAGGGGCTGCCCACCGGGACGAACCCGTGGTCGTCGTCCTGGTACGCCAGGCCGAGGTGGATGCCCCTGTCCTCGTCGTCGTAGCGTACGAAGCCGGAAAAGCCCTCGCGCTCGTAGTAGTCCCGATAGTCGCGGTGCAGGAGGAAGGCGGCGAGAGACGCCTCGATGTCGGCCAGCCCGTTCCGGTCGATGGGATCGACCTGCTTGTGCGCCGTGCCGCCGACCGAGAATCGTCCGCCCGGACCGAAGTGCTGCTGGGCCCGGATGAAGTAGCCCATCTCCCTGGGCGCGAGGCGGATCCCCGACTCGGACTTCCAGATCCCCATCACGTCGAGCCTGAAGGGCTCCCCGCCGCGTGTCTGGAACACCGGGCCGAACAGGACCGGGAAGCCCTCGACGCGGTTGTAGTTTCCCGCCGCGCGCACTGAGAACCAGGAGCGACCGTGGCGGCGACGCTCCTCCCACCGGCTCCAGGGTGACTCGTCGTAGACGATGTGCTCCCCCCGCCGTTGGTAGGTGAGCGGTTCCGCGTAGACCGTGAGCTGCCCCCCAATCGTGGCCACGTCCGCCGCGGCCTCTCCGCCGACCACGGTCACGTTCCCGGTGATCCGCCCATCGGCACGCACGGTGAGCGATCCGTTCACCACGGCCAGGTCGCCATCGATCTCTCCCGAGACGGTCACGGGGCCGCCCAAAACGGCCACGTCGCCGACGATCGTCCCGCCGGCCGGAACGTCGACGCGCCCCTGGAAGCGGACCGTGGAAGGCCGATTGAAGAAGGCGATGATCGAATCCGCCACCTGCCGGGGCAGGTCCAGCTCCTCCAGGCCGCGCTCCTGCGCACCGAGAGGTGTCGCCAGAAGGAGCGCACAGATGAGTCCCATCGTCCACCGCATGGCCATCCACCCTCCGTTCGGGTCGTACCGGGTTCGCGGTGACGTCGGAGGCAGGGAGCGTACCATTCTGGTGTCGTTCCGTATGTCCATGTCCGACCTGACGTTAGGTGGATGCGTCCCGGCAGGGGGTGTGTCTCGGGAACG